>Ga0105046_10001052_pt1 | contig 41442 bp, 41 predicted proteins | sample MAT03_FD_78385 | JGI IMG/M metagenome (GOLD analysis project Ga0105046, IMG submission 78385) | Freshwater microbial communities from Lake Fryxell liftoff mats and glacier meltwater in Antarctica - MAT-03 (megahit assembly) | ecosystem: Environmental > Aquatic > Freshwater > Ice > Liftoff... | reverse complement strand
TTTGCCGCCAAACACCAGCGCCTGCTCGGGCAGACGGAACCCCACACTGCGGGGCCCCACCACCAGCGGTACGTCCGAGACCATGGTGCCGCCGCCCAGGCCGATCGACAACAGGTCTGGCATGCGGAACAGGGTGCGCACGCCGCCAATCTCGACCACGTTGTTGGCCTCCCGCGGGAAACCTCGCACCAGACAGCCAATGTCGCTGGTGGTGCCGCCGACGTCCACCACCATGGCGTCTTCCATGCCGGTCAGGAAAGCCGCACCGCGCATCGAATTCGTCGGGCCGGACGAAAAACTGTAGACCGGGAAACGGGCGGCCACCTCGGCCAGCATCACGGTGCCGTCGTTCTGGGTCAGGTAGAACGGCGCATTCAGCCCGACCGCGCCCAGCGCCTCCCGGAATGCGCTGATCACCGTGTGCCCGAGCTCAGACAGGCAGGCGTTCAGGAGGGTGACGTTTTCGCGCTCCAGCAAGCCAATGCGCCCGAGCTGGTGCGACAACGTGATACGCGCTTGCGGGCAGATGGCCGCAACGATCTCTGCGGCCCTTACCTCATGCTCGGCGCTCAGGGGCGAGAAGATCGAGGCAATGCCGATGGCGCCGATGCCCGCATCACGGATCTGCCGGGCCGCCAACGCCAGCGCATGTTCGTCGAGCGGCATGAAAGGCCGGCCATCGAATTCGTGCCCACCTTCGACCATGAACACCAAGGGGTCGACCTCTTCGCGCAAATCCCGCGGCCAGTCGACCATCGGTTTCAGCGATGCAGAGGCTGGCAAACCGATGCGAATCGCAGCCACCCGCACCAGCCCGCGCCGCTGCACCACCGCATTCACGAAGTGTGTGGTGCCGATCATCACGGCTTCGACCCCGTCGATGCGCCCGACGGCGCGTTCCACCAGTTTGCGCAGGCTGTCGCGCACGCCACCCATCACATCCTGTGTGGTGGGCGACTTGACCGCCAGCACCACCCGATCGTCCTCGACCAGCACGGCATCCGAATTGGTGCCCCCGACATCGATGCCAATTCTTTTCATGATGCAAACACCGAAGTGAAATCGAGGTCATGGCCAAAGGCGCGCGGACCCACGTGCAGCAAGCCATTCGGGGTCAACAACACCGGCGCCGCTGGCAGAGCGATAACCGTCGCGCGTTGCCCATAACGCAGGGTCTCAGTGCCGATGGCTTCGCCCGAGACGGAGTCCAGCACGCAGATGAGGTCGGGGGTCATCACCCGCGCCACCCCCGCCACCGAGCACACCGTGAACTCGTTCTGGAACTCGATCGTCATGCGGCTGCCACGGTCGGCGTCCAGCCCGTCCATCTGGGCTATACCGCGCAAAAACCCTTCGGTGGCGCGGCGCTCTACATCGGCGATCTTGCCGGTGAAAACATGTCGGCCGTTTTCCAGTGCCAGCACGGCGGCCACCGGGTCCGCATGTGCTTTGCGCGCCGCCAGCACCGCGTTGCCGATCCGAATCGCCTTGGTGGTGGTGTACAAAACGCCCCAGTCCTTGACTTGCCGCCCGGTGCGCGGCGCCTTGCAGGTGGCCGCGATCGAACCGTATTCGGTGCATATTTTGCGGGCCACGCGCTCCATCCACTTCCAGGAAGGCACCTTGGCCACCACGGTCTCCAGCCCGCGCACATCGCATAGCGTCTGCGGATACATCGGCAGGCCGCCGATCGCAAAACTGTTCATCTGTGCCTCGGGAAAAGCGCGCCCCATGGCGTCGGCGTCCACCACCGGCAAACCGGTCAGGGCGGCAATCAGGAACGGTTGCAAGGCATTGCTGCCACCGACCTCGACGCTCATGACGGCATCGAAGCTGCAGCCCAGGTACTCCTGCATCATCATGACTGCGCGCACCGCATTCTGCGGGTCCACCAGGCGCTCCTGCCCGACCAGCGGTGCCCCCATGGTCGAGACCACTGCCACCAGGGCATCGTCGGCCAGGGTCATCGGGTCCATCAGGCGCACGGTGCGACCCTGTGCAACCAACTCCCGGACATTGAGCAGGCCATGGTAGGGGCTGCCGCCGCCACCCGTGCCCAGAATCCAGGCGCCAATGGCCAGCGCCTCGATGTCGTCGGGCGTCACGTCTTGCTGCATCTCTTGGCTCTCCAGTCAGGTGGGGGGGGGTGCTATCGCACATTATGTCGACCGGATCGGCCCGAAAATCGGCAAGGCGTGCGCCCTTGCAAAGTACGGGTAAACACTATTGTCCCGATGGAACCAATGCATTAGCACTCGCTCCAACGGAGTGCTAATATGGTGGCATTCACTCAAGGAGTAAGGTCATGATGGTTAACACAGCAGCTTCCGGTTCAGCGCTTGCAGTCGGTAACCCCTGGGCCATGGTTCCTGCGCTGGGCAATCTGGATGCCTATATATCAGCGGCCAATCGCCTGCCCATGCTCACGCTGGAACAGGAGCAGGAATACGCCCGCAAGTTTCGCGATGACAACGATCTGGAGGCTGCCGGCAAGTTGGTGCTCTCGCACTTGCGCCTGGTGGTGTCGATTTCGCGCCAATACCTCGGGTACGGCCTGCCCCATGGTGACCTGATCCAGGAAGGCAATGTCGGCCTCATGAAAGCGGTCAAGCGGTTCGACCCCGACCAGGGTGTCCGCCTGGTCAGTTATGCCCTGCACTGGATCAAGGCCGAAATCCACGAGTACATCCTGAAGAATTGGCGCATGGTCAAGGTGGCGACCACCAAGGCCCAGCGCAAGCTGTTTTTCAACCTGCGCTCGATGAAGCAGCGCTTCAAATCAGAAGATGCAGCAGCCGATACCGGCACCCACCGCGACACCCTGAATGATGCACAGATCAACGCCATGGCACGTGAGCTCAATGTCAAGCGCGAAGAGGTGATCGAGATGGAAACCCGGCTTTCCGGGGGCGACGTGCTGCTGGACCCCAGCCCCAGCGACGATGGCGAAGAGGCTTTCGGCCCGATCGCCTACCTGACCGACAGCAAGCACGAGCCGACTGCCGTGATCGAATCGCGCCAGCGCGATATGCTGGCGTCAGATGGCATCGCCACCGCGCTCGATGCATTGGATCCGCGCAGCCGACGCATCGTCGAAGAGCGCTGGCTGAAGGTAAACGACGACAACTCGGGTGGCATGACCCTGCACGACCTGGCTGGCGAGTATGGCGTCAGTGCAGAACGCATCCGGCAGATCGAGGTGGCAGCGATGAAAAAGATGAAGAAGGCGCTGGCCAGCTACGCCTGACCTGACGCAAGTCAGCCCGGCGCGGCCAGCGGGCCTGCGCGCGCTCAGTTTTTCTGATTCAGCAACTGGCGGATGTCACCGGTAAGGGCCGGGACACCGGCGCCGTAGCGCGTGAAGAGGCGGATGCGGCCCTCGATGTCGTACACATAGCTGCCGGCTGAATGGTCCATGCTGTAGCTCGTGGGCGTACGGCCATCGACTTTCTTGTAATAGGCCTTGAAGTCCTTCGCCAGCGCAGCCAGTTGCTCCGGCGATGTCGGACGCAAGGCAAGAAACGACGGGTCGAAGTTCGCCATGTAGGCTTTGAGCACCTCGGCAGTGTCACGCTCCGGGTCGACCGTGATGAAGATGCCCTGCAATTTATCGCCGTCCGCACCCAGCAGTTTGCGGATCTCGGCCAGCTCGGACATCGAGGTCGGGCAGACGTCCGGGCACTGGGTAAATCCGAAGAACACCACCACCACCTTGCCGGCAAAGTCCTTCAGGCTGCGCAACTGGCCGTTATGGTCCGGCAGACTGAAGTCACGCGCGTAATCCGCACCTGTGATGTCGATGGACACAAAAGACTCTGCCTTGTCCGAACAAGCTGCCAGGCCCAGCAGGCCACTGGTCGCCAGAGTTGCAAACGCCAGGGTGATCAGGTTTCTTCGTTTCATGGTCATGCAGTCTCGGGCGAGCCCCGGCGCTGGGTCAGAGCAGATAGTGGTCCAGCAACAAGGCGGCGAACAGCAGGCTCAGGTGCCACAGGGAATACCGGAATGTCTTGCGCGCCAGTGCATCAGAATAGTCGCGCCAGAGCCAGAAAGCATACAGGCAGAAGCCGCCGCTCAGAATCAATGCCGCCGCCAGGTACAGCCAGGAACTCATGCCGTAGACAAAGGGCAACAGGCAGGCAGCAAACAGCACCCCGGTATAGAGCAGAATCTGCAGCCGGGTGAATTCGCTGCCATGGGTCACCGGCAGCATCGGCAGGCCGGACTTGCGGTAGTCCTCGACCCGGTAGAGCGCCAGCGCCCAGAAATGCGGCGGCGTCCAGAGGAAGATGATCAGGAACAGGATCAGCGCCTCCGGCCCGACGTCACCGGTGATCGCCGCCCAGCCCAGCACCGGGGGCATGGCGCCGGAGGCGCCGCCGATCACGATGTTCTGCGGCGTCAGGGGCTTGAGCACCACGGTATAGACAACCGCATAGCCGACAAAGGTGGCAAAGGTCAGCCACATCGTCAGCGGATTGACCCACCAGTACAGCAAGGCCGAACCAGTCAGGCACAGGACGGCCGAGAACAGCAGTGTGTGGGCGTTGCCCAACTCGCCGCGCGCCGTCGGGCGCCAGGCGGTGCGCTTCATCTTGGCATCGATTCCCTGCTCGACGATGCAGTTGAATGCTGCTGCCGCACCGGCGACCAGCCAGATGCCGACACTGGCGACGAGCACCAGCAGCAGGTCGGGCCAGGACGGCAGCCCGGGAATGGCCAGCACCATGCCGATCAGCGCACAAAACACGATCAGCTGCACCACGCGGGGTTTGGTCAGGGCGTAAAACTGGCGCACCAGCAGCAGCCAATGGGTTTGCGGCAGCACCGAGGATTCGTGGGTCATGCCGATACCCCGGAGGCCGGTGCGCCGACCCGATCAGATGTAGTCACGTGCGCGCTTGATGTGCGCGCGAGGGTCCAGGTCAGCACCAGCACCAGACCCGCTGCGCCACCGGTATGCATCAGAGCGGCCAGCAGCGGCCACCCCAGGACGACATTGGCCAGCCCGCTGACCAGTTGCAGGGCAGCAAGCGCCCCCAGCCAGCGGGCTGCGGGCACGAGCGGCGGCACAGCCCGCAGGCGCAGGACCAGCCAGCCGATGGCAAGCAACACCACTACCGCGAACATCCGGTGCACATAGTGGATGGCCGTCAGCGCTGCAAAGCTGATCGGCTCGCCGTCCGGGGTCATGCCGAGCTCGCGCCAGAATACGAAGCCCTGGTCAAAACGCATCTCGGGCCACCAACTCCCCTGACACTTCGGAAAATCGGAACAGGCCAGCACCGCATAGTTGGTGCTGACCCATCCGCCCAAGGCCAGCTGAATCAGCAGCAGGGCGCACACGATCCGCAACAACCAGGCAGTCGACCGCTCCAGCGTCACTGCCGGTGGCGGCGCCAGCCGGCGCGCCTCGTGTTGCGCCTGCACGCACAACAGCGCCAGCAAGAACAGGCCCCCCAGCAGATGCAGGGTGACGATGGCCGGGCGCAGCTTCAAGGTGACCGTCCAGGCGCCGAATGCTCCCTGCACACACACCCAGACCAGCGTCACAGTGGGCAACCATCGCTCGAGGGCGGGCCGTGCCGCATGGATGGGGCCCGTGTCGCGCCAGCTGGCAGCCGCCAGCACGAGGATCAAGGCGCCAACACCGGTGGCCAGGTACCGGTGCAGCATTTCGATCCAGGCCTTGCTGTGCGTCACCGGGCCGGTGGGCATCGCCGTCTGCGCCGCCTCAATATGGGCCACCGCGCCGACCGGACTGGCATGGCCGTAGCAACCGGGCCAATCCGGGCAACCCAGACCGGAATCGGTGAGCCGCGTGAAAGCGCCGAACACCACCAGGTCGAAGGTGAGCACGAGCGTCAGAACCGTCAGCCTCTGGCGCCAGCCCGCAGGCTGATGACCGCCCTTGCGCAGCCAGACCCACCCGATGGCCAATGCGGCGAACATCACCCCCACCAGCAGCAGCTGTGCCAGCGGTGCCAGGTCCACAGCGGCGGTGCCTGCGTTCATGGCGTGGACTGCCGCCCGGGCGTGTCCCAGGACGACGTGGCGCGCAAGACGCGTTCCAGGTCGCGTTTGACCCGCGCAGCGCCTGTGGCGTCCAGCGCCGGCGGGAATCGCATCATCCAGTTGCCCAGAGGATCGACCAGGTAGAGGTGCTCTTCCAGCCGGCGCGCCTGGCCCGGAACCAGCCAACTGGCCAGGGCAGCCGCATCGACCCGCAACACCGCGGAGTCCTTCAGCGCAGGGCGCAACGCCTCTGGCACCGGTGCGAGATCGTTGACCATCCAGACCCGGTCGAGCCGGTCTTTCTCACGGCCCAGGCCTTCGCGTATCTGGCGCTGCAGATACAGATGCTGCTGGCAGGTGGCATCACAGGCGCCGCCCGCCACACTGACCAGCAGCCACTGGCCGCGCAGCTTGCGCAGGTTGTCAGGGCTGCCATCGGGCCAGGTGGCTGCCATGTCGGGCAACGGGCGTTGTGGGTCGATGAGTTCGCCAAACACACGGCGCGCTTCGGGGCGGATGAAATAGTAGGTGACATAGGACGCGATCACCGGCGAGGCACAGAGGGCGAGCACCAGCAGCATTTTCCAGCGCCCGGCCACCGTGCGCTGCGGGTCGGCAGCCTTCCCGGCAACGTGGGAGGCATCCGGCAAGGAGTGCACGGTCAAGCCCAGAGGCTGGTCGGGCCTCTCAAGGGGGGAGGATGAAGCGTTTGACAATTTGGAACCAGCCATAAAGAAGAGCGATCAGTCCGCCCAGCGCAAACCATTGCACGGCATAACCGTAGTGCTTGTCGACACCGACATTGACGCGGGGCCAGTCGCGCAACAAGCCATCGGCTGGCGCCCCGGACTGCAGGACGGACACCACAGCCAACGCGCGTCCAACTTCCCCCGCAAACCCCTGTAGGTCGAGATTTTGCCGGATTGCACCGGCAGGAGACGCCGAGAACTCATATAGCTTGCCCGGCGGCGGGGCGATTCGCCCAACGACCTCCACCGGGCCGGCCGGCGTGGACACCTCCGGCACGAGCGCGCGGTCGATGAAATTGCGGGGGGCCCAGCCACGCTGGACCAGTATCACTGGCCCAGCGGGCTCCAGCTGCAGTGGAGTCACCACAAAGAAACCCTGCTTGCCGTGCATCTGCCGGTTGTCGAGATACACCGTAGGCGCTAGCCAGGTGCCGCGCAAGCGCACGCTGCGATAAAGAAGGTCGGTGGCTATCGCGGGGTCGCGCAGCACGGCGCCCTCCAGCAGGGGCAGGGCCTGGCGTGCATCCATGGTGCCCTGCAGAGCCACCTTGGCCGCAGCGCGCGAGAGCTGCCAGAACCCGAGCGCCAACGCCAAGGCAAACCCCAGCGCTGCCGCCAGGGTCACGAACCAGAACCTCGCCAACGACATGGGGGCGGTTACCTGGCGCATTTCGGGCGGGCGACCATCGCTCAATTGATAATCCCCCTCATGGTATATCTTGTCATCGTTGCCTTCATGGCGATTCTCGGCAGTCTGGGTGCCGCCTTGTACTTCATGATGCAGGACGGCCGCAACGGCAAGGTCAAGACCAACCACATGGCCCGGGCGCTGGCGTTTCGCGTCGGGTTCTCGATCCTGCTGTTCCTGTGTGTGCTGATTGCCTGGAAACTCGGCTACATACAGCCAACAGGTATCCCAGCCAGTAAATAGACTGCGGCCGGTCCGCCGCCAGAGCCGAGGCCCCCGGGGTGCGTCAGCCCGCCTGGCAGAGCGGCCGGGCTGCCTGCAACGGCGACACCTTGCCGCGCCCTGCTCAGAGCCAGTAGACCAGGATGTACAAGCCCAGCCAGACGACGTCCACGAAGTGCCAGTACCAGGCGGCTCCCTCGAACCCGAAGTGCTTCTGCGGTGTGAAGTGCCCCCTGCCCAGCCGCAGCGTGATGAACAGCAGCATCACCGTGCCGATCAGCACGTGAAAACCGTGGAAACCGGTGAGCATGTAGAAGGTCGAGCCATAGGCACCCGATGTGAGCTTGAGGTTCAGGTCGTTGTAGGCATAGCTATATTCGTATGCCTGAACACCCAGGAACACCGCACCCAGCAGAACGGTAAGCCACATGAATGCAATGGTGCGGCCGCGTTTGCCGGCCTGTAGCGCATGGTGGGCAATTGTCAAGGTGACCCCCGACGTCAGCAGCAGCGCCGTGTTGATGGTCGGCAGCCAGAAAGGACCCACGGTCTGGAAGGGCTCGACGATGTCGGCCGGGGAGGCCGTGGCACCCGGAACCACACTGGGCCAGGCCGCCTTGAAATCGGGCCACAGCAGCGAATTCTCGAGGCTGCCGAGTGCCGGCACGGAATGCACACGCATCCACCAGAGTGCGAAGAAGAAAGCACCGAAAAACATCACTTCGGAAAAGATGAACCAGCTCATGCTCCAGCGGAAGGACAGGTCCACCTTGTGGCTGTAAAAGCCCCCTTCGCTTTCCGAAATGGCAGCACCGAACCATTTGAACAGCACGGCCAGCAGGATCAGCAGCCCGGCATACAGCGAATACTCGCCCCACGCGACGCCATTGATCCATTGCCCGGCACCCAGTGCCATGAAGAACAGGCCCAGTGCAGCGAGCGCCGGATAACTCGACGGCGACGGGACAAAATAGTAGGGCGTGCTGCCGTGCGATGTTGAACTCATTTCTTCTCCAGCTCTCGATTCAAGTCTTCACGATATCCATCTGCCAGGCGTCTACGGCGCCACGATCCAGTTGACCAGCGCCATCAGCGCCAGCACGAATACGACAACCGCACCAAACCCCACCAGGATGATGTGCAGCGGGTTGAGCCTGGCACTGTCTTGTTCGAAATCACTGCCCTTGCGCAGCCCGACGAACGCCCAGCATACGGCCTTGACCGTGCCCAGAAAATGGCCTTTGCGCTCCAGCACGGTTGCTGGTTTGGCAGGACCGCTCATGAGCGAATTTCTGCGGCGCGATCCGCTGGCGAGGCCGCCGTTGGCTTGGGCGCCGGCGGCACTGTACCTCCCACCTCGAAAAAGGTGTAGGAGAGTGTGATGGTTGCGACGTCGCGCGACAATTTAGGATCGATCACAAACACCACAGGCCAGGATTTCTTTTCGCCGGGCTCCAGCGTGTACTGGGTGAAACAAAAGCACTCCAGCTTGTTGAAGTGCGCGGCAGCCTGCATCGGCGCATAACTCGGAATGGCCTGCGCTGCCATGCGCCGGTTCTGCACGTTGCGAAACTCGTACATCACCGTCACCATCTCACCCGGATGCACCTGCATCGAGCTTTGTGCCGGCTTGAATTCCCAGGGGCCCCGCACGTTGGCGTCGAATTCGACCGTGATCGTTCGGCTGCGATCCACCTGGGTGTTGACCACCTTGCCGACATCAATGCCAGTGTTGTTGCGTTCCCCCAGCGCCAGGATGTTGATGCCCGTGATCTCGCAAATTGCCTTGTAGATCGGACCCAACGCATAACCGAAGGCCAGCATGGCAACGGTAATGACGACAAGCTTGCCCGCCATTGTCATGTTGGCAATACGCAGGTTCATCGGTCAACCTCCGAGCAAGGTCATCTTGACCACAAAGCCGACGAAGAACGCCGCCACCACCGAGGCCAGGATCAGCGCCAGACGGAAATTGGACTTCTTGGTATCAGGGGTCATTGCCTTGGACCGGGTTGTGCCGGTGTCAGCCCACCACGCGGTTGGCAGCGGCATTGAGCTTGGGCGGGGTTTCGAAGGTATGGAAAGGTGCCGGCGAAGCAACTTCCCACTCGAGACCTTCCGCACCTTCCCAGGGTTTCTGGCTTGCCTTCTCGCCCTTGCCCATCATTGCCGGGATGACGATGAAGACGATGAAATACACCTGTGCCAGACCGAAGGCAAACGAACCGACCGAAGCGATGGCGTTGAAGTCGGCGAACTGCATCGGGTAGTCTGCATACCGGCGCGGCATGCCCGCCAGGCCCAGGAAATGCATCGGGAAGAATGTGATGTTGAACGCGATCAGGGACCACCAGAAGTGGATCTTGCCGCGGGTTTCGCTGTACATCACGCCGGTCCACTTCGGGCACCAGTAATAGAAGCCGGCGAACATGGCATACAGGGAGCCGGCCACCAGCACGTAGTGGAAGTGCGCCACCACGTAATACGTGTCCTGCAGCTGGATATCGATAGGAGCCACCGCGAGGATCAACCCGGTGAAGCCACCCATGGTGAACACGAAGATGAAGCCGACCGAGAACAGCATGGGTGTCTCGAAGGTCATGGAGCCACGCCACATGGTGGCAATCCAGTTGAAGATCTTGACTGCGGTGGGCACAGCAATCAACATGGTGGAGTACATGAAAAACAGCTGGCCGGTCACTGGCATACCGGTCGTGAACATGTGGTGCGCCCACACCACGAAGCTCAGGATCGCGATGCTGGACGTTGCATACACCATGGAGGCATAACCAAACAGCCGCTTGCGCGAGAAGGCCGGCACGATGTGGCTGATGATGCCGAACGCCGGCAAAATCATGATGTAGACCTCGGGGTGTCCAAAGAACCAGAAGATGTGCTGGTACATGACCGGGTCGCCACCGCCTGCCGGATTGAAGAAGTTGGTGCCGAAGTGGCGATCGGTCAAGGTCATCGTGATGGCGCCGGCCAAAACCGGCATCACGGCGATCAGCAAGTAGGCGGTGATCAGCCAGGTCCAGACGAACATCGGCATCTTCATCAGCGTCATGCCGGGCGCGCGCATGTTCAGGATGGTGACGATGATGTTGATCGAGCCCATGATGGAGCTGGCGCCCATGATGTGCAAGGCAAAGATGCCGGCGTCCATGCTGGGGCCCATCTGCAGCGACAGGGGTGCATAGAGCGTCCAGCCAGCAGCAGGCGCGCCGCCTGGCATGAAGAACGATCCCACCAGCAAGGCTGCCGCCGGAATCAGCAGCCAGAAGCTGAAGTTGTTCATGCGCGCGAAGGCCATGTCGGACGCACCGATCTGCAGCGGGATCATCCAGTTGGCAAAGCCAACGAAGCCCGGCATGATGGCGCCAAACACCATGATCAGGCCGTGCATGGTGGTGAGCTGGTTAAACAACTCGGGATTGACAAGCTGCAGACCCGGCTGGAACAGCTCGGCCCGGACCAGCAGGGCCAGCACGCCACCGACCATCAGCATGGTCAGGCTGAACAGCAGGTAAAGCGTGCCAATGTCCTTGTGGTTGGTTGCCAGGACCCAGCGGCGCCAACCCGTGGGCGCATGGTGTTCATGGTGGTCGTCAGGCGCGTGGCCATGGGGGTCCAGTACTGCACTCATCCTGATTTCCTTCTCAATGCTCAATTTGTGTCTAAACTGCCAGGGCGCTGGAGCACAAGCTACTTGCGCGCTGCCGTGATCTCGGAGGGCTGCACCAGCTGACCGGTCTTGTTCGACCAGTGGTTCTTGGTGTAGGTGACGACGGCGGCAATGTCGGTGTCACTGAGTGTCTTCCAGGCTGGCATGGCCCCGTTGTTGGCACCATTGAGCATGATCGCGATCAGCTTGCTGTTGTCGGCATCCAGCACGATGGCCGAGCCGTCGAGCGGCTTGATCGGGCCGGCGCCCTTGCCGGAGGCCTGGTGGCAGGCCACGCAATTGGTCGCGTAGACCTTCTCGCCGCGTGTGGTGATGTCTTCTGCAGTCCAGACCTTGGTCGGATCATCGGCCTTGGCAGCCATTTTCTTCGTTTCGCCCTCGACCCACAGCGAGTAATCCTGCGCCGACAGCACCCTCACATGAATAGGCATGTAGGCATGCTCCTTGCCGCACAACTCGGCACACTGGCCGTAGAAGTCACCAATTTTCTCGGCACGGAACCAGGTGTCGCGCACAAAGCCGGGGATGGCGTCCTGCTTGATGCCAAAGGCTGGCACCATGAAGGCATGGATCACATCGGTCGCGGTGGTGATGATGCGCACCTTCTTGTCGACCGGCACCACCAGGGGGTTGTCGACCTTCAGCAGGTAATTGTCGACCGACTCGCCAGCCTTCGGGCCGCCGGCGTCGGACATGGCGCGATGCATCGGATCGAGACTGGAGACAAAACCGATGCCCTCGCCCTCACCCTTGATGTAGTCGTAGCCCCATTTCCACTGCATGCCCGTGACCTTGATGGTGATGTCGGCATTGGTGGTGTCCTTCATGGCGACGATCACCTTGGTCGCAGGCAGGGCCATCAGGATCACGATGATGAACGGGATGATCGTCCAGACGATCTCGACTGTCACCGATTCGTGGAAGGACGCTGCCTTGTGCCCGACCGACTTGCGATGCTTCCAGATGGAATAGAACATGACCGCGAAAACAGCCACGAAGATCACCGTGCACAGGATCAGCATGAACCAATGCAGCGAGGCCTGCTCCTCGGCGATCCTGGTCACGGGTGGATGCAGATTGAGTTGATTGACAGCCGGGCCACCCGGAAGGTCGTTGACGGCATGCGCGGCAGTGGAGACTGTCGAGCCAGCCCATGCGGTAGCCGCCAGCATCGGGGTGGTCAGTTTGCCCAATAGGCACTTCATCATGTTCACTTCTCTATTGCCTCTCGATAGCATTCATATCGCTCAGCCCGGCGCGCCGTGCCTTCATGCGCCGCGCAGCGCCATGCGGATCTCGTTGGCCAGGGCTTGACGCGACTCGGGACGGACAAATCGGCCAACCTGTACCTTCCTGCCATGCGCCGACAATTCGATCAGCGAGTTGTCGGCCGCTCCCGGCTCCACCGTCACCCAATCGCGTCGGAATTCCGCGCGTTCCAGCTTACCGCCATTTTCCAACTCAACCACCAGCCGGCTGCCCGCCAGGCGAATCGTCTCGCCGTCGGTGGCATGCCGTGCATAGACCGCAAAAGCGATACCCACCGCCACGAGTTCGATCCAGACAAACGGCAAAATCAACTTGGCACCCTGAAACCAGAAGGCAGTGCCTATCGTCAGAGAAACCGCGCACAAAGCCAGGTACATCCAGCCCAGTTGCCGCGGCGAAACTGAACAATTGCGCCGCAGGAACCATTGGATGTTTTGACCATGGACCGTCGCGAAGCGAAAAACCGGGTTTGTCACGTCTTACGCCATTCCAGCACCTTGCCGACCCCTGGAGGTACAGCAAGCACAATGGGGAAATACCCTCGGATCAACTTCGTAAGATTGTAGCCGACCCTCCCCGGGCGCCGACCCGCCGGCAAGTGGCATTGAGGTCATTGCGGCGACCCGGGCATCGCCCGTCCCCGGCGCAGTGCCTGGCGCATGTCATCCAGGGAAAGGCGGGACTCGGCCTGGACTGCAACACGCGGCCGGGCCTTCAGCGCGTGGCCATAGATCACCTCGAATTCCAGTGTCAGGCCAGGCCCGTCGTCGGTCGCCAAGCCGTCCAGCGCGGCCAGTGCCTGACTGTGCCAGCGCCGGCCGCGCAGGCCCTGGAAGCGCGCCACATGCAGGTTACGCCCCAGGTGTCGCAGCTCCTGCAGCGCCCTTTGCGGAGTGGCAAAGCGCAGCGTGATGCGTTCCATGTCCATGACGGGCTCGGCAAAGCCGGTGTTCACGAGCATATCGCCCCAGTCGTGCATGTCGGTGAATGCATGGGCCGGCGCCGGCCAACCAGAGCGCTGCCAGGCCTGGCGCACCGTGCGCAAGGTGTCCGGCCCCAGGCAGGAGAACATCAGGAAGCCCTCGGGTGCCAGGGCCCGGTGCCACTGCTGCAGCAACGTCTGGGGGTCGGCCACCATGTGCAGGGCCATATTGGCCCACACCATCTCTGCAAAGCCATCACCGGGTGGCGTGAACTGCAGGCCTCGACCCGTCCACCGTGAAGGGCGCCACCAGGGCTGATGCAGCGCCAGTTCCACGCTGGTGCGCCGCGCCGGCACCGGCTCCACCACCACGCAGCGGGCCGCCGGGTAACGCTGGCACAGCGCCGCATGCACGGCCAGCCCGCCCTGCAGAGGCTCCCAATGGGCCCAGGTCCGGGGGGTGCGCTTGATCCACTGGAGCCGCTCTTCCATGCGTCGCGCCACCTCCTCGTGCAGCCAGGGAGATTCGGCGATGGCATGCCGGCTCCAGCGTGCGGCGGCGATCGGGTCCAGTGTGGGAGGAAGATCGACGGACATGGTTCGGGCGCAGCGGGCGGGACGAGTATATTGACTCCATGTTCCGTCAGCTACTCCAGGGCCTGCCGCAGCGCCTCCCGAGCCGATGCGCCGTATGCCATGCATGGCCGGCGCAGCCCGTCTGCAATGTCTGTGTCGACCGCTTTGCCCAGCCGCAGCCGCGCTGCCGCACCTGTGCCCTGCCAGTGCTGCCCGGCATCGCACAGTGCGGCGCCTGCGTGCGCGAGCCGCCGCCGCTGGATGCCTGTGTCGCAGCCGTTGCCTATGGGTACCCCTGGTCGCGCCTGGTGACCGAATTCAAGTTTCAGGAACAAACCGGCTGGGCCGGTGCATTCGCAATGCTGATGCGCAGCGCGCCGTGGGTCGAACCCTCCCTCGATGCCGCCGACCTGCTGGTCCCGATGCCGCTGGCCCCCGCCCGCTTGCGCCAGCGCGGATTCAACCAGGCGCTGGAACTGTGCCGGCAGCTGGTGCCAGCCAAGACCGACCCCACCGTGCTGCTGCGTTTGCGCGACACGCTGCCGCAGACCACCCTGTCGCGCAGCGAGCGCCAGCGCAACCTGCGCCACGCGTTTGCAGTCGACCCCCTGCGTACCGATCGGGTGGCCGGCAGGCGCCTGGTGCTGGTCGACGATGTGATGACCAGCGGGGCATCGCTGTACGCAGCCGCGGTTGCGCTGCGCGCGGCCGGCGCGCTCCATATCACCGGGATGGTGCTGGCGCGCGCCGAACTGGCCGCCTCCGACAGCGCCTGAGCAGGGCCACCGTGTTCCATATCGTCCTGGTTGAACCAGAAATCCCCCCCAACACCGGCAATGTGATCCGCTTGGCTGCCAATACCGGCTGCGACCTGCACCTGATCGAACCCCTTGGTTTTTCGATGGACGACAAGCACATGCGCCGTGCGGGACTGGATTACCACGAATATGCGCCGGTGCGCCGCCATGCCAGCTGGACGGCTTTCCTGGTCGAGACGCAACCCAACCCGGCACGCCTCTTTGCTTTCACCACGCGCGCGACCCGCGACGCATTCGGGCAGGCCTACCAGCCCGGGGACTGGCTGGTATTCGGCTCTGAATCTCGGGGTCTGCCCGAACCGGTGCGGGCGGCCATTGCACCCGAGCAGTGGGTGCGCCTGCCGATGCGCACGGGTCAGCGCAGCCTGAACCTGTCCAACGCCGTGGCAGTGTCTGTGTTCGAGGCCTGGCGCCAAAACGCCTTCGGGCAGCCTCAGGGATAACGGCGCGCGATCGACTCCGCCACGCACACCGGCTTGGCAGAACCCTCGCGCTCGACCACGACCTCCCAGACCATCTGCCGACCACGGTTGTCGATCGGCTCCGAACTCAGCAACTTCAGGCGGGCGCGCAGACGACTGCCCACGGGCACCGGCGCTGTGAAACGCACCTTGTTGAGCCCGTAGTTGATGCCCATGCCGACTTCGCGAATCTCCATCGCCGTCTGAAAGAACTGCGGAATCAGCGACAGGGTCAGCAATCCGTGCGCGATCGGCGCACCGAACGGGCCGGCTGTGGCCCGCTCCACATCGACATGGATCCATTGGTGGTCGCCTGTCGCCTGGGCAAACTGCTGGATCTGCTCCTGCGTGACAGTGAGCCATTCGCTGACCGCCACCTCCTGGCCAACCAGAGCGGACAGTGCGTCCAATGTGTCAAAAACTCGCATGCAACTCCAGGAATGGGGAATGACCCCGTGCAGTCTAGTTGTCGAGCCATCGGCAGATGGGCTGCCACTGTTCCAGGTCCTTTTCGACCCGGCCCGGGGCCACGTCGAACAATGTCAGGCCCTGGGCTGCCAGATGCACGTAGTTCTGCGTGTCGCGCAGGCTGGCCAGCATCGGGACCGACAGCGAATCGACATACTCCTGCAGCTTGCCTGACGCGATGGTACGGGCATCGACGCGCATGCCTACCAGGGCCACTTTCAGCTTGTCACCATGCTTGTTGCGCGACAGTTCGTCCAGGAAGGCCCGGGTGGCGAAGATATCGAACACACTGGGTTGCAGCGGAACGATGACCTTGTCGGCCATCTTCAACAGATCGTTGAAGCGCCAGCCATGCAAGCCAGCCGGTGTGTCGAGCACGACATGGGTGGTGCCCTTGGGTGGCCTGGCGATCTGGTCTGCGCTGATGTCCCAGGTGCCGATCGGCCGCGCCGATGACGGGCGCAAGCCCAGCCACAAACGCGAGGACTGCTGGCGATCAGCGTCACCCAGCATGACAGCATGCCCTTGCGACGCGAAATAACCGGCAATGTGGGTGCTCAGTGTGGATTTCCCGACACCCCCCTTGGGGTTGGCGACGACGATCACAGGCATGGTGCGCTCCTAGAACCGACTTTGCGCTATGTTAGCGGCATGGAACACGCAGTACCCGGCTGGCTTGTCAACAGCTTCATCTATCTCAGTGCCGCCGTGATTGCGGTTCCCTTGAATCGGCCTGTTCGGCCTGGGCCTGGTCAGCAATGTCGAGGACATCCTGCATTTCGCCGAATTCGGTGTCGTGCTGATGCTGTTCTTGGTCGGTCTGGAGCTCGAGCCCCAACGCTTGTGGAGCCTGCGCCGGCCGATCTTCGGCTGGGGCAATGCCCAGGTGCTGGGCTGCACGTTGGCACTGGCGCTGATCGCCATGGCCTTCGGAATTGCCTGGCAAACTGCGCTTGTCGCCGGGCTGGGGCTCGCCCTGTCGAGCACCGCCATCGCCCTGCAGGTCATGGTCGAGCGCAACCTGATGCCAACGTCCAGCGGGCAATCGGCCTTCTCCATCCTATTGTTTCAGGATGTGGCCGCCATCCTGATCCTGGCGTTGCCGCCCCTGCTGGCGGTCGGCGCAGCCAGCAACAGCGCGACTGCCCCGATGGATCAGGCCCTGCGGGCTGCCACCAGCCTCGGTGTGATCCTGGCGATCATCTTTGGCGGGCGTCTGCTGCTGCGGCCGATATTCCGCTGGATCGCGCGCTCGCGCACGCCTGAGATCTTCACCGCCGCATCGCTGCTGCTGTTGGTGGGCATCGCCGGGCTGATGCAGGTGGGTCGGGCTGTCCATGGCACTGGGTGCCTTCCTCGCGGGCGTGCTGCTGGCCGATAGCGAGTACCGGTACGGGCTCGAAACCGATATCGAACCCTTCAAGGGCCTGCTGCTCGGCCTTTTTTTCATTGCCGTGGGCATGGGCATCGACTTCTCGGTCCTGCTCGCCGCGCCACTGGCGATGGCCGCAGTGGTGCTGGGGTTCCTGGTGGTCAAGGCCATCGTCATCTACACGCTGGCCTGGCGGACGCGCCTGCCCTACCAGGACCGGCCAGTGTTCACGCTGTTGCTGGCGCAAGGCGGCGAATTTGCTTTCGTGGTGTTCCAGGCAGCTGCCGGCAGCCAGGTGCCGGCGCCCCAGACAGGCTCGTTGCTCATCGGTGCAGTGGCATTGTCGATGCGGCTGTCGCCGCTGCTGCTGGTGGCAGTCGACCGCCTGCTGGTGCCGCGTTATGCCAGCGCCAACGGCCCGGCGCCCGAAGAGATCTCCGAGCCCCAGGAGGCGATGCCGAAGGCTGGCGCGAACGCCTGAGCCACGTGTCCGACAAGGTCGACGTGTCCGCATTCTTGGCCCGCACGGCCCTGCTCGCCGGGCTGGTCGTGTGGTCCGTCGTTCCGGTGCGCATGGACTTTCGAACGGGCGGGCTCGGCCAGTCCTTCCTGCACCGGCCGCTGCTGGTGTTCCATGCGGCTGGCCATGCCGTGTTCATGGTTTTCGGGCCCGCGTCGCTGCTGCGCCGGCAATGGAGCCGCGTGGCAGGCGACGTGCTGCATGAGAACCGACCCGGACGACAGCCGCCCGGCGTCAATGAAAGGCGTCCCACACCAGCTTGGAGCCGGTGAGGAACATCCCCAGATAGACCAGCCGGTAAAACAGGACAGGCTGGATGCGCCGCGCCAGTTTCACACCCACCCAGACACCCACCGGTGCGATCGGCAGCAACACCAGTGAGGTGGTCATGTTCTGCAGATCCAGCAGGCCCAGCCATCCGTAAGGGATCCATTTGGCCAGGTTGATCACGAAAAAGAAGAACGCCATGGTGGCGGTGAAGCGCAGCGGCGACATGCGCATCGGGATCACATAAGCATTGATCGGCGGCCCGCCGGCATGGGCAATGAAACTGGTGAAACCGGAGGTCGCCGTCAGCAGGGCACCGACCCAGCGCGGCGCTGCCGTGCTGTCCGGGCGGGGCGGAAACAGCAGGCGCTGGGCCAGAAACAGCAGCGTGAACACCCCCACGATACCTGCCACCAGGTGCGCGTCGAGCAGCTTGAACAGCAAGGCACCCATGACGACGCCCGCCAGGCCGCAGGGAACCAGAAAGCGCAATAAGCGCAGATCGAATTCCTTGCGGAAGGCCGCCATGCCCAGCAGGTCCATGACCAGCAGCACGGGCATCAGGATGGCCGCGGCCTGCGGCACGCTGACCGCGAACGCCATCATCGGAACCGCCAGCGAGCCGAAACCGGCGCCAAAACCACTCTTGCTTACGCCGAGCAACAACACCGCCGGCACGGTGACCGCGTAGAACCAGGGGTCGGTGATCAATACACGGCCTGCTCAGTGCAATGGCCGCACCATATGCACCTTGCCCAGGTAATGCGGGCCAATGCGCACGGCGCGGGGCAGCGTGCCCCACACGGTGAAGCCGCAACGCAGGTACAGCGTGCGGGCGGCATCGTTGCCCTCGGTCACTGTCAGATCGAGTTGTTCCAGCCCGGCTATCCGCCCCGCATCGCGCAGCAATGCCTGCATCAGCGCACGCCCCACGCCCTGGCCCGACACTTCGGGCACGACGTACATGCCAACGACGGACGCGTTATGGCGTTCCTTGGGGCGGTAGCGGCCCTGCAAACCGACGATGCCCAGCAGGCGACCCGCTCGAAACGCCCCCAGAAAGAAGTCATGCGGCCGCGCCGCCACGCACCGCAGGCGCTCCTGCGCCCATTGCAGCGGGCGTGCCGCCTCGTCCGGCACGCTGGAGGTAAAGGCTTCGGGGTGTTCCTCGAGCCCGCGCAAACGCAGCGCCTGGTAGACGGCGGCATCGTCGGGGGTCAGGCGGCGTACGGTGAGCGCATCCATGGCCAGCGGCACTCATGGCAAGCGGTACTCAAGCCCGCTCCAGCACCAGGGCGATCCCCTGGCCCACCCCGATGCACATCGTGCACAGCGCGTAGCGCCCGCCGGTACGCTCCAGCTGGTTCACAGCGGTGGTGGCCAACCGCGCGCCGGAGGCCCCCAGCGGATGGCCCAGCGCAATGGCGCCACCATTCGGATTGACGCGTGGATCATCGTCCTGCAAGCCCAGCAGGCGCAGCACTGCCAGGCCCTGGGCCGCGAAGGCCTCGTTCAGTTCGATCACATCCATCTGTTCAAGCCGCAACCCGGTGAGTTCCAGCACCTTGCGGGTGGCCGGCGCAGGGCCGATGCCCATGACCCGCGGCGGCACGCCGGCGGTGGCCATGCCGACCACCCGGGCCCTGGGCGTCAGGCCATGGCGTGCTGCGCTGGCCTCATCGGCCAGCAGCAGTGCGCAGGCGCCGTCGTTGACACCGCTGGCATTGCCCGCGGTAACCGAACCCTCCGGCCGCACCACCCCCTTGAGCCGGGAAAGCGCCTCCAGGCTGGTTTCGCGCGGATGTTCGTCGCGCGCGACCACCAGCGAGTCGCCCTTCTTCTGCGCAATGGTGACCGGCGTGAGCTCAGCATCGAAGAATCCCGCCTTCTGCGCCGCCACTGCCTTCATCTGGCTGGCCAGGGCCATGCGGTCCTGGGCTTCGCGTCCGATGCGGTACTCGGTGGCCACGTTCTCGGCGGTCTCCGGCATGGCGTCCACGCCGTACTGCTCCTTCATCAGCCGGTTCACGAAGCGCCAGCCGATCGTGGTGTCATAGACCGCATTGGCGCGGCCGAACGCGGTGTCCATCTTGGGCATCACGAAGGGCGCTCGGCTCATGCTCTCGACCCCACCTGCGATCATCAGCCCAGCCTCGCCGGCCCGGATTGCCCGCGCTGCCGTGCCCAGCGCGTCGAGCCCGGAACCACACAGGCGGTTGAGGGTCGCGCCCGGCACCTCCAGCGGCAGCCCGGCCAGCAGGCTGGCCATGTGGGCTACGTTGCGGTTGTCCTCGCCAGCCTGATTGGCGCAGCCGAAAATCACATCGGTCACGGCCTGCCAGTCGACCGCTGCATTGCGCGCCATCAAGGCCTTGAGAGGAATGGCCGCAAGGTCGTCGGTGCGCACGCTGCTGAGCGCGCCGGCATACCGGCCGAAAGGTGTGCGGATGGCGTCGCAGATAAAAGCCTGTGCAGTCATGGGGGTCCGGTGCTCGGTCAATGTACAACCACCCTACTTTACCAAGGCGCCACTGGCAGAATCACGCCATGCTGATGCAACCTTCACAAGCCGATGTGCGGCGCTTTTTCTGCGAGGTCTATGCCAAGTCGCGTGACGGGCGTCCGCTGGAACCGATGGAGGCGATCGCCAGCGACTGGATCGCCGAACACCCCGAGTACCGGGAAACGCTGTCCGACGTCGATGCCGCAATGCGCGCCATGGGCGAAGCCGTCGAAGGCCAGACCAACCCGTTTCTGCACCTCTCGATGCATTTGTCGATCAGCGAACAGTGCACGATCGACCAGCCGCGCGGTATCCGCCAGGCGGTGGAGTGGCTGGCGCACCAGCGCAACTCGCTGCACGAAGCGCACCATGGCGCGATGGAATGCCTGGGCCGGATGATCTGGGAGAGCCAAAGGGCAGGACGCCCACCGGATGGCGAAGCGTATGTGGGCTGCGTGCAAAGACACGCCACACAGGAATGAAGGCTGTGCGCGCGGCCGGCGACAGCTCTCAGCGGAACTTGGCCTGGGGAACGGTGTGCAGCTCTCCCGGAAGCGCCGCAATGTACTTGGCAAGTTCCTTGAGTTCGGCGTTCGAGAATTGCTTGGCGATGCCGCCCATCACGGCATTGTTGCGGCCCCAGGTGGCATTGCCCTCGGTCTTGTAGGACTTGAGTGCCACGAACAGGTAGTCGGCATGCTGACCGGCGAGCTTGGGGTAGGCGGGATCGATCGGCTTGCTGAAGCTTTCGCCATGGCAGGAAGTGCAGGCGCCCTTTTGCACCAGCGCCGTCACCTTGGCGCTGCCATCGGGGGCCTTGCCTGGCGCGACAGCACCTTCCTTGCGGCCACTGGCCTCGTAATAAGCGGCCACGTCGGCGATGTCCTGCTCGGTCATTGCGGTAGCGGTACCCCGCATCGTGGGGTGCTTGCGGTCGCCCTTTTGGTAGGCGACGATGGCAACGCTGATGTACCCGGCATTTTGGCCAGAGATCTTGGGCACGCGGTAAATCTCGGGAAAGCTGGCCTGATACCCCTGGATGCCATGGCATCCGATGCAGCTGGCGATCTTGCCGGCACCCGCTTTGGCATCGCCATCGACCTCCTGTGCCATGGCGGAAGTTGCCGTCACCGAGGTGAGAAACAGGGCAAGGACGGTAGACAGCACTAGGTTCATTTTGCGGAGACAATCAAGAACGGAAGGAAAGGCAACACCTATCTCCATTATATCGACCGGGCCCCGCAGGCCGCCCCATCGCCCTGCCTCCTACCACGAACACCATGAAATTCCAGGGTACCCAGAATTACGTCGCCACCCAGGACCTGATGCTGTCGGTCAATGCGGCCATCACGCTCCGACGCCCGCTGCTGGTCAAGGGAGAGCCCGGCACCGGCAAGACCATGCTGGCCGAGGAAGTAGCTGAAGCCCTGGCCTTGCCACTGCTGCAGTGGCACATCAAGTCGACCACCAAAGCTCAACAGGGTCTGTACGAATACGATGCAGTGAGCCGGTTGCGCGACTCCCAACTCGGTGACGCCAAAGTCAAGGACATCCACAACTACATCGTCAAGGGCGTCCTGTGGCAGGCATTCACGGCCGAGCAGCCGGTTGCGCTGCTGATCGACGAGATCGACAAGGCCGACATCGAGTTCCCGAACGACCTGCTGCGAGAGATCGACCGCATGGAGTTCTATTGCTACGAGACGCGCGAACTGGTCCGTGCCATTCACCGGCCGCTGGTGTTCATCACCTCCAACAACGAGAAGGAATTGCCCGACGCCTTTTTGCGCCGCTGCTTCTTCCACTACATCAAGTTCCCGGATGCCGAGACGATGAAGCGCATCGTCGACGTGCACTTCCCCGGCCTCAAGAAGGACCTGCTCACGGCAGCCATGAAAACCTTCTACGACGTGCGCAACCTGCCGGGTCTGAAAAAGAAACCCTCCACCAGCGAACTGCTTGACTGGCTCAAGCTGCTGCTGGCCGAGGACATTTCAGCAGAGGCCCTGCACAGCAAGGACGACAAGGTCGCGGTGCCACCCTTGGTCGGTGCGCTGCTCAAGAACGAGCAGGACGTGACTCTGTTCGAGAAACTCGTGTTCATGCAACGCCACAACCGGTAGCCATGGCCTACGTCGAAGCTGTCACCTTGTCCGACCGCGGAATCGTGCTGGTGCCACTGGCGCTGGGTCACGAAGCCGGCTTGCGCGAGGCTGCGGCCGACGGTGAACTCTGGAACCTGCGCATCACCTCCGTACCCGACCCGCAAGGCACCCGCAAGTACATCCAGGACGCCCTGGACGGGCGCGAGGCCGGCCACCGCTTCGCCTTTGCCGTGCTGGACCAGGCCTCTGGCACGGTGCTGGGCAGCAGCAGCTACCACGACATCCTGCCGGCCGTGCGACGGGTCGAGATCGGCTACACCTGGTACGCCCGGCGCTGCCAGCGCACACACGTCAACACCACGGTCAAGCTGCTGTTGATGGGCCATGCCTTCGACACTCTGGGCTGCCAAGTGGTCGGCTGGCGCACCGACAATTTCAACGTCGCGTCCCAACAGGCCATCGAGCGCCTGGGCGCCAGGAAAGATGGCGTCATCCGCGGCCATGCGATGCGGCGCGACGGCACCATCCGCGACACGGTGATGTACAGCATGCGCTGCGGCGAGTGGCCCGAGGCCCGTGCGCAGCTGTTCTACCTGCGTGACCGCCCGCGCGGCTGAACCCCACCCCTGGAGGCCGCCATGCTGATCGACTTCTTCTACACCCTGCGCGCTGCCAAGCTGCCGGTCTCGGTCAAGGAGTTTCTCACGCTGCTCGAAGCAATCAAGGCGGGCGTGGTCGGGCCCCACGCCGAGCAGGACCCGACAGGCGGGGCCAGCGCCGGCTACAAGATCGACGACTTCTATTTCCTGAGCCGCACCACACTGGTCAAGGACGAAAAGCACTACGACAAGTTCGACCGGGCCTTTGGCGCCTATTTCAAGGGCATCGAGACCATCGCCGACTTCACCCAGGACATCCCCCTGGAGTGGTTGCGCAAGAACCTCGAGCTCAACCTGAGCCCGGAAGAAAAGGCCAGGATCGAGAAGATGGGCTGGGACGAGCTCATGGAAACCCTGCGCAAGCGTTTCGAGGAACAGAAAGAACGCCATGAGGGCGGCAACCGGATGATCGGTACCGGCGGCACCTCGCCCTTCGGCGCCAACGGCTTCAACCCGCAGGGTATCCGTATCGGCCAGGAAAAAAGTCGCAACCGCAGTGCCGTGAAGGTCTGGGACCAGCGCGCCTATAAGGACTACGACGACACCCAGGAGCTCGGCACGCGCAATATCAAGGTCGCGTTGCGCCGCCTGCGCAAGTTTGCGCGCGAGGGCCACGAGGAAGAACTCGACCTCGACGACACCATCCGCTGCACAGCCGCCAATGCCGGCTGGCTCGATATCAAGATGGTGCCCGAGCGCCACAACAAGGTGAAGGTGCTGCTGCTGATGGATGTCGGCGGCACCATGGACGAGCACATCGCCCGCGTCGAAGAAATGTTCTCGGCCACCAAGACCGAGTTCAAGCACATGGAGTTCTACTACTTCCACAACTGCGTCTACGACTTCATGTGGAAGAACAACCGTCGCCGCTTCAGCGAGAAGTTCGCCACCTGGGACATCATCCGCAAATACAACAAGGACTACAAGCTCATCTTCATCGGCGACGCCACGATGAGCCCCTACGAGATCCTGCAGCCTGGCGGCAGCGTCGAGTACAACAACGAGGAAACCGGCGCCGAGTGGCTGCAGCGTCTGACCAACGCGTTCCCCAAGTTCGCCTGGATCAACCCCGAGCCGCAAGGGGTCTGGCAATACCGCCAGAGCATCAGCGTGGTGCAGCAGCTGATGAACCAGCGCATGTTTCCGCTCACCATCAAGGGCCTCGAGGAGGCGATGCGCCTGCTGTCAAAATAGCTGCATGATCATGCGCAGGGGGAAAAAGCGGGTGTTCGTGCCAGCTTTTTTATGGGTGGGGCTGCTGGCACTCGCGTGCCTACGCTCTGCGTGGGGGCAGACAGACGCTCCAGTCTTGCCCGCAGCCGCTGTTACCAGCGTCGAATTGGGCGGTTTCGATGTGCAGATCCTTGCGCCAGCAGACCTCCAGGGCCTGCTGCAACGGCACCTGGAACTGATGCGCTACCGCTCCCTGACCGACATCGACGATGGCGAACTTGACCGCCTGGCGCGCGCCGCCGAGCCGGATGCACGCGCATTGCTCGGTACCTTGGGGCTGTTCGCGCCCATCATCGAGATCCGCGTGCAAGAGCGTGAGGCCGCGCCACCAGGACTGCGCCGCGTGGTTGTCACGGTGCAGCCAGGGCCCGTCACCCGAGTGCGGGACGTGTCGATCGCCTTCACTGGCGCTGTCAACCAGTCCGCCCAGGCGGACAAGCGACTTGGCGCAGTGCGCGAGGTGTGGTCCTTGCGCGCGGGCATGCCCTTCACGCAGTCCGATTGGGACGCGGCCAAGGCTGCCGTCTTGCGCCAACTGGGCGCACAGGATTTTCCGCTGGCCAGGATCGCCGACAGCCGCGCCGACATCGACCCTGCCGAGCAATCCGCACGCTTGCGCGTGACGCTGGAATCTGGCGCCGCCTATCAGCTGGGGGGCATGCGCATCGAGGGCCTGCAGCGCTTTGACGCAGCCCTGGTCGAACGCATCGCACGCCTGCGACCCGGCAGCGCCTATGACCGCTCCAGCCTGTTGGAGGCCCAGCAACGCCTGCAGGACAGCGGTTATTTCGACTCGGTGTTCGTATCGCTGCAGACCGACGCAGACCCGCAGGCCGCACCGGTCCTGGTGACCGTGCGCGAGACCACCCGCAAGAAGCTGGTGCTGGGTATCGGGGCCAGCACCGACAGCGGCGCACGCCTGTCGGTCGAACACACCGACCACCAGTTGCCCTTGCTGGGATGGCGTGGCATCTCCAAATTGCTGATCGACCGCAACAACCAGCAAATCGGCACCGAGTTGACTTCCCCGCCGGGAGAAGACCTCTGGCGCTGGGTCGGTTCGGTCCAGTTGAAAAACGACACCGCGTCGGATGTGGAGGTCCGCAGCCAGAACCTGCGTATCGGCAGAAGCAAGAACCAGGACCGCATCGACCGCAACTACTACCTGCAATACGATCGCGCACGTTCGAACGACGCGGGCAGCGTCACCCGCGCCCAGTCAGTCAGCGTGAGTTATGCCTGGACCCAGCGCAACTTCGACAGCCTGCCGTTTCCGGCCTCCGGTTACGGCCTCGGCGCCGACCTCGGCGGTGGCATCACACTCGGCGGCCAGCGCGACCCCTTTCTGCGTGCGCTGGTGAACTGGCTCGGCGTCTGGCCCTTGCCGGCACGCAGCGGACGCATCACCGCCCGTGCCCAGGGCGGCGCGGTGCTGGCGCGCGACAGTGCCGTGCTGCCCAGCACGCAGCTTTTCCTGACCGGTGGCGACGCCACCGTGCGCGGTTACGCCTTCCACGACATCGGCGTCGTTTCCGCCACCGGGCAGACGACAGCCGGCCGCTACATGGTCAACGGCAGCGTGGAATGGCAGCGCCCGATCCTGATCAATGACCGCCCGAGCGACTGGGAAAGCGCGGTCTTCATCGACGCCGGTAGCGTAGCCGACCGCCGAGCCAACCTGCAGGCTCGCATCGGCGTGGGCGTGGGCGCACGCTGGAAAAGCCCGGTCGGTCCGTTGCAGATGGATCTGGCCTATGGGGTGACGCCACGCAAGCTGCGTCTGCACCTGACCGTGGGGTTCACCTTCTGATGCGCCGCCCGGCCTTGCTCGTGGTCTGGGTGCTCGAGCTGTGGCTGGCGCTGTTCCTTGCACTCGCGGTGCTGGCCTGGATCTGGAGCGGCAGCGAAGGCTCGCTGGCGCAAGCTTTGCAATGGACAGCCCGCTTCCTGCCGGGCGGCCAGCAACTGGTGGCCGAAGATGTGCGCGGCAATCTGCGGGCCGGCGGCCAGCTGGCGCGCCTGCGCTGGTCGATGCCTGGCCTGTCGGTCGAGGGCCGGCGCGTCGATGTGCGCTGGGATCCCTGGGCGCTGTTGTCCGGCCAGATCAGCGTACAGCAGTTGCAGGCAGCCGAGATCCTCGTTGAGGATCGCCGGCCCGCATCGGCAGAACCGCTCACCAGCCTGGTGTTACCCATGCAGTTCGACGTGGCGCTGGCAGTCGACCGCCTGCACTGGATCGGGCCGCCGGAGGTGCGCGTGACAGACATTCGCGCACACTACCAGCATGACGGCACCCACCATGTGCTGCGGGTCGACAGCGCGCAGTTCGCGCAAGGGCGCTACCAGGCCAACGCCAGCCTGCTGACGCAAGCGCCCCTGACGCTGGCGCTGGAGGTGAACGGCCAGGTCGAGGTGCCCCTGGGCGCGCGCAAGGTCCTGCTGGACGCGCGCGCATCCGTGCGTGGCCCCCTCGCCCACCGCGAGCAGGCCTTGCAAGTCACAGCCGACCTGCAGCCCGCCGCCGGCAGCGCCGGATTCGCGGGTGCTGCGCAAGCGATGCGCGCACATGTCACCGCACACATCCTGCCCTGGGCTGCCCAGCCTGTCGTCGATGCCCAGGCCCGCTACAGCCAGCTGGACCTGGCCGCCCTGTGGCCTGGTGCGCCCAGAACCCGCCTGAACGGTGACGCCCAGGTGCAGCCTCGGGGGACGCAGTGGCAGGCCCGGGTGAGTCTGGACAACACCTTGCCCGGCCCCTGGGACAAGGGCCAGTTGCCCGTGACCCAGGTACGCGCGGTCGTGGTCCACGCACAAGGCAGCTGGATCATCGAGTCGCTGCAGGCGCAGGCAGCCGGCGGCAGCCTCGACCTGCAGGGCCGTGTCGCTTCTGGCACCAGCGCCGCCCAGACCCCTGACTGGCAGGCCCGTGCGCAATGGTCGGGCATCAACCCAGCGCTGGCCCATGGCCAACTCGCGCCGGCGCGTCTTGGCGGAACCCTGGACGCGCGTTTTGACGGGCGGTCGGTGGCGTTTGACGCCTCGGTCCAGCCCGCCGGCATGCAACCCCCTGCCTCGCCGCTGGCAGGGCTGCGTCTGCAGCGTGCCAGCGCCCGTGGCAGCTGGGCCGACGGCTGGCTCCGGTTGGCAGAAATGCAGATACAAACCGACGATGCCTCGCTGCAGGGGCCGCTGGACATCGAGCCCTCCAGCCGCAGCGCAAACGCACAGTTGCAGATCACGCTGCCGGGGGGGCAAGGACGCCTGGGGGGCAAGATAGCACCGCGCGAAGGGGCGGGGACGCTCGCGCTGGACATCACCGATGCAGCCCGGCTCTCGGCCTGGGTGCGCCGACTTCCGAGCCTGGCCGAATGGCTGGTGCTACCCGATCTGCGGGGCCAGGCCGACCTCGCACTGCAGTGGCAGGGCGGCTGGCAGGACCTGCAGGCCGGGCTGGGCAGCAGCACCAGTGTGCAGGCCACGCTGCGCATTGCGGCCCTGGCCCTGCACACGCCGGGCCAGGGCGCCGCACCGGTCCTGCGCGTGCAGGACGCCCGTCTCGCGCTGGCCGGCACGGCTGCCGCGCTGACGCTGTCCTCCAGCGGAAAGGTGCTGCGCGACACCCAGACCTTCACGCTGCAGGCACAGGCCCGGGGGGGGCGCCTGCCCCAGGGCGACTGGAGCCTGGCCGTCGACAACCTGCAGGTCGACCTGCAGGACACGCGCCAGCCCGGTCGCTGGTCGGTGGCGCTGCAGCCGCCGCTGAGCCTGTCCTGGCGCGAGGACAGCGACGGCGGCAAGCTGCAGACCGAACCGGCCCAGGCCCGGCTGACCGGGCCCCTGCCCGGCGTCGGGATGCTGCAAATCGAGCCCGTGACCTGGAGTCCGCGCGCTGGAGGCAGCCTGATCAGCCAAGGCCAGCTGCGCGAGCTGCCCCTGGCCTGGCTGGCGCTGCTAGGCAACACACCGCTGGCCAGCCTGGGCCTGAGCGGCAACATGGTGTTCGACGCGAGCTGGGAACTCGCACTGTCCGACACCCTGCGCGCGCGCGCCAGCCTGGTGCGGCGCAGCGGTGACATCCGCGTGCTGGCTGAGAACCTGCCCGGCACACTGGATGCCGGTACGGCGGTGGATGCGGGCGTGCGCAATGCCCGCGTCGATCTGGCCGTCGACAACACCAGCATGACCCTTGCCCTGCGCTGGGACAGCGAGCGGGCCGGCACAGCCCAGGCCGACCTCGGCACCCGCCTGACCCGGAATGCCGACGGCTGGAGCTGGCCGGAGCGGGCGCCGCTGAATGGCACCGTGCAGGCACGGCTGCCCCAAGTCGGTGTCTGGTCGCTGCTCGCGCCGCCAGGCTGGCGCATGCGTGGCACGCTGGATGCCAATCTGGTACTCACCGGCACCCGGCTGGCACCCGACTGGAGCGGGCAGATCCAGGCCAACGGTCTGGCCCTGCGCTCGGTGGTGGACGGCATTGAATTCAGCAATGGCCGCCTGCGCGCGCGCATGCAGGGTCAGCGCCTGGACATCGAAGAATTCACCCTCCAAGGCGCTGGCGGCGCGACTGGCGGCAGCCTGGAAGCCACGGGGTCCGCAGTGTGGGTACCGGCCAGCGAGGGCGACGGCGGCGCCGTCTCCCGCATTCGGATCAACCTTGAGGCCACGGCGCGGGCCCTGCGCGTCTCGGCACGCGCGGACCGCCGCCTGGTGGTATCGGGCCAGCTGCAGGCGCGGCTGCGCGATGCGCGCCTCGACGTGCAAGGCGCACTCAAGGTCGACCAGGCCCTGTTCGTACTGCCCGAAGAAACTGCGCCGCGGCTGGGCGACGATGTGGTGGTCCGGTCCCGCCCGGCCGCTGGCGCAATCGCTGCCGCCAGCCCCCGCGGCGGTGTGGATGCCCGTGCCGGTAGCGTCCAGGTCCGGACCACGTTGTCCCTTTCCGTGGACCTCGGACCGGACTTCCGCGTGCAGGGACGCGGCATCGTGACCCGGCTGGCGGGTAGCCTGCAGTTGCGCGGCAATGCCGGAGAGACGCCCCGCCTCAACGGCGAGGTGCGCACCGCCCTCGGCACGTACCGGGCCTACGGCCAACGGTTGAACATCGAGCAAGGTGTGATTCGTTTCACCGGCAGCTTCGACAACCCGACGCTCGACATCCTGGCCGTTCGACCCAACCTGAGCGAGCGCGTGGGCGTGCAGATCACCGGCACCGCCTTGGCGCCACGCGTGCGTCTGTTCTCCGAACCCGAACTGCCCGAGGCAGAAAAGCTCGCCTGGCTGGTGCTGGGGCGCTCCGGCGCCAATGGCGGAGCCGAGGCTGCGGTGCTGCAGCAGGCCGCCATGGCGCTGCTGGGCCGCAACGGACAGGGCCTGTCGGGCGGCCTGGCCAATGCACTGGGGCTGGACGAACTCTCGATTGCGGCAGCCGCCACTCGGGCCGATGGAAGCACCAGCGCAGCGACCGTTACGTTGGGCAAGCGCATCTCACGGGATTTCTATGTCGCCTACGAGCGCAGCCTGGCAGGTACTCTGGGCACCATATCGATCTTCTACGACCTGTCCCGGCGATTCACGCTGCGCGCCAGCACGGGCGAGCAAAGCGCCATTGACCTGATCTTCACGATTCGCTACGACTGAATCGCACCGGCAGCGCCACGGGGCCGTGGTGCGGACTCTGTGCGACAACGCACAGCACGACGATGCGAGGTACCGTAGCCTTGGTGCAGAATCGGTTCGCATCACCCACCCGGCGCGTCGAAATGGCCGTACGCTCCCGGCGGATTCAGAGTGCCCTCACCTCCATGATCGAATCGTTGTTACTGACCACCGCACGGGTATCCACCTTCTTTGGATCGCAAGCGCTAACCGTCGCCAGCGGGTTCTTCTTCGAACGCGATGCACGCCTGTACTTGATCACCAACTGTCATGTGCTGATTGATCGACCGACCGGGCATCTGCCTGACCGGATCGAGATCGAGTTGCATACCGACGCGGACAACCTCACACAAGCGATTGCGCTCTCGGTTTGGCTGTACCGTGACGGGCGAGCCATCTGGCACCAGGGTCGCGACGGCGCGGGGGACATCGATGTCGCGGCCATCCAGCTCGACCGTGCCGCCCTGCCCGCGACCGAGGTGTTGCGGGCCTTCACGCCGGAGCATCTGTTGCTGCGTCTTCAGTCGGTACAGGTCGGGACACCTTTGCTGGTGGTGGGCTTTCCGCTGGGCTTTCACGATACGCTGCACCACCTGCCGGTGGTGCGACAAGCAGTCATTGCGTCGTCGTTCGGCCTGCGATTCCAGGGCCAGGGCTATTTCCTGACCGATGCACGTACCCATCACGGCACAAGCGGTGCTCCGGTGGTGATGCGCGACGACTCCGCACCCGGCGGCTTGCCCTGGAAACTGCTCGGTGTGCACTCGGCCCGGCTGGACATCGTGGGCGGCAGCCAACCAGCCGAGGAATTGTTGGGACTGAACTGCGCCTGGTATGCAGACATCGTGCTCACACTTACGGTGGCAGATGCCCTCTCCTCCGAAGCACAGGAGGCGCCTCTAGCGCAGCCCGAAAAACGCCAGCACGACGCCGATGACAACAACCAGACCGACGATATAGATGATGCTGTTCATGGGGGTTCCTTTAATAATAGATGAACGGGGACAGGTAAGGGAATCAGGATGCGTGCATGTCCACAATCTGAAGCACCTTGCGGGACAGGTATCGCCGATAGTCGGTGATGGGTATGGCGGCCGAACCGCGCCAGTCGCCGTCGGTCCAACTGATAGTGGCGTCCAACGGGGTCACATCCACCTTGCACGGCCCGGGGCGGATCGTCATGTTGGCGCCATCGCCCTCTCGGTATTCCACTTTTCCTACGATGCGCGCGTCTTGGGTGGTCATGGTGGATCCGTTTGCTGACTATGGGCGGCTAGGCGTTTTGCACTGCCTGGATTTCATGTTCCCGAGTTTGTGGCCTGGGGCCAAACACGCCCATCAGGCAAAAGGAGCTCTGCTTGTAAGACGGGGCCCACAAATTTTCCGGCGGCGACACAGTGCCGCCTGGGTCGGGCGCGGGCAATTACTGCCCATGCGGTCTGCGTGACCCTGGTAGTTGAAGCCGTGGAGGAGCTCGGCCCCTTCCAGAAATGGTTGATTGACCCGGTCACTCACTACCACGCCACCCATGGCAGGGGCGCAACTTGCCATGCCTTTCGCGATGGTCATGATGTCCGCTTGCACGCCGAAGTACTCCATCTCGAACCAGCGGCCGGTGCGGCCGAAACCCGTCAGCACCTGGCCGTCGCGTCATCCCGCCGCGATCGGTCGGTATGAGCACGTGTGCGCAGTGCTTCTGCTCCGCCAGTGGGCGCGCAAGTCGAGGTTTGGTTTCCCTTGCTCCGACTCGATGAACTGGACTTGCACGAGACCGGCGCGCGTCAAGGTAGTTGTCGCATCGTCCTTGCGTGTTGAGTCGGCTGACGGCCCGCGCCCATTGTGTCAATCCTTGCCCCATCAGTGTTCGGCTATTCCCTATCGTTTCCGAGTTCGAGAGTGAATAGGAAAATCAAATCAAACGGCACATTTTCATGTCCACTGGGACGGGCTTGCCCGGTGCACCTCGGCGTTTTGCTGGGGATAAGGAAGTTGCAGCCGGGGGAAATTGGTAAAGGAGAATGACATAGACTGTCTGGTTCCTCGCCATAGTTCAACGGATAGAACGAGTGCCTCCTAAGTGCTAGATGCAGGTTCGATTCCTGCTGGCGGGACCAACTATGACGCCGTAAACGTCCAAAGCGTTCCGACTTTTTTGTTTTTTCCCTTTCAAAGACCGGCGTAGTCATGCGATGGGGTTCGGAAAAGTATGCCGTATTCCCGGGGGCACTTGGGGGCATGGCAAGAAAATTCAGGAGGCACATGGTGTGTCCATTGATCAGGCGGGGCGATGCGGTCCTGGTAGTGCCCTGCAAAGTCGGTGAATTCGCGCGGGTCTTCAGTGCCCGCGACATGACCAAGAGAGCCGAAGCCGCTCATCCACGGCGGCACGATCGGAGCCGCTCACGCAGGACTCGGGCGGCGATGGGTAAGCCACTTGGATCGGCGAATGCGGTCTGCGCTGTGATCGGCCACCGTCCAGCACTTCATGCGCGGCCCGTCGGCCAGGCTGTCGCGCACAAAATCCATACTCCACACCGCGTTGACGGTTCGTGCCATTTGCAGTGGCATGCGTTGCGAGATCGGCCGTTTCACCATCTTGCGCCGGCACACTGTCGGGTTGGGGGTGGAAACGTTGCCGCGCTCACCCTCCTCTGAATAGGCAAATCAAACGGCCTATTTTTGTGCCTACTGGGACGGATTCGACTGCTCGGGGCTGTTCTGCTGGTGAGTTGTGGGCTGGCCGATCGCATGGTGGGTAGCCGCTACCCCGCCGCCTAAACCGAAAGGCGCCAGGGCATCGGGTAAACCCGCGCGCTTCGGGGCCCCTCACCAGGCTCGACCCGTGTCAGGCGCAACTCCTCCCCGCATCTCGGGGTGCCGGACCTCGATCAAGCCGCCTGCTGAAGATCTCCGCGCGCCGGCGCCCGGGGCGGTGCCCGGGCCTGCAGCCCCAGGTGCCTGAGGTTCCGCTGTATTACGCGTGCCTCCAGGATGGCGGCAATGATCTTGAGCTGGCCGCCGCAGTTCGGGCAGCTGGTCATCCAGGCCGGCGGGGCCGACGTGTTCCTGGGTGTTACGTCCGTCAACATCTGAGGATCTGCACCCCTATTTTGTCCCAGATCTTTTTGTAGCGTTTGCAGTATCGAGCCCGAATGTATTGCGGGACGTTGAACGGGTTTTCTGGTTTGGTTTTATTCCCAATAGGCCCCTGCCAGGCGGCCGGAGGCCCCCCCTGGCAGTAGAAGTCTTGTGATGCTGCGTCGCTGTCGGCTTGGTCGGCCTTGAGGCCGGGCAGCATGCCGCGGGACAGGTGGTCATCGCACCTGGTCCTGGACGGGGGGGTTGCTCGGGGTCGCGCTGAAGCGGGACCCACCCGTTGCGGACACCGGCGCGCCTGCGCCTGCGCGCCATTCATCGCAGTTGTGCCGCCACGGCTTTCACCTGGGCGTCCAGCGCCAGGCGGCATACCGTGAACACGTGGCGTTGCTCCATCGCCGTTTCAGTCCTATGCTGGACGTCGAACACCAGCTTGGCGAAAAAGTCCAGCTGTACGGAGCTGCAGTCCAGATACCTTGTGCCTGATCGGTCAACCATCAGCAAGTGGTCGGACCCCGGCCGGCCCTGAACGTCGATGTACTTGCGGATCTCGATGCTGCCCTCGGTCCCGGTGATGAACAGCCGGCCATCGCCCCAGGTCGGCAGACCGTTGGGCGTGAACCAGTCGACCCGGATGTAACCCCGACATCCGGAACCCTCCAGTACGATCTCTCCGAAATCCTGGAAATCGAGCGACCCGACATCCCCATAGTGACCTGCATGGCTGTGCGCGATGTGCGCATCCGTTGCGCCGGTGAAGACCAGAAACTGGTCAATCTGGTGCGAGGCAATATCGACCAGGATGCCTCCGTGGCTCTCGTTATCGAAAAACCACCCGGGCCGGATCGCGGCGTTGAGCCGGTGTGGCCCCAACCCCATGGTGTGAATGGGACGGCCGATGGCGCCCTGGCGCACCCGCTCCAAAGCTTCCTGCACCGCCGGAACTATGTGGCGCTCCGAAAAGCAGATCGAGAAAATCCTGCCGCTGCGGGATACGGCGTCCGTGACCTGCTGCAACTGCGCTGCGTTGGTCACACCGGGCTTGTCTACCAGTACGTCCTTGCCATGTGCCATGGCCTGCACGGCAATGGCGGCCCGTTGCGCTGGAATCGCGGCCGACACGATGAGGTCGATCGATGCGTCCTCCAGGTAGCGGCGCGTGTCCGTCGATTCGGTCAGGTCCGGAAACCTTTCCCGCAGGCCCATGGCCACGCGCGGGTCGGAGCGGTTGATATCGACATAGCCGGCGCAGTAGGCACCCGCATCCTGCAAGCCGGCGATCAGATGGTAGATATGACGATGATCGATGCCGATCACGGCAAACCGAAGCCCCTTCGAGTCGGTGCGCATCCTCAGTATCCGAGCAGTCGAGGCAGCGTCAGGGACAGGGCTGGCACATAGGTGACCAGCAGCAGCACCACCACCAACGCCCAGAAAAATGGCATCACCTCGCGGTACACCGCGCCGATCGGAACCTTCGCGATGTTGGCGGTCGCAAAAACCAGCACGCCCAGTGGTGGCGTCAAGGCACCCAGCACGAGATTCATCACCATGATGACTCCCAGGTGTACCGGGTCCACACCCGCGGCAAGCGCGATCGGCATCAGGATCGGCACCAGGATCAGCAACGACGCAAAGAACTCCATCGCCAACCCGACCACCAGCAGAAACAGATTCAAAGCCATGAGAAACAACACCTGGTTGTCGGCCAGGAAGGACATGGTCTGGGCGATCGCCTGGGGAATTCTCTCGATTCCCAGCGCCCAGCCGAATGGCGCTGCCGCCGCCACGATCGCAATAATGGACACCGTGTCGGTAAGGCCTTCACGCAGGATCTGCGGCAGTTCCCGTAGCGAAAATTTGCGGTACGCGAGTATGCCGATCAGCATCGCATAAACCACGGCGACGGCTCCTGCCTCGGACGCTGTGAACGCCCCCCCACGCATGCCGCCGATGATGAATATCGGCACTAGCAAGGCTGGAATCGCATCTTTGAATGCCAGCAAGCGAATGCGCAGACTGGCTGGTTTCGTCGACGCCTCCAGCCCCCTGCGCTGGGCCTGCGTATGCACCATGATCATCAGCGCCAGCGCCATCATCAGGCCCGGGACTATGCCGGCGGCGAACAAGGCGCCGACCGACACCGCGCCCGCAGCGGAAAAAATGATCATGCCAATGCTGGGTGGGATCAGGTTGTCGACCGTGGACGCGCAACTGGTGACCGCTGCTGCAAATGGCCTGGGATAACCCCGCTTCTCCATCTCGGGTACCAGCACCTTGGCCGTACCCACAGCGACCGCCAGCGAGGAGCCTGACAAGCCCCCCATTGCGGTATTGGTTACGACATTGACTTGCGCGAGACCGCCACGCATATGACCGACCAAGGCAGAGGCAAACCGAACCAGATGGTGGGTGATCCCGCTGGCATTCATCACGTGCGCAGCCAGGATGAAGAAGGGGATCGACAACAGCAGGAACGAATTGACCGATGTCGCCAGCGTCTGTGAAATCGGGAGCAACATCAGATCGCCCTGTTTGGCAAAAGACGCGTATGCCGCGAATATCAGGCTGTAGGCAATCGGCACATCGAGAAAAATCAGGCCAAGCGCGACCAGATGCAAGGTCCAGCCGACGCCCCATTGCAGCGGCAGCAGCGGTTTTCCGCTCAGGAACAAGACGAACAGAGCGGCGCCCAGGACCAGCGCGAGCAAGCCAGAAAGCCGGCGCGCGAACGGCAAGGGACTGGCGATGGCCACATAGAGCGCAGTCAAAGCCCCGCTGACGGGCACCGCCAGGTACAGGTAACGCGACGGCCATTCGAGCGATCCGCTGGTACCGGTCACCCGCATGCAGAAGTCCCATCCGTGCACGGCCATCGCAATGCCGGTTGCAGCAACGACTCCGTGCGCCAGGAAGTCTAGCCATTGGCGGGCGCGCTCGCTCAACTTGCCGCTCAGCATCGCCATGCGCAGGTGACGCCCCTGCCCGACCAGCAATGCACAACCCAGGTAGACCGTCCAGACGAACAGCCAGCGCGCCAGTTCCTCCGACCACGACAACGGGTCGTCCAGCAGATAACGAAAGACCACCTGCAGTACCGTGAGCGTTACCGTGCCTGCAAGCATGAGCACACATAAGGTCCCCAACACCGCGTCGACTGGGCGACGAATCAGATGGCTGAAGTTCATGGAGGGTCCTCGTTCTGGAAGGTCATGGAGCGCGGGTTGATCCGCGTTCCATGAGCGTGGATGCGTATGCCGCGTGTTGGGGTGGATCCGACAGCGTGTCGCCAGGCATGGCCGCGATCCGCCGCAGCAGCAAAGAACAGCAGGCGATCGCAATCTCGCGCACTGGCAGGCGCATGGTGGTGAGGCCAGGACCCCACCAGGACAACGCCGGCGTGTCATTGAAGCCGACGATGGACATCGCCTCGGGCACTGCGACGCCGCTTGCACACAGGCCTTCGAGCACCCCTTGCGTTCCTCTAGCAGTGGCTGTCACCACCCCGGTTGCCGGCGGCACGAGTCGCAGCAGCTGTTGCACCGCCTGCCGCCCGTTCTTCACGTTCTGGACATCACAGAAGACCAGGTCGGGCGGCACCAGGACGCCACCTTCCTCGCAGGCCTTGAGGTAACCACGCAAGCGGGCGGCTCCGGTGCTGAGTTCCCTCGGCCCGCCGAAATACGCAATACGCCGATGACCCAACCCGATCAGATGGCGGGTTGCCTCGTAAGTAGTCGCTTCGTCGTCGAGCCCAAACCAGTCCGAGCGCAGACGAGGATTGTGGCGTATGAATTGCACATGGGGTGTCTGGACCAGCAATTCGAGGGTTTCGGGTAAGGGCGCGAGACTGGGCACCACGACGACGCCGGCAACCCGAGCCTCGGCCAAGCTGCGCACTTGGCGCAACTCGACCTCTGGTCTGTCATCCGAAATGCACAACACCATCTGGAAGCCTGCGTCGTCGAAGCTCTGCGAGATGGCCTGCGCGGCTGTCGAATAGAAGTCGTTCAGGACATCGGGAATAACCAGTCCCACCAGCGTACTGCGTTGGTTGCGCATCTGCCGCGCTGCGGAATGGGCGACATACCCGAGTTCGCGCGCGGCCGCGTTGACCTTGTCGCGGGTGGCGCGACTGATGCGAGGGTTTCCGCTGAGCGCGCGCCCGACCGTGGAAACAGCCACACCCAGATGCTCGGCAATGTGCTTGATCGTGACCAACTGCGCAACCCCAATAAGGCGCACTCACGACCGGAAGGAACAGATTCTTCCGCACGTCAATGCAATATTGTGCTAACGATAGCACATAAAAACATCAAAGATATTTTGAATATTCATTTTATTTCAATGACTTAGAAAATAATTGGGGTAAACACTGATACGTATATCACCAAGATTTGCGCTATCGTTTGCACAATTTATTCGCCGAGACTACCGTTTTTCCACCCACGAAGGAGCACACCGCCATGACGCTAGCCCACGATCCAGTCGAATCAGCCATCAGCCGAAGAAGCCTGTTGAAAACCGGGGCGGCAGCGCTGCCGCTGCTGTGGCAGGGGCAGACCAGCGCCCAGCAGAAAATCGTATTTCGGCTGGCGCATTCGGAGGCCAACGGCGCACCGCTGACGATCGCGCTGCAAAAATGGTGCGACCAGCTCAACAGCCGCAGCGGCGGTCGGATCGACGCGCAACATTTCCCTGGCAGCCAGCTGGGCAGCTACACCCAGCTGATCGAGCAGAGCCGCATCGGCAGCATCCAGGGTACGGTCGGCGGACCGGACACCGAGGAATCGGTGGCCCCCGAAATCGCTGCCACCGGCGGCGCTCCGGGATTCATCTACAAGGACGAGAACCATGTCGACAAGATCCTGCAAGGCCCGATTGGAGACCAGGTGTCGGCCATCGCGCGTGCCAAGACCGGCGTCGAATTCGTGGCTTATGGCGAGGTCGGCTTCCGCCATATCCTGTCCAAACGCCCGGTCACCAACCTGGAGACACTCAAGGGCCTGAAGATCCGGGTACCGGAGATCAAGGTCTGGATCGACTTCTGGCGCCGGCTGGGCGCAAACCCCACGCCGTTGCCTTACGCGGAGCAATACACCGCGTTATCGACCGGCGTGATCGATGCCGTCGAGGCCGACTTTTTCTCGATCCGCGGTTTCAAGTGGTTCGAGCAGGCCAAGCACCTGACCTTGAGCTACCACTGGTTTCTGCCCAAGGCAGTGCGCGTCAACGCGCGCTGGATGGACAGCCTGCCAGGCGATTTGCAAACGCTGATGCGGCAATCGGCCAAGGAGGTGTTTGCAGAGCAACGCAAGGAGAACCGTGCGAAGACCGACGACGCCCTGGCCGACCTGCAAAAGTCCGGTGTCACGGTGCACAAACTCTCTGCCAGTGAGTCCGAGGCCTGGCTGGCTGCCGCAAGGCCGTTGTTCGACGAGTTCGGCGCCAAGAGCGCCGAGACCAAGGCGATGGTCGGGCGCATCCTCGCGGCAAGATGACCGCACCCGCTTTCACGCTGCGTGAAGAATCCATTGCACTGCCGCAAGGCGCCTGGGTCGGCGGCAAGAGGACACTGGTGTACTGGTGTGAGCAGGTCGCAATGGGATTCACCCAGGGCCGATTCAGCAACTACCTGTTCCCGGTGTTTTCTCCCGCAGGGTTCGCTGTCACCAGCGAAAGTCCGGCCGACCATCCGCATCATCATTCGGTCTGGATCGGCGCCGACCATGTGAATTTGCACATGCCGGCGCCCGCAGGCACCGAGGTCTACAGCTACAACTTCTATGTCAATGAAACTTTCCAGGGAAGAGCTCCCGGAAGGATCGAGGAAGTCTCCATCGATGCCGTTGCCACTGCCGATGCCGATGGCAACGGATTGACCATCGTGCAGGCGCTGCTGTGGCGTGGTCCGCAGGAGTGGGGCGCGCCTGAAGGCCGGGCGATACTGCACGAACGGCGAACCACGCACCTGCGGCACCTGGCCAGCCACTCAGCATTTCAGATCGACATCCATTGCGCGTTGGAGCCCGATACACACGCGGTCACCATCGGCCCGACCCGCCACGCCTGGTTCAATGCGCGTGTCGGCCCCGGCATGTCCAGGCTCCATGGTGGGCAGGTCCGTTGCCGTGCTGCGGGCAGCGCGCTGGCGCAGCAGGAAACCGCCGTCTGGACCAGTTATTGCGGCCCCGTCGGCGGCGGCCATCGAGCCGGGATCGCCTTGGCACCCCGACTGCCCATCGAGACGCGGTCCTGGTATGTCAGCGACTGGGGCGTTATGACTGCCAATCCGTGCCGTGACCGCGCAATCACGGTCAGCCCGGGCGAGGCGCCGGCGCAGCTGGCCGCGCGCTTTCTTGTGTTCGACGGCTCCCTGGACGATGAAGCCCTGGACGCGCTGTTGATCGCATGACGGCTTCACGCGACAACCTTTACATTCCCACCACCACCCATCTGCGCCCCCATCAAGGACACCGACATGACTCGCATCGCACGTTACCGCGCTCACTCTGCCATCCACTACGGGCTTCTTTCGTCCGAGGGAACACTTGAGCGGATCCAGGGCGAGCCCTACGGCGGTCTCGTTCGCACCGGTGAACATGACCGCCTGGAGGATGTGGAACTGTTGTGCCCGCTTGAACGGCCACGGATATTCGGCGTCGGTTTTAACTACGCCGCCCATGCCCAGGAAACCGGGCAGGCGTTGCCGACACGACCTGCGATGTTCATGAAGCCCGATTCCGCAGCGATCGGCCCTGATCAGCCCATCATCTACCCGCGCGAAGCTTCACGCGTGGACTATGAGTGCGAACTGGCCGTCGTGATCGGCAGACCCGGGCGGCGAATCGCCGAGGACCAGGCTGAAGCGCATATCCTCGGATTCACCTGTGCCAACGACGTAAGCGAACGCCCAATCCAGTTCGACGAGATGAAGGCCGGCTGCCTGTTGATCGGCAAGGGTTTTGACAGCTTCTGCCCGCTCGGGCCGGTGATTGCTACAGGGCTGGACCATCGCAACCTGCGGATCATGACACGGCTCAATGGACAGACGCGCCAGAACAGCAACACATCCGATCTGGTGTTTTCGGTGACGAAACTGGTGTCGTACGTGAGCCAGGCCGTCACCTTGCGCGCCGGTGACGTCATCATCACCGGGACTCCCGAGGGCATAGGCCCGATGGTGCCGGGCGACGTGGTCGAGATCGAGATCGAGGGCATCGGCATCCTGCGCAATACCGTGCGGGCCGAGACCTGAACCGCCGCTCGCCAGTACCGCCCGCAAGGTACCCATCCATGAACGCACAGGGTACCGACATGATCACGCAAGCCTTGCAGCGGCTGGGTATTGCGGCGCCGCAGGAAGTGCGCGGCATCGAGCAGCTGACCGGTGGCGTCTCATCGGACATCTGGCGCATCGACCTCCCGGAACGCAGCATCTGCGCCAAACGTGCATTGCCGACGCTCAAGGTTGCCGCGCTCTGGCAAGCGCCGCTGAGTCGCAACCAATTCGAATACGACTGGTATAGGACAGTTGCGCCGAGATTTGCACATGCCATGCCCACGATGCTCGGCCGCGACGAACCCAGCGGCATTTTCTTCATGACCTTTTTAGACCCTGCGCATCACCCGGTCTGGAAGCAGCAGCTGCTGAACGGACAGATCGACAGAACCACGGCCCGCATGGTCGGACAGACCCTGGGAGGCATCCATGCCTTCACCGCAGGCGACGCGACGGTCGCCGCACGTTTTCAGAGCGACCCGGAATTCTTCTCGTTGCGCATCGAGCCGTACCTGCTGGCGACAGGCCTGCGACATCCCGACCTGGCTGGCACGCTCGACCGCATCGCGCAGACCACCCGTACTACCCGACTCGCGCTGGTTCATGGCGATGTGAGCCCGAAGAATATCCTGTGCGGCCCCGGACACCCGGTGTTCCTTGACGCTGAATGCGCCTGGTACGGCGACCCCGCGTTCGACCTCGCGTTCTGCCTGAACCACTTGCTTCTCAAGGCCGTATTCATGCGACAGCACGCTGCGGCATTGCTGGATTGTTTTGCAATCCTGCACCAAGCCTATTTGCAACTGGTGAACTGGGAAGATCGGGCCGGGCTCGAGGCGCGTTGTGCCCGGCTGTTGCCGGCGTTGTTCCTGGCGCG
>Ga0105046_10001051_pt1 | contig 41455 bp, 33 predicted proteins | sample MAT03_FD_78385 | JGI IMG/M metagenome (GOLD analysis project Ga0105046, IMG submission 78385) | Freshwater microbial communities from Lake Fryxell liftoff mats and glacier meltwater in Antarctica - MAT-03 (megahit assembly) | ecosystem: Environmental > Aquatic > Freshwater > Ice > Liftoff... | reverse complement strand
CCGTAATTGGAACAAGCGCTTTAAGTTGTACAAACAGCGCGATTGTAACCGTAACTGTAAATTCTATTCCGTCGGTAAGTGTGACTCCTTCCTCAGGTACTATTTGTCCTGGCGGTTCGATCAATGCGACTGCAAGCGGTGCCACTTCTTATACGTGGTACCCAGGACCAGTAACAGGGGCCAACGTTCTTCTTTCACCAGCCACCAGCACCAACTACACGATTGTAGGCGGCGTTGGTTCATGTACGACTCAAACAAACATGTTTGTGACTGTTGCGCCTTCACCGGTTATTACAGCTTCTTACAGCCCATCCAATATCTGCGCAGGAAGCTGTGCTACCTTGATAACAATCGGTACCGTTACTAATTATATTATCTCCGGAACCTCGGGCGTTGTAGCTTGCCCTTCCATTACTACAAATTACAGTGTTTATGGTGTTGATATAAATGGCTGCACAAGTAATACCGTGAGTGGCACTTTATCCGTGACTACATTACCCACAGTCTTTGCTTCAGCAAGTCCTAGTATTATTTGTGCAGGTAGTAGCTTAAGTTTAAGTGCATCAGGTGCTGCGAACTATATCTGGAGTACAGGCGCTTTAACACCGGGCACACTGGTAACACCTCCTTCCACACAGGTTTACACGGTTACCGGTGCAAATGCTATTGGCTGTGCCAACACGGCAACCGTTTCGGTCACTGTAACTTCTGCACCAACGCTATTTGCTATTGCAACTCCCAGTGCAATTTGTTCGGGCGGCAGTTCTACTCTTTCAGCAGGCGGAGCAACCAATTATACTTGGCAACCACTAGGGCTTACAGGCTCTAACATTGTTGTAAATCCTTTTAGTACTATCACTTACACGTTAATAGGCAACTTGGGCGCCTGCTCAGGAAGCACCACGGTTCTTGTACAGGTAGATCCAACGCCAACTGTACTTCTTTCAACCAGCTCTACCAGTATATGCGCAGGTGGAAGCGTAACCCTTAGTCTAAGCGGCGCCAGCACTTACAGTTGGACCGATGGTTCAACAGCTAATCCAAGAATTGTATCTCCTTCTTCTACCACTAGTTATTCTGCACTAGGATTCAGTGGCGTAGGTTGTAACAGTAACTTTGTAGGCATCACTATTAACGTTGTAACCCTTCCAACTTTAATTGCTTTTGCAAATCCTTCTAATATCTGCGCGGGATCAACATCCACGCTTTCAGCTACCGGCGCCATCAGTTATACATGGCAACCGGGCAGTTTGCCTGGAGGAACAGTAGTTGTTACTCCTCCATCCAGCACATCTTATAGTGTGAGCGGTACCGGCCCTGGAGGTTGTATTGGTTCGAGTACTGTGGATCTAAATGTTAGCCCTGCTATTAACCTTAGCGTAACTGCTAACCCTGCGCTTATTTGTTCAGGTGACAATGCTACACTTACTGCATCGGGCGCAACAAGCTACACCTGGTTACCAGGTCCACTTCCTTCCTTAGCAAACATTATTGTAACTCCATTAAGCAGTACTATTTACACCGTAACTGGCGGTACCGGAGCGTGTAGCGTGCAGCGTACAGTCGACGTAAATGTTATTTCAAGTCCAACCTTAAATATCAATGCTACATCTACTGCCTTGTGTCCTGGCGGCTGTGCAACGTTAACAGCAACAGGAGCCACTAACTATACCTGGAGCACCGGTCCTAATGTTGGCTCTATCAATGTATGTCCTTCAAGCACACAAACTTATAGCGTGCAAGGAAGCATAGGCAGCTGTGCATCCATGACTATGATTACCGTTAACGTGGGTACCGCTCCTGCACTTTCTATTTCCGGTACTCCAAATCCACTTTGCGCTGGATCGACGGCTGTGATCTCTGCTTCCGGTGCAAGCAGCTATACCTGGAGCACTGGCTCGATTTTACCATCCATTTCGGTAGCTCCGCCCACCTCAACGGTTTATTCAGTTGTAGGTTCTAACGGTAGTTGTACAAGCTCCTTAAATTACACCTTAGCGGTAGTTCCTGGCAGTACGATCAGTATAATTGCGAGTACGCCTTCGGTGTGTGCAGGATTTACTGTCGGTCTTTTTGCCACAGGCGCTCCGAACTTCACATGGCAACCGACTAACTTTGTTGGAAATCCATTAGTGGATACGCCACTCAGCACAACTATCTACACGGCATTTGCAAACAGCTTCGGCTGTACTTCTAACGCTACTATAAGTATTCAGGTTGTTCCATTAGCTATTTTAAGCATTACAGCAAATCCGCCAAGTGTTTGCGCAGGTGAAACAGTTACTTTAACAGCGAGTGGCGCAGTAACTTATAGCTGGATTCCTACCTTACTGGGGGGTAACACTTTTACAGATGCTCCTACTGCAAGTACGGTTTATACTGTCGTTGGTTTTAACGCACAAGGGTGTCCTAATTTCACAACTATCACTGTTAACACCGTAATTGCTCCTAATGTAGGTATTGCGGCCAGCAGCTTATCAGCTTGTATCGGTGGTTCAGTAACACTAACCGCTTCGGGTGCTACAAACTACACCTGGTTGCCAACTTCACAGAACGGAAATATAATTTCAGTCAGTCCAAGCGGTCCTACTACTTATACTGTTTTCGGCGACAATGGTGGTTGCGCAGGAACAAATACCATTACAATTGGCAATTTCGCAAATCCAATTATCAACGCATCTGCATCCAGTGCAAGTATTTGTCCTGGCGCAACGGTGCAACTCACTGCAACGGGCGGTGTAACTTATACATGGCAACCTCCTTCTTTAACCGGAGCAATCGTTGTTGATATTCCATCCAGCTCTACTACTTATACGGTATTTGGCGATGACGCAAATGGTTGTACAGGTACAGGAAATGTTTTTGTATTCGTAAGTCCAACGTCGATTACAGCTGTTGCCAGTCCAACTGCTATTTGTGAGGGTGGTTCTGTAACTCTTACTGCTGGTGGTGGTTTGACTTACACATGGAACCCCGGATCAAACACAACCAATCCTTTAACGGTAACTCCTTCGGTGAGCACTATTTACACCTTGCTTGCAGATGACGGCACCGGTTGTATAGGTTCATTCTCTGTGCCAGTGATTGTTTACCCGAATCCTACACTAAGCATTGCGCCATTAAACTATTCTATTTGCATTGGTAAATTTGTTAACTTATATGCAACAGGAGCTACCAACTATGCCTGGCTGCCAAGCGGTTCTACTGGCTCGTTATATGTAGCAACTCCAACCGTTCAAACTACTTATACTGTGATTGGTGACAATGGCGGATTGTGTTTCGCCACAGCAACGGTAGATGTATTTGTGAACCCGCTTCCTGCAAACGTTGTTGCAACAGCTGTAGGTACGGTTAGCTGCATTAGTCCTACGGTGCAACTCTTTGGTTCCACAACAGCTTCATTTGTTTCGTACTATTGGGGCGGGCCGGCAACGTGGACGGCCTTCGGACAAACCCAACTCATTAGTGGTATCTGGGGCATTTTTACTTTAAATGTTAGAGATAACTCAACTGGTTGTGTAGGCTCTGCTACGGTAGAAGTTTATACCGACAATTCTATTCCATCTGTTACAGCTACAACTTCCGGAAGCATTACCTGCTCGGCTCCAAGTGTTACCCTGAACGCAGCGAACACAACGGGTACGCCTTCATACAGCTGGTCGGGACCAGGAAATTTCACCAGTAGTATTGCAAACCCTGTTGTTAGTTCGGCTGGTGTTTACACTATTATAGTAATTGACACGGGAAGTGGCTGTAGCGATACTGCCTTGGTAACCGTTGACTCACATACAAATGTAATTGTCACCGCCTCCATCAGCGCTGCAACCTGTAAAACTTCGGGCGGAAGCAATAACGATGGAAGCATCACCACACAAAACTTTGGAATATCCGATAAATACGATCTGGTAAGCGGTATCACTTATACAGGCACAGCCACCTTTAACACGGCAGCAGGTATTCCTCTAGGCGGTGTGATTGTGAATAATCTTGCGAATCCAACTACAACGCTTGCTTACACTTTGCGTTTGTTCGACATAGAAGGCTGTACCAAAGACACGACCTTATACCTGTATCCGGTCGATTGCGCTTTAAGAACTTTAGGAATAGCGAAAGCCGTTTCGTCGCCGCGTCTGAACAAGGACGGATCTTATAATTTAACTTATACTGTGGTAGTGAAAAACTACGATCTTGGCACGCTTAGTAATATTTCCTTAAGCGAAAACTTATCGAATACCTTCCCTGCCCCAACGTCTTTTAGTGTTTATACTGATTCCACAAAAATATCTGCAGGAAGCGGCTTAGCGCTCAATAACACAGGGTTTGATGGCTCATCGCAAACAAACCTATTGATTGCTGGTTCTAACACACTCGGTGCTGGAAATACAGATACTATCCGGTTTACGGTAAAAGTGAAAACTGCGCTCTTCTTTACCGGATTTAAAAACTCGGTGGTAGGCCTCGCTACGAATGGAGAAAACAACACCATCTCCGATTCTTCACAAACAGGACTTGATCCGGATCCAGACACTGATCTTAATCCATACAACAACAATGTTCCTACATTGATTATGTTTGAACCAAACACCTTCTTCGGTATCACCAAAGTTGGAGAAATCCGTAAATCAGACAATGAAAGCTATGAAGTGACTTATACCATTTCGGTGCATAATTTAGGCAATGATACGCTTAGAGATATACAGGTAAAAGACAGTTTGTTTGAGAAAACGATCAGGTATCCAGCTACATTCAGCATAAGAACAAGTGCTGCGGCTACTAACGGCCTTGTTGAAAATAGCTTCTTCGATGGTAAAATAAACATTAACCTGTTAAATGCAGGCGCGAGTAAATTAGCTCCTCGAACCATAGGTACGGTTTACTTCACTATCAATGTGGTAGCTGGAACGGTAACAGCCATAAGCAACAGTGCTTACGGTAATGCCCTTGCCGCAAATAGTTTAACCAGCAGCATTAATGTTTCTGATACATCCAATGCTGGAGATAACCCCGATGTAAATGCTAATGGCATCTGGAACGAGCCTTCGGATAATGTACCAACTGTACTCTTGATTCCAAATACAAACACTCTTTTTATTCCACAGGGCTTCTCACCAGATGGTGATAACATTAACCAATACTTTGTGATTCAGGGACTTTCTACTACCGGGAACAACCCAATCACTATCTTCAACCGTTGGGGTAATAAAGTTTACCATAACGCAAATTATGACAACACATGGGATGGAACGCCGAATGTATCAGGCACTTTAGGAAAAGACAAACTGCCGCCAGGCACTTATTACTATATCCTGGAGATGAAAGGCAGCGGCCAGAAACCAATAACCGGATTTGTTGTATTACAGTACTAAAGAATTAATAGAAACTCTATGAAAAAGTTCATCATAAAAACAAAAGTAGTTGTATTAGGCGCGGTCCTGTTATTGGCTGCACAAACAGGTAAAGCTCAATACGATGCCATGTTTACCCAATACATGTTTAACGAAATGTTCATCAACCCAGCGTATGCAGGAAGCAAAGAAGCCATGAGTGCTACTTTGCTTCACAGACAACAATGGGTGAATTTTGATGGAAGGCCCGTTACTACTTCTTTCTCATTGCATGGTCCGCTGGAAGGAAATAAAATGGGCGTGGGACTTAGTATCTTGAACGAAAAAGTAGGAGTTATGACCAGGAACCTCATCTATGCAAATTACGCTTACCGTTTAAAGTTTGCCGACAAAAGTACTCTGGCCATGGGCCTCATGGGAGGTCTTGACAACCAGACTAACAGGCTTAATACGCTTAAAATATCAAACGAAGTTGGTGCCCCGGTTGATCCACAATTTGCTAATACTCCCAATGTTGTGGCTCCTAACTTTGGCGCAGGACTTTATTACAACACAAAAACCTTGTATGTTGGTTTATCAATTCCACGGATGATCGATAACAAAGTGAAATTTGGCAATGACGGCAGTACGACTCTAAAAACTACAAGACTTAAAGCAAGCCTATTTACTTATTATTTGACTGCAGGCTATTTGTTTACACTGAACGACGAATTTAAACTGAGAACTAATGTTATGATGAAAGCGGTAATAAATGCACCCGCTCAGGTGGACCTTGGAGCAAACCTACTCATTAGAGATTTTATCTGGGCCGGATTAAACTTTCGCACCGGCTCTGCACTTTCGTTAATTCTGGGCTGCCAGGTTAATAAACAGTTTTTAGTTTCGTATTCCTACGATTATGGCGTAAACCGCATTCAAAAATATTCGCAAGGATCGCATGAAATTGTTTTAAACTATTTATTTTCGTTCACTGGCAGAAAAATTATCACTCCACGTTATTTCTAATTTTATGGGTAAAACTATTATGGCACACTCTAAGTTATTTTTTATTATTTTATTTATCAGTGTATCGTTTGCTCTGCAGGCGCAAACGCCAGAGGCCACTCCCACTGTCACTCCCGAGCAACCCGCAGTTCTTCCTGCTGAACAACCTGGAATAACTCCAGAAACACCCGCTGTGACCCATGAAACCACAGAGCAACCGGCTACCGTGCCAACCGAGGGAGAAACAGCAACGCCTGCGGTTGTGGAAGAGCCTAAACCTAAAAAAGAAAAAAAACCCGCTACCAGTGAAGCTGCGCAGGTAAACGCTTGGAAAAAAGCAAATCTCTATTACAATCAACAATCCTACTCAGAAGCCATTCCTTACTATGAAAAAATACTTCGGTCGGACAGCACAAATAAAATGCTGCTTAGCAACCTTGGCGAATGCTACCGCCTTACCAATAATACCGGCGGACAGCTCGTTTGTTACGGAGGACTTGTAAGACAAGGCAAAGCCGAACCGATTCAGGAACTGTATTATGGCCAGGCCTTAGTAGAAGCAGGTCAGCCCGACCAGGCCAAAGCCTACTTCGAAAAATATGCAGCTGATAGCAGGGGTCAGAATCTTGCCTCCTCCTTATCGAAAACAAAAGCTTATACCCGCAATGCAGATGCTTATACACTTACGTTGATGGGATATAACTCCCCTCAAAACGATATGTGTGCCGTGCTTTTTCACGACGCTATTGTTTTTTCATCTACCCGCACCAAAACCGCGTGGATAAATAAAAAACAAGGGTGGACTGACGGGGGCTACATGCATATTTTTGCTACTGAAAAAGACGAAAACGGCAATGATATCTCCCCTTCGATGTTTATGGGTGACCTCACTTCGAAATTTAATGATGGGCCTATCTGCTTCTCTAAAGATTTTAGCATGGTTTATTTTACGCGCAACAATGCTTCGAAAAATGAACTGTCGAAAGAGGGCACTTATAAATTAAAACTACTGGAGGCCACAATGGATGAGAATGGGTTTAGCATGGTGAAGTCCCTGCCTTTCAATAACAACGATTTTAACTTTGCACATCCGAGTCTTTCTTTTGACGGATATGTTCTATATTTCTCTTCCGACATGGAAGGTGGAAAGGGGGGAATGGATATTTACATGTGCAGAAAAGACTCCAGTGGAAGCTGGGGCATGCCGGTAAATATGGGCGATAAAATAAATACAGCTGGCAATGAAGTCTTCCCCTTCATTTCATCTAACAACACTTTGTATTTTTCGTCGAATGGACTTGACGGAATGGGCGGACTTGACATTTACGAAACAAAACTCCAGGCCGATATGCCAACCAAAGTTTACAACATCGGAGAGCCGGTAAACAGTAAGAACGATGACTTCGGTATGTTTTTAATGGAAGATAACAAATACGGTTATATCAGTTCCAATCGTAAACTGGGCGGACTGGATGATGATATTTACCAACTACAGATTCTACGGGAAATTAAGAGAGGCAAAGAAGTAAAGATCATGGTGAAGGATAAAGCAACGGGAGAAGGACTTGCCAATTCTAAAATTGTGATTAACAGCGATACAGTTAAAACGGATGAAAAAGGCGAATATATGACCATGGCAGAAGAAGACACGGAATATAAACTCGTTGCTTTGAAAGATGATTATTTTAAAGCGGAAGATCAAATGTCCGCTAAATCTTCCCTCGACGATAGTTTTAGCAAAGAGATTCTTTTGGAAAAAGATCCGAAATTATTTTTACGCGCACTTATTACAGATGCTAAGACAAAAGCGTTACTGGAAGGGGTCACTTTAAAAGTAACGGATATTGCCTCCAATACAGAGCTTGACAATTACACGACAACCACGGAAGGCGACTATTTTAAATTTCTATTCTCAAACCGTATTGGCGATAAGCTTACGTACCTCATCAGGATTGAAAAACCAGGTTATCTTCAAAGAACAGTGATCTTCACACACACTATTGAAAAACCAGGAGAAATAAACATGAATGAAACTTTGAATTTATCTTTGGGTAAAGTTGAAGTAGGTATGGATCTTGCCAAGATGATTGACATGAAACCCATCTATTTTGATATAGCAAAGTCAACTATCCGTAAGGACGCTGCCATTGAGTTGGATAAAATTGTTCAGGTTATGAATGAATACCCTAATATGTTTGTTGAGCTGGGTTCACATACTGATTGTCGCTCTGCGGCGGCTTCTAATATGAAACTCTCAGCTGCACGTGCTAAAGCAAGTACCGACTATATTGTAAAAAAGGGTATTGCAAAAAGCAGGATCGTGGGTAAAGGTTATGGCGAATCGAAACTACTTAACAATTGTGGCTGCGAAGGCAAAATAAAATCTACTTGTAGTGAAGACGAGCATTCTGTAAACAGGAGAACCGAATTCATCATTACGAAGTTGAAATAAACCTGCGCATTCATAAGAACAGATTAAAGAAGGGGTGCACAGCGCACTCCTTTTTTTTACCAATATACTTAGTTGGCCGTGGAATTAAAATGCTATTCGCTATCTTAATACGTGAGTAAAGTTGTGAATGCAATTTTAAACAGTCCTAATTGACAATCGTCAAAAAACACAAACCACCGTATTTCGTAAAGCTTATAGCGTTCTGGTAAATCAAAGTGACAGTTCGAACAATGGCTTTGCTTGGGATCCAGATAACGACAACAATCTTAACAATAATAACACTGTAACGTTGATCGACCTGGATGAGATCAATCTATTTATTCCCTAGGGATTTTCGCCTTATGGTGACGGAATTAATGATCAGATGTTGGTTACGGGTCTGGGCGGTAGAACCGCAAAACTAGCGATTTATAACCGATGGGGTAACAAAGTATTTACCGGAGAAGGAGGATCTCTCAGCTGGGATGGAAAAGCAAATACTGGTTTAAGCTTTGGGCAATGGCGTACTTCCAGCGGCCACCTATTATTATACGTTTGAATTTCTGGACAAAGACAAGCGGGTGCTGACCGGATTTGTTGCGTTGCAATACTAAACAAAGTTATTTCCGCAAAAGTTCTAACGAGAAGTCATTTAGTAAGTCAAGTTGGTTAACCAGATCCATCAATAGATCGGCGCTTTCAACAGGAATACTTTTTTTCTTCACCACTAATTTTACTTTAACGAGATTGCTTGTTTCGGAGATGGGGATAATAACACTTTCCAATTCAAAAAATTCGTTATTAATCTTCCTGGTGAACGATGCTGAGTTTTTTAATTCGACACGCTCCTTAAAATTAAGCAATACGTTATAAGAATCTGAAAAATCAAAATCAAAATAATAATCATGTTCTGGCTTCACCGGAAAATCACTCGTCGAAAACGGGAAGGAAAACCAATTATTCAAACGCAGATGTTTGTCGCTAGGCAAAGACAATTTTTCTGTGCAATTAAAGTTATACCGAAAGGGATAATCTGTCATTTTTGAGCTAAGTTTTATTTTAGAACCAGAAGCAAAAGGCTTATCCAGACACTTTTTGAAGTACTGTTGTGAGATGGTTGAATCAATGGCTTCATTTAGATAAAGATGCCTCAGAATTGTTGAAAACTGACCTGACAAACTTTCTTTTATGGTAAGGTCGGCCTTGAGGCTATCAAGCACGATTCTCACGGTTGCATTTTCGGTCCTGGTATTTTCGTTAAAAGTACCTCTGTGTGTGCGTATAAATTTAAAAAACTGTTCATTCTTATTTTTTATATGCTCCTGGAAATTCTGAGGAGTCAAAAGTGCAAGTGACCCTTCCAGATAAAAAGGAAGTTCGTTCAGATGGTACTTCAATCCGCGATAGCGCGGCATAAAATAAATGTAAGAACCTTTGTACGGAATGGCGATGAGTTCAGTTTCATAAGCATAAGAAGCCCGGTAACTTGGGTTGTGCTCTCCAAACCTACGATCCTGCACATTCACAACACTGTAAAAAACCTTATTGTCATTGAGAATATCTTTGTAAAGTTTCCATTGCATATTTTCGACAAGGCGTCTTTTCAAAAGATAGTCTCCGCTATATACATCACTTAAGTTTGATTCGTTATAAAATAAATGATTGGAGCTAATAAATCTAAAACTATTAAATGTATCGCACAGGGCTTTGAAAAAAACTTTGCTTGTTGAGTCGTTAGTTGAGTACGGCGGCATTTTGCTCATAAATTTTCGCACCGACGTAAATTGCTTGTCATAAATTTTTGTGTAACCATTAATTGTATCCGATAACACTACCCATTCAAAGTTGCGGGGTCTGAAAAGACCGAACTCATAAATTCTATAACCATCGGAAGGATAATTGCCTGTTAATTTCCTATAGAATGTAAAATCAGAAAATACATGCGGCAAAGCGTTCCCTTCAAAACTGTTGCTAGGATAATTGATTGCTTCGAGATTATGGAGTTCTATGCGTGTTGTTGAAAAAACGTAGTCCTTGATAGTTTGTTTATTTTTCGTTACTGCTGAATCGCGAATGTTTAGAGGCAATACAAAAACGTAATCAGAAAAGCGGTTGTCCATTTTATAAATAAACGTATATTAACAATGAACCTTGGGAAAAGAAGAATGAAAATAAATGAGGTTATTTCCATAGCTCTTGTTAAATGTAGCCTCATAAACTACCTGCACAAGATCTCCGACGGCAATATCCCTGAAGCTGAAAGCAGTACGATCCTCATTTATAAATTCTCCGGCAAAGTCTCCGGAAGACCTAATCCAACGGATTTTTTCGTACCTCAAATCAAAGGGCACATCACTCCACCTGTTATTTGAATACTTTCTTGCAGAAAATTTTTGTGTGGTGAACTCACTTATATACGGGCTTTTAATTTTAGACAATCTGCCTTGTCTGAAATAACTACCGTCGTAACCCTCATCGAAAGACTCGGGAAGTCTGTACGTTTTTAATTTATCAAGCCCCTTTTCAGTATTTATCCTGAAAGTAATATTCCTCGTTATTTTTTCATTCTCAACAGAATAAAAACTAAACTCTGCTTCATCATTTAAAATCACAAGGTCAGCGTTGATGTACTTTTCAGTATTCAAAGATGTGTTTGGAGGGCCGTAGTTTTGCCACTTGACTGGCGCTTCACCAAAAAGGGTTTTTTGAGAAAATGTATTTAGGGAAAAGAGACAAATACAGTGTAGTAGAATTTTTATTTTCCGATGTGGGTTCATATTCGGGATAAGGTTTATTGATTTTGATCTGTTTAACAACACCAATTGCAGGGTTAAGATACTAAAAAAAAGATTTTTAGCGTTCTCGTCGCAAAGATGGAAGGTTTCCCGGATTTATCCCATCGCAATTAGTCAGAAATCAGCTAGCCGCTTAGCTTTTTCAAGGGTTGATACTGGCTAATTGCAGTTAAAATTGTAATTTAGCGATCTTCGACTATGAAGCTGCTATCTGCAATACTGCGTCCTGTATGGAAAATCTGGTTTGTGATTTGTTTCGCACTTCCTTTTCTGGTGATGTTCCCGTTGTTCTATTTTGCATTGGTCACTAAAAGGTTTGATTTTGTTTTTAAGTTGAAACGTCTTTGGGCCAGAATCATTTCAATCGGAGCTTTTATTTATCCGGTTGTTATATACAAAACGAAAAAATACAAAATGCCAAAGCCTTGTATTATTGTATCTAATCATACTTCTTACCTGGACATTATTTTTATTCCTTTTTACGTTGACCATACGGCCGTGTTTATGGGCAAGTATGAACTATTGCGCATTCCCCTTTTTAAGTATTTTTTTGTGTACCTCGACATTCCTGTAAACCGCAGCAGTATTAAAGATGCGCACAAGGCTTTTTCTGATGCAGGAAAAAAAATAGACGAAGGTCTAAGCCAGGTTATTTATCCAGAAGGTACTATTAGTGAATATGGAAAACTCAGACCCTTTAAAAATGGAGCTTTTAAACTCGCTATTGAAAAGCAGGTTCCCATTGTGCCAGTAGCCAATATAAATAACTGGAAATTCCTACAAAATGGCGGGTTTTTTAAAAGCAATGGCAGGCCCGGAGTTCCTAAAATTAGTGTTGGCGATCCTATTTTTACCACCGGAATGACCGACGCTGACATACCGAAACTTAAGGAGAAAGTTATTACCTTTATAAACGCAGAATTAGAAAAATTTAATGGCAAATAAGATTGATATTAAGACAGTAGATGAGATCGCTCATCTGGCGCGTTTAGAGTTTGATGAAACCTCGAAGCCCGAGATCATGAACGACATTAACCGCATGTTAAGTTTTGTTGACAAACTTAATGAGCTAGATACAAAAAATGTGGAGCCTTTGATCTACATGACCAATGAAAAAAATATACTTCGAGCTGATGTATCTGAAACGACCATTACTCAAAAAGAAGCTTTAAAAAATGCCCCTAAAAAGGACAGTGATTATTTTAAAGCGCCAAAAGTAATCGATCAAAATCGTTGATCTGTATTCTTCCTCAAGCAGCGTACAATATATCCGTTGGGTCATTGACAAATTAACCTCAGGACCGCGTACGTAGGTATCTGCGACAATTAAGGCTTAGTTGCTTTGCCGAATTTACTTTTCCAAAGCTGAACGATCTGTTTTCTGAAGATGAACATGATCATGACATAAGGAACAGCCATTAAATAGAGAATACCCGAGTTAAGGCTACGCGCCATTGAATTCGGATTTGATTTCATAGAGCTCTCTGCTGCTTGTTTACACATAGCGCACTGCGCCAAAACATCGAAAGGGCACACTGCGATGAAAACAATCACCATTCCGAGATAAAAATATTTGTCTTTAATATTCCGCATTTTAAGGTTCCTAAAGGTACTAAATTAATTCTTTGCTGCATAAAAAAGGGGTGAATCCACCAATCCTTTATTTATTTATTTTAAAAATCATTCTCCTTTAAAATTAGCTTTACGTTTCTCTAAAAAGGCACTTACTCCTTCTTTGAAGTCTTTGGTGCCGAAGGATTTTCCGAATTCTTCGATCTCTACCTCGTACCCATTCAGGTTATTGTTATACCCTGCATTGATTACTTTAATGGCTGTTTTAATTGCCGTAGGACTTTTAGTCGCGATCTTATTTGTTATTTCAAAACACTTGTTCAGTAGTTCTTCCTGGGTTGTTACATAATTTGCCAATCCCCATTTGTAAGCATCCTGTGCGTTAATCATGTCAGCTGTCACAATCATTTCAAAAGCTTTTCCTTTTCCTAAAAGTTGTGCGAGGCGTTGCGTGCCGCCATATCCAGGAATTAGCCCTAAACTTACTTCAGGCAGACCCATTTTTGCGTTGTCACTTACAACACGCACGTGGCAGGCCATCGCCAACTCCAGTCCTCCTCCCAAAGCAAAACCGTTTACCGCTGCAATGATTGGTTTACTAAAATTTTCAATAAAATTGAAGATCTTAAAATGACCTATCGAACTTAATTGTTTCCCTTCTGTTACCGAGAAATTTGCGAATTCGGAGATGTCTGCGCCTGCTACAAAGGCTTTTTGTCCCGCTCCTGTAAGAATGATCGCACGAATTTCGTCTTGGTTCTCAGCTTCCACAAGTGTTTCGTGAAGCTCTTCTATTGTTTGCTTGTTTAATGCATTTAATTTATCGGGACGATTAATTGTAATAACCAGTACTCCGTTTTTAATTTCACATACTATGAACTCACTAGTTGCCACCATGTCTATTTTTTAAAACTGGACAAATATAGAGTAATTGAGCGTAAAAAAAAGCATACTTATTCACAGCCGGTGGAAAAGTTTTTACTCGCTGATTGTTAGGATTTGCGCCGTATTTGGGGAAAATAGCTTAACTCATTTGAGAGCAAATTTTGAGTTAAATAGTATGTGAATTTAAATGATCGGCCAGATATTTCCCCATGCTGAAACTAGATTGCAACAAATATCCGCCCGTAGGCGCGTCATAATCAAGCATTTCTCCAATCACAAAATTAGTGGGGAATTTTTTTAATTGAAAGTACTGGTCAATTTCTGAAAGATCAACACCGCCAACGGTCGAGATAGCATCTTCCAGCGGTCCGGTTGCACTAATAACCAGCTCGACTTTTTTAACAGTGTTGGCGAGTTTTTCCACATTCATGTAATCCTTCTTTGAAACAAATTCTTTTAACACAAGCATCTGGGTGTCGCTTAATTTAATTTCCGTCTTTAAATACTCCGTCATGTTTTTAGACTGGGGCTTCTTCCCTAGTTTTTCAATGATTTTTTCTAATGAAAGTCCCGGCTTAAAATCGACGTGAATCTTTGCGCTTTTTTGATTCGCCAGTTGGCTGCGAATCTGCGGACTGAGTGGATAAATACCACTTCCCTCTATGCCGAAGCGGGTTAGTACAACTTCGCCAAAATGAGTTTTGTTTTCACAGGTAATTGAAATATTCTTAAGAATCTTTCCTTCAATTTTTGTTTTTATAGTTTCAGGCCAATGTATTTCAAAAGAACAATTGCTTGAAAGAAAGGGGTTTATCTTTATACCCTTTGTTTTGAAAAGAGCAGCCCACTCTCCTGTACTTCCAGTTACGGGCCAGCTGGCACCGCCCAAGCAAAAAATGACGAGATCTGTGCTAATTTCTTTTTTCACTTTCTCAATTTCAAAAACAAGATGGCCCTGCATTGAAAAATCGATCAACCTATGTTTTAAGTAAAGCTTGCTCCTGCGCTCCGCTTTTTTGAGAATCGCATTCAGTACTTCAATGGGCTTAACGCCACGTTCCGGAAAAACGCGACGACTGCTGCCGACATAGGTTTTTATTCCAACGCCGTTTATCCATTTCACAAAATCATTGTTCGAGAAATTTGAAAAAGCATTCTTTAAAAAAGAAAACGGTGTGTAGCGTAAAATAAAATCACTTTCGTTTTCAGAATGTGTAAGATTTAACCCTCCTTCGCCGGCGACAAGAAATTTCCTACCCAGAGCAGGATTTCCTTCAAAAACAGAAACGTCGAATTTTTCGGGATCGAGCTCGCAAGCCAGAATCAGTGCGCAGGCGCCGCCACCAACTATCGCAATTTTTTTCTTCAATTACTCGCTCCGTACTTTTTCGATAAACGCGTCCACATGTTTATACATCTGGCTGAAGAACTGGTAACGTTGTTTCTCACCAATACCACTTATCAGGGTACTTTTCTTTTCCAAATTGCGCATCCAGTGCTCTGTTTCTTCACAAAACTCAGGATTATTCGTTGTAAGGGAATTGATGCTGTTAAAAGAAATGTAAGAGTATTTTGCCTCGCCCATAATGGCATAAATACAATTGGTACCAAGAACAACTTCGCTGTTGTAAAGCGTGTAATTTTCTGTTTTATCGCTGATATTTTTTCTACCGCTCTCCGCGTTCTTATGCACCATTTCAATCATCACGCGGTACTCTGCAAAAAGTTCAAGGGCCATTTCTTTCGTAATAATGCCGCTGTCTATATAAAAACGGATCTGCTTAAGTCCTGTATAAACCGTTTCATCTGTCCACACTTCAACACTTGGTATTGTCATGTATTCTTTAAACGCATTGTGCGCTATGGTCACCAGCCTTTCCGGCACGATGCCATAGCTGAATTTTGTTTGCTGGTATTCCGGAATATTTAAAACACTACGTTGCCAGTAGAAAAGTTTAAAATCCGTCAGCTTTTTTGAAAAGAAAGAATAAAACATTGGAATTTCTTCCGCCACGTAGTAGATTTTTTTATTCTCAAATTTATTAATTGTAATGAGGTGATTCGTAAGGCGCGTTAAATAGTCTTCAAAATTCTTAACACTGTCAGTTAATTTCGTGTAAGCAAAAGTTACCGTGTCGCCGCGGTTGCTAAATACTTCGTCAATACTGATCGCGTATTTGTTCGTGATCCTGTAAATTTCATCGATGGTTAATTCTGTCTCTCCACGAATTCTGCGATACGCACTATCTATACTAACATCGAGCACATCTGCCATTTCTTCTGCCAAACCCATACCCGGGGGCAGGACTTGTTTAAAGCGACTGATAAAATGGGCCTGAATCTCGGTTGCCTCTTTCGTAGATTTAGAAGCTTTTTTAGTGGGCATAAAGTGTATATGTTATTTGTATATAAAGATATCCTTTTTGGTTATAAATGCAAAGTTTAGTGCTAATGGCAGCGCACAGCGACGTGGCGGCTTACCAGCCTGGAAAACTCTATGGGCAAGGTTTGGATGGCTCATTAAAATCCAGACTCAAATTTTTATTTTCGTATCTTTATTTTTTATTACTTCACATGCAGCACATTAAAAATTACATTAACGGGCAATTGATTGAGCCTGTTTCGAAAACATACCTGGACAATTTTAATCCCGCTACCGGAAAAGTATACTCTTATATTCCTGACAGCGATGAAAGGGACGTTGAACTTGCTTATGGTGCCGCCAAAAATGCTTTTAAAGAATGGAGTGTTACGCCGAAAGATAAACGTTCGGCCTACCTTCTGAAAATTGCAGCGTTAATAGAAAAAAATCTTGATAGACTTGCACTAGCTGAGAGCATGGATAATGGGAAACCTGTTAAGTTGGCTAAAACAGTAGATATTCCAAGGGCCGCGGCTAACTTTCATTTTTATGGAACCGGAATTCTGCATTATGCTTCGCACGCACATAGCATGGAAGATTCTGCAATTAACTATACATTACGCCAGCCGGTGGGTGTTGCCGGATGTATTTCTCCCTGGAATTTACCATTGTATTTATTCAGCTGGAAAATAGCTCCTGCGCTAGCGGCCGGCTGCACTGTTGTGGCTAAGCCCTCTGAAGTGACCCCTATGACTGCCTATCTTCTTTCTGAAATCTGCATTGAAGCGGGTTTACCTCCGGGCGTATTAAATATTGTACACGGATTGGGCGGAAAGGTTGGTAATGCTATTGTAAGTCATAAGCACATTCCTCTGATCTCTTTTACCGGCGGTACGGTTACAGGCAAACAGATTGCTGCTATTGCCGCACCGATGTTTAAAAAAATGTCACTGGAACTTGGAGGAAAAAATCCAAACATTATTTTCGCCGACTGCGATTATGAGAAAATGCTGGCAACCACTATTAATTCTTCTTTCTCTAACCAAGGTCAGATCTGCCTTTGCGGCTCAAGGATTTTTGTTGAGCGTTCTATTTACGATAAATTTAAAAATGATTTTGTTGCAAAAACAAAAACGCTTGTGGTTGGCGATCCTAACGATGACAAAACACGCATTGGAGCTGTCGTTTCAAAAATGCATCATGAAAAAATTCTGAGCTATGTTGATCTTGCAAAAAAGGAGGGTGGCACTGTGCTCTGCGGCGGTAAAAAATTTATTGCGCCGGGCGATCTCTCCGAAGGCTACTATATTGAACCAACCATTATTGAAGGATTAAAATACGATTGCAGAACGAATCAGGAAGAAATTTTTGGTCCCGTAGTAACCATCACTCCTTTTGATACAGAAGAAGAAGCATTGATGATGGCTAACTCCACGATTTATGGACTTGCGAGCATTGTATGGACAGAGAATCTTACACGCGCTCACCGCATTGCCAATAACATTCATGCAGGCATTGTGTGGATCAACTGCTGGCTGTTGCGTGACCTCCGTACCCCGTTTGGCGGCGTTAAAGCCAGCGGTGTAGGACGTGAAGGTGGTTTTGAGGCTTTGGATTTTTTCACGGAGCCCAAAAATGTCTGCATCAAATTATAGAACTCTTTATAAAATATTTTATAAATTTAGTGTGCTGCATTACTCCTTACTGGGTTAAGCGTTCGGTGTTTGATAAATTATTACGAAATATTAGGACTCAGCCAGAGCGCTGGGATTGCCGAGATAAAAGCCTCTTTCAGGCAATTGGCCAAATTGTACCATCCCGACAAAAATCCGGAGGGTATAGAACATTTCACAAAAATATTAAAGGCTTACGAAACGCTATCTGATCCGGCAAGTAAAATATCCTACGATTACAAATTAAACTACCACGAAACAAAGGCGCAAGGCTTACAAGAGGCTAAAAGTGAGGCGGCAACTAAAACGTGGAGGTTTGATGAACGCGAACTCAAACGTCGCCAATACTACAACGATCACATAAAAAAATATGCCAAGCAGACTTCAGAATACGTAACAGAGGCCGAAACAAAGAAGAATTACAACGAATTTAAATATATATTATTTGCCACTCCCCTGGCTGTGTTATTATTTTTGCTGATCATGAACCTCTCTACAAAAGACCGCAAAGACCTTATTGGTAAACGAACGGCAAGTGTTGCAGAAGTTTCACAAGCACAAGTTGCGAAGAAAGTGTCTGACCTCAGCTTTGGAGAATCACCTTATACCCTGGTGTTTGGGCAACCTGTGTATGACAAAACAACGGATCATAAAATGATTTTGAAAAATGTGAGCGAACTGGATGTCATTGTCTGTCTATTTTCCAGTAAAGAATTTGTGCGTTGCTTTTATCTCCCGGAAAATACTTCTGCTGAAATTTCTGAGCTTCCCCGGGGTAAGCTTTATATTAATTACAGCGCTGGTTCAAACTTTGACTATTTGCGAACGCTTGACACCGTTAACGTCCGCGGTGCCTTTACCACCTACCTTGCTTTTTATAAGTCCAAAAAAGCATTGTCCGCTAAAGAATATGAAGTTGTAACTTTAGGCCCCGGCCTCAACAAAGGTTTTGAGCGCACCGATGAAATTGAATTTTTTAAAGAGATAAAAAAATAAACATGATACAAAAAATAGAACACATTGGAATTGCGGTTAAAAATATAAACGCGAGTAATGAACTTTTTAAAAAACTTTTTGGAAAAGATCATTATAAGATTGAGGCTGTAGAAAGCGAAGGCGTGAGCACTTCCTTTTTTATTCTGGGAGAAACGAAGATCGAACTGGTAGCTTCCACTTCAGACAACAGCAGCATTGCTAAGTTTATTGAAAAAAAAGGTGAAGGTGTTCACCACATAGCTTACGCGGTTGACAATATAGAGCAAGAAATGGAACGATTAAAGGGCGAAGGCTTTGAGCTGATCAATCAACAACCGAAAGACGGTGCGGACAATAAACGTATTTGTTTTTTACATCCAAAATCTACAAATGGTGTTTTGGTTGAACTTTGCGAGGAGAAGCGTTCTTAAACAGTCTTCCGCTTTCATTATTTTATTTCATGGAAATTCATGAACTTTGTCGTGCAAATAATTATGACTGATATAAAAATTAACATACAAAATTCTGATAATTCTATTACCACACTCGAAGCCCCAACAGACATGGGCTTAAGTTTGATGGAATTTTTAAAAGGAAACGACTACGATATTCTTGCTACCTGCGGTGGCATGGCACTTTGCGCCACCTGTCACGTGGAGGTTGTTTCAGGCTTTGATGCACTTTCTGAAATAAGCAACGACGAATGGGCGATGCTGGATACACTTCCAAACATTACACCCACCTCACGCCTTTCTTGCCAGCTGCGATTGAATGACAGTCTCGATAACGTTACTGTAAAAATAATGGGAGATGGGATTTAAAGGCATGGAAAAGCAGAGAATTTTGAATAAACTAAAAATCTCGGTAGCGATTCCAGACCGTACTGCTTAAGTTTTTTGCGAAGGTGAAAGTAAAATAAACAGTCACACCAAAATTAAAAATCAACAAGTGAAAAAAAGCTGCCGCCCTGTAACCGCTCCAGTACTCTGCTGTTCGGTCTAATGTAATTAACCTTGTGGGCAATGAAATTGCGAGAATGAGTGTTATAATAGCAACCGTTGCCACCAGTATTTCAAAGTTTCTTAGCGGAAATACGGCCAGTTTACGACTCTTCTTCAAAGGTGCCCCCCATTTATGGACCAGGTAATAATTTTCGTAATTTGTTTTGACAAAGAGTAACGCGTGCTTTCCTTGCGTGGCTTCTACGAAACTTTCGTAAGGCGCTAATATTTTAAACTCCTTTACTTCTTTGTGAAATTTCCCGTTCAGGTGACTGATTCTCAGCTCCCCTTCATAGGGAATTTCGGGCTTGTATAACCTTCCTTCCAGAAATTTCAGCCGGTAAAGAACTGCTATTCGTTTGATCTCATCGCCAGTAAAAATATTTTCGCTTTCAAGGCTTTCTTCATCCAGCGCTTCAAACGATCTTTTATACTGTTCAAGATTCTGAAGAATTTTCTTGTCTGCAAAAAGATCGTCTTTCAAGATTCTGTTTGCCTCTATAACAAGCGCGTCCTGTACCCCGCGCGTTTTTCGTCGCAAATGGGTTAACTCATATTTTAAATCTGCCTCGTCAAACATTGTAGATGGGGTTATTACATTAGCTTATCAACATTAATGCCTGCGCTTTATAAGAGCGGCATTTGAATTTTAATTTCCTCACCAGGCTGTTCGTTTTATTGAAATGGACTTCATTATAAACCCACTCTAGAGCATGAGTATAGAACTTTTTCGAAGGCCTCCTTTTAAAGTCATACTCCCTGTCAGTACTATTCTGCCAAGAACCTTCAGACTCCAAAGAATTACTCACCTCGTTGTAAAGCACCGTCCCTGTAATGGGATAAGCCACCGTAATGGTATAAAAACTGGGATCAGATAAATTTAAATGATTGATCGTTTCCTTTATGTCCGAACGCTTCTCGCCCGGATAACCCAGCATGATAAAGGTGCCCGCCTCTATGCCGGACTGCTTCGTTTTGATAATCATTTCACGTACCACTTTCACTTCTACCCTGCGGTCCATCGCATCAATAATTTCCTGAGAGCCACTTTCCGCACCAATCCAAACCCTGAAGCAACCGGTCTCTTTCAGTATCCCAATGACCTCTTCATTCATGCGGTCGGCACGCGTAATTATTTCATAGGGAATCATTATTTGTCTCTTCAAAACTTCCTCTCTAAATTCACGCAGCCATTTGTGATTGATTGTAAAAACATCATCTACAAACCAAATCCGGTCGGGACTATAATTTATATTTAGGTACTCCATTTCATCCACCACGAGTTTTGCACTTCTTCGGCGGTATGTGCCGCCATACACTGCTCGACTGCACCATTTGCAGGTATAAGGACAACCCCGCATAGTGCTCAAAGAATACATGCTATATCCATGCCGATCTTTCCACGCGTTTCCGTATAAGGACAGATCAATGTTCTTCCTCGCAGGCATCGGCAGTAGATTGATATCCTTTATAAGAGTTCTTTTTGTTGTAAAAACAATTTTGTTATCCTTAAGGTAGGCTATACCATCTATGTTCTCCGGAATTGCTTTTGTGATTTCATACGCTTCGCAAACTTCAGAAAAGGTTTGCTCTCCTTCACCTACAACTAATACATCAGATCCGGTCCTCAGATAATTTTCCGCATTGTAACGAATCTCTGGCCCTCCTAAAACAATTTTACAATTTCTTAGTTCGGGATTGTTTTTGATAAAATTAATCATCTTAATGACGGAGATCTTTGTCATTAAATTCGTGTAGATACCAATTAAGCCAGGCTTTTTTGTCAGCAGGCTAATCTCAAATTTTTCGAAGCTTGAAAATGTAGAATCGAAAACTTCATGTGTGATTTTTTTATTTTCGAGGAAGGCTGAAATATAAAGAAGGCCCAGAGGGACATAGGGTTTCATAATCTCCTGCTCCTTCGCATCCTCTTCAATAAAATATCCGTGCGTTAAAAGTATCATCTCCTTTTTACTATGTTAAATTGCTCAAACACATTTGAGAATGCCAAAATCCAGATTACGTATTCTACACTATTGGTAATAAAACTACCGGTAAACTGGTAGATGAATATAAATATAAACAAACCTAGCCGGTAATAGTTTGAATAAACCCGCATTTTTATAAATAACCAGATTTCGAGACATAACCTTATCGCTAATCCGAAAATTCCGAAGATAGCAAGTGTTTCGCCCATGGCATTGGGTATGTCGTAACGCGGAAAAACGCCCCAGTAATTAAAATACTTACGCACTACTTCGGTTGCCTGAATCTTTATTTGCCCAAGCCCTGCGCCAAACCAAACGCTTTTCAGATCAGCAATCTTCCATGCCATATCGAATGAGTCATTTATTCTCCCATTTGTTGAGGTATCATTGCCATCCACAATGTTTTGGAGTCTTGCAAAAAAGGCATTTTCAGGGAACAAGATCCATAAAAGGCCGAGGCCAATTATTAACGTGCCGAGACTGGCAGTTATCATCCTAAAAGGACGCTTATGTTTAAACAGTCTCCTGGCAAAAACAGCACACATGATGATAAGTGTAAGGCCCGTAGCGCCAATAACACCAAAGGAAAGCGACATCAGCACAGGAATGCTTATCAATAAAACGGCTGTCCACTTATTCTTTTCAATCTGGTTAAATATAAATTTAAAAATATAGTAGAACCACACAGGAATCAATAAAAGCGAATAATAAGAAGCTTCATAAGTAAAAAGAGCCAGCCTTGGAAATCCTTCAAAGCCAACTGTAAGTTTATTAATGTACCAGAACCATTCCTGGTAGGCTCTTGGAGCAAAGAAAAAAGGCACGGCGATCGCAGCCATCAGCGCATTGAATAAAAGAATTTCTTTAAATAGCCGGGACAAATAGTCATACCGGTTAATAAAGTAATAAAATGAAATCACACAAAAGTAAGTGAGAACAAAAAGCGTATTAGAAATTAAAAACGACTTTAACTCAACACCCAGGAAAAGATGGATAAGATCATAACAGGCCAAAAACATGAAAAAGGGAAGCGCGTACGTCTTCCGTTTTGCCTTTAGCGTGTTGTAGTAAAAAACCGGACTAAAAAGTGTGGTGTATAGCAGTCCCTTTGGCAGAAAAAGCGAATTGAAAAAAAAATAAAGGTTCGCAAGAAAAGAGTATTTACTTATTTTCAACTTTGCTGAATAAGCGGTTGAATGATAAGCTCTCTTTTGAATATCGTCTTGCGGGATCAAAATAAATAAGTTTGCAGGTGGTGAATAAACACAAAATTAAAGATACCTGAAAAAAAACATTCTCAGAAATAATTAAGCCAAGTAGAAAAAATACAGGCACTACAACCCACAAATAATGAAAGGCGCTAAGACCGGGCATTACCTTTTTCTGGAAATAGAAATATTGAAAGGGGATATTGAGAAAAGTCGAAAAAATAAGGCCAAAAATTATTCCTTCCACACCGTAAAAATAAAATCCAATAAGCATCGCTATAAAATGAGTGCCTCGGATCGCCACTTCAAATAAGGTATTGAGCCTTATGTGGGAAGTGCCGTTGATGAAATAGAACGGCACAATAATGAGCAGCATTCCAGCTTCGAAAACAAGATAGAGTTTAATAAAATAAACGCTATGTATAAAAGTTTCATTCCCTAACCATAATTTAAACACAAAATCACCAAACAAGATTAGAACCGCAATGACTGCCCAGCCCAACAATGCAATAATGCTTCGGGATACAAAATAAATACGCGCTACATCTTTGTTCTCCGCCAGCTTAAAAGAAACTCTGGGAAAAATAAAGCCCCCGAAAGAGAGAAAAAAATTATGAATTTGCGCGCCGATGAGTGAAGCAATTGAATAATACCCGAGTGTTTTTACATCCGTAAAATAAGCGACAACAAGTTTATCGGCCAAAAAACCCAAAAGCGCCACAATGGATTGCAGCCAGTACCATAAATTATAATTGAGATCGTCGAGCTTTTCACTGAAAAAAACAAGATTTGGAAAACCAATGATCCTTCGCTCGTAATAGTGAAGCACCAGCAATTGGATAACCACGTTAGTTAAATTTATAACAATGGAGACAGAAAAAATAGTACTGAGGTCGAAATTCAAAATAACCAGTAGTAGGTTAACGATCATCACGGAGTTCTTCGAAAGCAGTACCAGGCGCGAATTAATATCGAAACGTTCAAAGGCCTTGAATACAGAAAGAACGGCGATCTCGATCAACTTAATTCCTGAAGAGAAACAGGCAAGTAAAAGGATTGTATTTGCAAACGTGTAGTCCGCCGTTTTGTAAAAAATAGAAATGAAGTTTGAGTAATAAAAAGCAAGGCCAATCAGGCAGGCAGAAAAACACAAAAAAAGTGATAAAGAAAAGTTGTAATTGAATACCCGTTTTATCAGGGCGAAATTATCACCCACTCTGTACCTTGAAATAAGTCGGATATTTGTGTCTCCTACGCCGATATTTAAAACATTTATACCAAGTGTAATCGTACTTACAAGCATCCAGAGCCCATACTGTTCAATGCCCAGCTTGGATATGAATACGGGCGTTGCCACAATCATAAGAACAGGGTATAGTATCAACTCTAAAAAAGTCCACGTAGAATTTTTAATAAACTGCTCCTTAGAAAGCGACATCCCTGCGAAATTAAACTATTTTGGTTTAGACCTTACAGGATTAACAAAATATATTGGCAGGGCGAAAACGCCTGTTCTATTAGTTTTTTTTATACATTAGCATCAAATTATGAATCACGACAGCAGCAGCAGGATTGCGGACGATGAAATTGACATCAGGTCCATTATTAGAAAGATCTATTCATTTCTTATTTATCCTTTTCAGCTTATTTTTTCTAATAAGATCGTCATACTTGTATTCATAGTTGCCGCTATTTTTTTGGCCGTTGTTCTTAAAAGGAGCCTACCAAAAACATATAGCTCTTCTTTCATCGTAAAACCTTTAGACGCTAAAGAAAAAGTACATTTTAAAATGCTGTATGATATTCAGACCCTTTTAAAATACAAGGACTATAGCGCCATTACCACTGAATTAAAAATAGATACAGGTGTAAGCCAGAAAATTGTGGCGTTGCAAACGTTACATTCTTCTTCAAAAAATCCGGCTGACTCTTCCAACATCGCGGAAATTGTTATTACGACAACAGATTACACGCAATTCATTCCCATTCAAAACGCGTTGCTAAACTACCTTGAAAACAATCCTTATTTCAATAAAATCAAAAATCTGCAAGAGAGTCAAATTGAGGTGGAACTTGAGCAGGTTGAAAAAGATCTTGTTCAGCTTGACAGTTTAAAAGCCATACAACTTCGTACTTTCGGCAAACAAACTATTTCGGGACAAAATTCGGTGCTGTTTGATGAGTTCATCGATCCAACAACTTTATACACAGCGCAAACAGACCGCATCCTAAAGAAATCCAACCTCATGGCCAGAAGGAAATTCCTCGATAATTTTCAGTTGATTAAACCTTGCATAACGATTCGCCAGGCCACTTCACCGCCAAGGCTTCTTGTGTTTTGTTTTTACCTTATCCCAGTGTTTTTGGTTATCTGCATCGTTTTTCTCCATTTCAAAACACAAAAAATAAATCGCAGAGCTTTACCGCAACAAGGAACTAATTAAAGAAACACATGTCTGTATTTGTGATCCTAACCCCCGGTTTCCCGGTTAATGAGCAGGATACAACTTGTCTCCCTGCTTTTCAGCAGTTTGCTCTTTCTTTAAAAAAAACATTTTCTTCTCACGAATTCATTTTTATTTCCTTTCAATATCCTTTTCAAGAAAAAGAATATTACTGGAACGGCATTAAAGTTTTTGCCATCGGCGGTGCAAATAAACCCGGCATTAACAGACTCAAGACCTGGATAAAGGCCTATCGCCGATTGCAGTCTATTCGGAAAGAAAAACAAATCAGTGGCCTGATAAGTTTATGGCTAACCGAGTGCTCTTTTGTTGGAAAATACTTTGCAAACTTTAACGGTATCAGGCACTACATGTGGCTTATCGGCCAGGACGCAAAATCATCTAATCAATACATCAAACGCATACGCCCGAAAGGAAATCAGATCATTGCTATGTCTGATTTTTTACAGGAAGAATATTCTAAAAACCATAAGCAGCGGCCTTTCTTGGTTGCTGAAAATGGAATCATCGCATCGGCATTCCCGCCGCTAAACTCCGGCTTTCGGGAGATTGACATTCTTGGAGTTGGTTCTTTAATCCCCCTTAAAAACTACACTTTATTTTTAGAAATTATTACTGAGTTAAAAAAATCTAATCCTCACTTAAAAGCAGTTTTAGCTGGCAGTGGTATAGAAGAACCGCTCCTAAAAGAAAAGGTTAACCGGCTCGGTTTACAAGACACTGTCACTTTTGCTGGATTGGTTTCGCATACCGAAGTTTTTGATTTAATGAGTAAAAGTAAGGTCTTTCTCCACACGTCCACCTACGAAGGTAACTCTACAGTGCTAATGGAGGCGCTCTATAGCGGTTGTTACACTGTCAGCACTTGCCCTCTTTCTAACAGGGAGATAAAAAATCTGTCAATACTTAAAACAAAAGTGCAGTTTGTAGAAAGCATTGAACTCCAGCTAAAAAATGAGCAAGCCGCTTACCAGCGTGTGGTATTCAATACCATGGATGCAACGGCAAAAAAAATAATAGATTTATTTCAATAGCTCAGACACGATTGAAGAAATTCTCGCGCCAATTGCTTCAAAAGAAAGGTCTTCTTTGAATTTTCTGAGCACTTGTTCTTTGATCAAATCCAGATCAGCAGGCCTTAGCTTGAAAAGAATTTCTGAAAGTTGCTTATCGTTGCCAGCTTCGAATAAATAACCGAATTGTCCGTTATTGGTCATGCTTTTAAAGGAATCTATTCTTGTGGCAATGGGCACGCATCCGCAAGCCATTGCTTCGCACAAGGCAATTCCGCTTCCTTCATAATGTGACGCGGATAAAAAATAATCTGCGGCGCCGAACCAATCCTCCAATTCAACATGAGATACAGTTCCCACCAAGGTTACAAGAGAGGCTAACTCATTTTCTTGAATAAAGCCTTTTACCTCGTTTTCCATTTCTGTACTTCCATAGATCATGACGAGTTTGAAGTTTTGATTTTGTGTCTTGAAGCTATTAATTGCCTTCAAAACCGTTAGTGGATCTTTATTCTGATTTAAACGTCCCACCCAAAGAAAAATAGTTTCGGCTTCTAGATTCAACTTTTGTCTGGACGCCACTTTGTCTTGTGGTTCAAAAATACAAGAGCCTTCCATGACTTCTTGAACACGCCCTTTCTCTCTAATTATTTTAGCCTCCAAATAAGAATTCGCCAAATCGCGGGAAGCAAACAGATAGGCATCTGCCCTTGAATACGCCAGCTTTTGCAACCAACGTTTAAAAGGATGCGCGAAAGGTTTTTCTGCATGATGCTGAATGACGATCTTTGTATTTCGAGAAATGAATAACTTTAAGATTAGAAGCTGAAAAGGAAAAATAAAGCTATGCACGAACACAACCCGCGGCTTTTGCTGCCTTATGAAAAAATATAGCTTCCATGGCAAAAAGAAAAATTTATTTTTACCGCGAAAAAAATATTCGTCAGCATTTTTCGTAAGAGGTTTGTATCCCGGCTCTTTTAGCTTCAGGAATTTAACATCCATGCCCTCATTAGATAAGACAGAAAAAGCTGTATTTTCCATTTTATTCCTGTAGTGAATGTACTCGTATTCTGATTCAGGAATAGCGAAAAAAAGAATGTTCAGAAAAACGGTTCTATCTGCCATGCTCTTTTAAGACTTTAATTTGCTTTTGCAATAGTCCAGTGATGCAATTCGCCTCGGCAAATTTTGTGTCGTGAAATGGGAAACGCAAGTGCTGCTATGTGGAGAAAAAATACGTCAAAGAAATCGCATTTTTTATGCCAGGGGTTGTCGCTATTACCTATGAATTTCACTGCGCCTTAAATTTAAGCTATTTTAGTTTCATTTTTAACTCATCTGCCTTCGAATAATAAATTTTCTCCTGTCTTGCAATAAAAACACAACGAATAGCGACAATTACTAAAACAAGTAGCCAATAAAAGACCATTTGTAAAAAGCCAGTCAGCCATAAATCCTTTTTACGAATAGAATCCTGAGAAAAAATCAAAATATATACGAGAAATGGGTAGACTGCAAGAGCGACTCCAGTGAAAAACCAATACACAAACTCAGTACGAATTCCGGCGGTGTGTTTATTCTGTTGGATCTACTTAGTGTTTGGCCGAAAACTCCATTTTCGTTGTTATGTCAAAAAAAATAATCGCTCATTTACCGCAGTAAACCTCACAATCATTTTTTTTAACACGCCTCGAAACTGAATTTTTCCATCCAAACACCTAGTTTTCGGACAGACACTACTTATTGAATAAAGCGATTGAGCGGCTGAAAACAAACCCTAGAATGAGCAATCAACACCAAAAAAAGGCTAAAACTACATACAGCCCAAAATCTCTTTAATCTGCATGTGTTTTTTATGCCATCTGCTCCCACGTTTTAAACTTAGTCATTCAAACGATAAATATAACAATTTGATAGTCGCGGCACTTTAAGGTGCGATTTCATTTATTTAGCAAAGTGTTTAGATAAATTCACTACATTTATTTACTAAAACTTTTTTATAAAAACTTTACCGTTAATATTAACAACAACTCAGGCTGAGATCATTAAAGCCGTGCTGTATTTTGCTGTCTTTAAGTATCCATTGACCCGTCAAGAGGTTTTCGAAAATTCAGCAATTACTAGTTCAAAAGAAAAATTTACTGAAGAACTTGATATTTTAATAAAGAACTTTTTATTGAAGGAAGACGGGGATTTTATTCTTGGAATGGATCAGGACAAAAATGATATCGCAAGCAGACTGAATGGTAATGATGGCGCGAAGCACATAATGCAAACTGCTTACCGGTATAGTAAAAAAGTTGCTGCGTTTCCATTTGTAGACGCTGTTTTACTTTCAGGCAGTTTGTCGAAAAACTATTACGACAAAAATGGAGATATCGATTTTTTTATAGTAACAAAACCGGATAGATTATGGATCTGTCGGACCTTACTAATTATTCGATATAAACTATTGCCTCATAGTAAAAAAAAATACTGGTGTACAAATTATTTCATTTCTTCAGACGCTCTAGCTATTCCGGATATGAATGTTTTTACTGGAACGGAACTTGCTTATTTAATTCCGACAGTTAATTATACCATATATAAAAAAATACTACATGAAAACAATTGGTATAAAACCCGGTTTCCCAACAAATTGCCCGCTCTCGACAAAAATTGTATTAGCCCACCGCAAAGCATACTTAAGTCACTCATAGAACAAATAACAAGTGGGCGATTTGGAAAATGGCTGGATGATAAATTACTTTTTTTTACATTAAAACATTGGCAAAAAAAATACCCCGATCTAGCTCATGAGGATTTTGAATTGCAATTCCGTTCACGAAAAAATGTATGTAAAAGACACACTAAAGGATTTCAAAATAAGGTGTTGAAGACTTGGGAAGAAAAACAAAGTCAATACGAAAAAACATTTAATGTCACTTTAAAGTAAGTCTGTCAAAATGAAAATTCTAAACATCAAACATACATTTAAAAGATACCAAACGCTTTACACCCATAAAATCATTGCGCTACCTATTGCCATCATAATGCCGCATAGCGCCTGTAATTGCAGGTGCGTAATGTGCGACATATGGAAAGGGAACAAAAATGCAAAACAATTGTCGGAAAAAGACGTTGAGAATCTTTTGGTCTCATTAAAAAAACTAGATACAAAACGAGTTGTCATGTCTGGTGGAGAAGCTCTCCTTAATAAAAATTTCTTTTCCTTTTGCGAAATCATAAAAAAACAGGGCATTAAAATAACTTTACTTTCAACAGGGTTAACGGTTTATCAAAATGCTGATAAACTTGTAACTCTTGTAGATGACATTGTCGTTTCTCTAGATGGAGATGAAGTTACCCATGATAAGATTAGAAACATTAAAGGGGCCTTTTCAGAATTAAAAAAAGGTGTTCAAAAAATAAAAGCGCTACGTCCCAATTTCCCTGTGTCCGCCAGATGCGTAATTCATCGTTTAAATTATATGATCTGGGACAAAATCATTGTTTCTGCGAAAGAAATTGGTCTCGATCAAATTAGTTTTTTGCCAGCCGATATAACCACCACGGCTTTTAACAGATCCGAAGTATGGGAAAAAGAAAAGCAGGAAAGTGTTCTTGTTCCAAAAGAAGATCTACCTCAACTAAAAGAAATGCTTCAGCACCTCATTTCTAGCTTCGGTACTTACTTCGATTCTAGGTTTATCGCAGAGTCTCGTGAAAAAATCCAAAAAATACACCAATACTATTCCGCGCATAACAATATTGAAAGCTTTCCCGAGAAAAAATGCAACGCTCCTTGGGTATCCGCTGTAGTAGAGGCAGATGGAACAGTGCGGCCGTGTTTTTTTCATGATTCCTTAGGCTCTATTAATAATTCTTCTCTTTTGGATATTCTTAATAGTGAAAAAAGTATTAATTACAGAAAGCATTTAGACGTGCAGACTAACCCCACCTGTGTAAAATGCGTTTGTTATTTGAATCTTACTGCTAGAAATAACTCTTTCTAAAAACTTGCAATTAAACCCTTCACAGTAAAGGAAAATAATACAGTATTTCTTTTTTTCCTTGCTGTAATATTTGGGTCAAGTATTTCAATTTTATTACTAACGACCTCTCGCAGTTTCTCGTTAGTTTACGCTTTTTAGGTGTTTCCAATTTTGATCTCGACCAAAGTAAGGTTAAGCGATACAGAGTCTTAATTCCTTTCGCTGCAAGTTTCTCAAATTTATTAGCAGCAGATGAATTCGACAAACTTTCGCCAAGTGATTTTATTGGGGATTTTTCTCTGCCCTCTGGCTTTTTTATCACAAAAAAAGTCTGTCAATTGCGTGGTAGGCCAGCGTCTATAAACTTATTGTACAAGCTGCCAATTAAGCCACATGAGTGCTTTGGTTGGACTTATGCTTATTTTATGGTCCCGCCACACCATTTATTTTGCAGCATTACCAATTACCGACTCACTTTGTTTTTCAACTATTACTCTTACACTTCTAAGTCTCAAAGAACAGAATACGATAATTTTACTTTTTTGTATTTTCATTGGGCCCTTTATAAAAGAGTCTTTTATCTTTATTGCACCACTCATTTTCTTTTTTAGTCATATACGTAAACTACACCTCTGCGTTTATTTTTGTTATCCGGTATTCTAACAAAAAAATTATTCCGATTTTATGGTGTATATAAAGTAGTTGTTAGTATTGGTATTTGGATTGACTTACCTCTTATTGCGTCGTTGTATTCTCGTTCTGTTAAAACCAAATTCGTTAACACCCTAAGTACATTTAACATTTGTTTTCTGTTTTCAGCACCCGTCTAAATGTTTTTTTCGGGTTCGTTTGAACGTATGTTTTATTCAACAATGCCGTTTTTAGCTCTAACAATCATGCCTTCTTTTGAGGAAATAACAAAGAAGCCTTACTTAACAAAAAATAAAATTCAAAAAACAATCTAATCCTAACTCACAACCAGTGGTTTTCCAAATATTCTGTAAAAACCTTAGAATATTATTTAAATCGGTCAAACATGCCAAAGAATCAATAACTTTGAATACATAGGTATCAAAAAATTAAAGGCATTAAACTGTTTTTATTTACTTTTAACAAAACAATCTGTATTAACGAAATATGCGAATATTGTTCACACATAGTTACTTTCTTAAGTTTGACGAGAAGCAATATCGGACGGCTCAACCCTATCCGCCGCTGGGAACTTTGTACGCTATGGCTTACCTGAAAGAAAACGGTTACGACGTTAAATTATTTGACACGATGTTTTGCGATTCGTCAAAGGACATTGAGTCGACCATTGATTCTTTTCAGCCAGATATCCTGATCAGTTACGACGATGGCTTCAACTACCTTACCAAAATGTGCCTTACAAATATGCGTCATGCTTGTTTTGAAATGCAGCACTATGCAAAAACAAAAGGCTGCAAGGTGATTACATCCAGTTCAGATGCTGCGGATCATTTTGAAAGTTATTTAAATCACGGTGCCGATGCCATTGCGATTGGAGAAGCAGAACAAACTATTCTTGACTTGTGTAATGCCTTTAAAACGAATTCTTCGATCGACCTAATCTTTGGAATAGCGCACTCAAAAAACGGCCAGATCCTAAAGACTGCAACACGTCTTGTTATAAAAGACCTAGATACACTTCCAACACCGGCCTGGGACCTTCTAGATATTCGTCCCTATAAAAAAATGTGGCTCGATAATCACGGTTATTTTTCACTTAATTTTGTAACAACAAGGGGCTGTCCCTATAAATGCAATTGGTGCGCCAAGCCCATTTATGGCAACCGTTATAACACGCATAGCGCTGAAAACAGTGTGAAGGAAATTAAAAAATGGCAACAGGAATTCGGTTTCACGCACGTATGGTTTGCTGATGATATTTTTGGATTAAAACCAAACTGGCTCCGGGACTTCGATCATTTTATTACTGAAGAAAAAGTCAAGATCCAATATAAAATTCAAAGCCGTGCCGATCTGTTACTTGCTGAAGATAACATCCGGCATTTAGCGCACAGCGGTTGTACTATGGTTTGGATGGGTGCTGAGAGCGGTTCGCAGAAGATTCTGGACGCCATGGATAAAGGAACGAAGGTAGAAGAAATAATAGAAGCGCGCCGACTTCTGAAACATCATCATATCAGAGCATCTTTTTTTCTGCAGTTTGGTTATCTGGGCGAAACCATGGACGACATTCAAAAAACAATTTCACTGCTTGAAGAAACCATGCCCGACGATATTGGCATTTCCGTTTCCTATCCTTTACCCGGAACAGTTTTTTATGAAAAAGTAAAACAGGATCTTACTCACAAAACAAACTGGACAGATTCTGACGAGATGGCCATGATGTTTAAAAACACCTATCCGCCAGCTTTCTACAAAATACTCCATCGCCTGGTGCACAGTATTTACCGCAAAAGAAAAGCGCTTAACAAACTTCATTTAAAAACAAATCCGGCGACAAAAATTAAACCAAGCCTCAGTTATTTGAAATATTCTTTAAGTCAGGCACTTCAGACTTATCAATTAAAACAAAAAATGCATTAATGGATCAGAATACTGAAAAAGTAAGTGAAGCTTTCTCGCGCCAATCAGAAGTTTTCGATGATCTCTACGAAGAAAATAAATTATCAGAGTATTTGCGTGCCCGGTTCAGAGAAGAAATTCTTTCACAACTAAAACCCGGAGCTGCTATCCTCGAGCTCAATTGCGGAACAGGTATGGACGCTTTATTCTTCGCTGAAAAAGGCTTTAAGATCCTTGCTACAGACAATGCTCCCGGCATGCTCGAAAAGCTCGATCAAAAAATCGCTTTCAAAAATATGAAGGAAAAGATTACAACGCTTCGGTGCTCCTTCAACGACATCCGTACCATCCAAAATAAAAAATTTGATCATATTATTTCCAACTTTGGCGGACTAAACTGCACTAATCGTCTTGACCAAGTATTAGAACAATTTTCTGAACTTCTTAATCCCGGTGGAAAAGCTACGCTCATGATAATGCCCAGAGTTTGTCCATGGGAGTTACTCATGCTTTTTAAAGGCGATTTCAAAACCGCTTTCCGGAGATTTAAGAAAGCTACCCCCGCGCACATTGAAGGAACGCACTTTCTTTGTTATTATTACAATCCAGCTTATATTACGAAAGTCCTGCAAACAGACTTTAAGCGCAAAACTTTAAAGGGAGTGTTTATTACCGTTCCACCAGAATTCTACGCGAATTTTGTGGAGCGTTATCCCAAATTGTTCTCGTTTTTAAGAAAGATCGACGCTGCCATTTGCGGTTGGTTTCCTTTTACATACTGTTGCGATCATTATATCATCACGCTCGAAAAAAAATTATAGAAAGATGGGCTTAAGAGAAAATCCTGATTTAAAATTTATTGGCGGCGTTCATGTTTCCGAAAGTGCTCTCGTAAAGTTTTCAGATTTTGAAAAAAACTATCTTGCGGTCAGGGAAAAAGAAAAAAGGGTTATCTCGCTCGAAGAAGTTCGTCGTCTTCCCTACCCGCAAAAGGACAGTGTTGACTATGCGCTTTGGGAAACTAGGCGTAAAAACATTCTGCGGTTTAACTCTTTTCTTTCGAAAAAAGGATCTGTTCGTATTCTTGACATTGGTTGCGGAAACGGCTTCTTCACGAATATGTTATCTGAAAGAGATAATGAAGTTGTTGGCCTGGATGTAAACCTCACGGAACTTAAACAGGCCGCCGAAGCTTTTCCTTCCAAAAACATAAAATGGTATTACCTCGATATTCTGACTGAAAAAATACCAGAAGAAAAGTTTGACCTGATCACTTTCTGCGCTTCGTTTCATTATTTTAAAGATCCAAAACAACTTTTACGCATTTGCCAGGGGCTTTTAAAAACCGACGGCGAAGTTCATATCATCGATAGTCCTTTCTACTCTGAAGAAGGCCGGGAAAATGCGCGGAAGCGGAGCGTTGATTATTTTCGGTCTATGAAAGTTGAATCCATGTCTGACTATTATTTTCATAATTCATATTCTTTCCTAAAAGAATTTAATGTCAGTATTAAATACAAGCCCGGCTCTTTCTTCAAAAAATTATTACGGATCAAAGACTCTCCTTTTCCCTGGATCATGATCTCCTGATGTTTTAGTACAAGATTTTTGATGCTTCACCTAAAATTAACATTGTTCCTTCCGATTATTAGGATGTAAATCAACAAATAGTTTATTTTTGCCAGAACTGCAATGAATCAATACGCCAAACAAGTTCCGGTACACGCCATTAAAACCAAGGAAATGGGTCCTTTGGGTTTTGGTTTGATCGATCTTTTTGGCAGTAGTGGAAAGGCTTATGACAGCACGGTTCCCCACCGTCATACCTTTTTTGAATTGTTGTTCTTTACCGATGCAAAGGGAAATCACGAGATTGATTTTAATCACTTTCCAATAGAAAATAACAGCGTGCATTTTGTTTCTCCCGGACAGATCCATAAATTAAGTCTTAAAAAAAACAAGGGGTATGTTTTATGTTTTACGGAAGATTTTATTTTCTTAAAATCCAAAGGGCGTTTCGCTGAAGCTTTTCCTTTCTATGACAGTTCGAACTATCCGGTTTTAAGATTGAATAATGAGCTTGGAGCGCACATGCATGGGTTGATCAAAACCCTTCACGAAGAGCTGAAGTCAGGCGAAGATGGAAACCTGGACATTTGCAGATCCTATTTGAATATCATCTTATTGAAAATCAAATCCAGATTCCTGGAAACGTTCAAAGAGACGAAACAGAATACGCAGGAAAAAAATCAGAAAATAATACAGTATAAAAAGCTAATAAATGAGCATTATCTTTTACATAAAACAGTATCGGATTATGCACACGAACTTGCTGTAACTCCCAATCATTTGAACGCAATGTGTAAGAAGCAGGAAGGAAAAACCGCGACACAATTTATACAAGAAAGGATACTGCTTGAAGCAAAACGACTTCTTTACGCAACAGATATGCATATTAAAGAGATCTCATTTTACCTGCACTTCGAGGACGTTCCTTATTTTAACCGGTTCTTTAAAAAGCTAACAAAACTAACACCTATAGAATACCGGCATCAATTCCCCAAAAATCATTGAAAAGTCCAAACCCTTCCTGAAATAGCACATCTTAAACCATAAGGTAAAATTTACATTTGCTGTAAGCTATCACACATAACTTATGAAAAATTTTTTTACGACTCTTGGCCTTGCAATAACTGTTCTTGTCGGCTCTTCCGCCTTTATGAATAAAAGCGCTTCTGGATATGCCGGTTACACGGGTTCCCCAGGCGAATCTACCTGTGGAAACTGTCATGGTGGAGGATCAAGTGCTGTTTCAGGAATTACCATCACCTCTAATCCTGCTTTCTCAGTAAATGCCAGTTCACAAACTGAATACCTTCCCGATTCTACTTACCAGATTACACTCGATATAGCCGCCTCAGGCTTTACTCGCTTTGGTTTTGGCTGTGAAATCCTTAATTCCGCCAACACCAACTCCGGCAATATGCAAAACCAAGGTGCCGGTGTTAAATTTCTTACCTCTCTCGGTAAAAAAAATGCAGTGCACACTATTCCTAAAGTAAATGCATCAGGAGCGGTAAGTTTTACATTTAAGTGGCTAGCGCCGACTGCCTCTAATGGTGATGCAATTATTTATGCTATTGGCAATGCCGTAAACGGAAATGGAAGCACTTCTGGCGATTTCGTTTTAACCCCGGTAGCAATGAGTGTTGTGGAAGGAACGCCACCCGCGCCACCAGAAGATCCTACAGGGATAAAAGAAAATATGCAGGGTGTTTCCCGAATTTTAGTTTTCCCGAGTCCCGCAAGTGACATCACCAATATTTCCTATAGCCTGAAACAAACAAAAACAATTTCTGTTCAGCTACTAGATATTAAGGGAACCGTTGTGAAAGAATTATATAATAAAGAAGAAGGTCCGGGTGAGCATACACAGATTCTAAACTTACAAGGTATTGCGTCAGGGGTATATTTTATAAAGACTTCCGCAAACCAACAAAAAGTAAGTCAGAAGTTGATCACGGTTCAATAATCTTAAATATCTTCCAAAATTTTCATTCAATTATCTTAGCCAATAGCTATCGGCTCCTAGAAGGCACTATTCGACAAGCAACTTTTGCGCGGACACTCTTAACCCGCCACTGCTTATTTGAACTAGGTACGTACCTTTTGCAAGATGTGCTATGTCTAATTGCGCCAGCTTTGCATTCATTGCTTTTGATAAAACCGTTTTTCCTTCTATGTCTAAAACTGTTATAGTATACTCTTTCTTAACAGCTTCTTTGAATTCTAGCGTACATTTATGCGAAGCAGGATTTGGAAAAATCTTTACTTCAACTTTCTCTTTTGAATTATTTCCCAAACCAACAAGGCTTGAATCTCCATAATTTCCGAAAGCATATTCTCCTAATTTTAAAGTGTCAATTTGTATATAACCCGTTCTTAATCCGGAACTGAACTTCGTTACATTACGCAACATTCTCCAATCGTCTGAAGCGTTTTGCCTGTAAAACAAATTCACACTGTCTGAATTTACAATCGTGATCAATGTATCGAGGTAAGAATAGGCTCCACTATTCGTTTTATTGCCGTCGTAATTAAATCTCACTTTCGATGCGAAGCCTGGAGATAAGATTCCTTCTACCTTCCAGAAATGCTGGTCAGATAGTTTGTGATGAATAGGATTTTTTTTAAAAGGATCGGGCCGTACATAATTATGAATGATCCTTAACAAAGAAGAATCCGCTCCTGGATTTTGCACTTGTATGAACACTTTTCCAAAAGTGTAAGTTACGTTCCCTGTGTTCTTAATAATCTTAGCCTCGTGCGAGGTTGCATCACCAATTTTGTCTTCATAATTTAAAGCGCAATAAACTGTGCCATGTACATTACTCAAAGTAAATGTTTGGCTCGCACCCGACATGACCACGCGCTTGGTTGCCCTGCTCCAGTCGCTTTTAAAGAAGCTTACCTCTAAAGGCACGCTGTTGTGAAGCGACGACGCTCCGTACGTTTTTTGTTTCAGGGATACAATCGCATCAATGCCATTCACCCCAGAAATATATTTTACGGAATCAATTGCGAAATGTGACCATCCGCCGGAGAAAACCCAGTTCGTGAAAAAATCATTCAGGTTCTGACCACTGCTTGTTTGCAGGTGATTCTTAAACTCGGTACTATTTATGCTCTTAAATGCGTTTTGTTGCATCGTGTATTTTGCGCCGTTAAAGAACGCAGAATCTCCCATGTACCCTCTTAAGGTATGCCCAACATCGGCTCCCTTTTTATAAACGTGATCTCCGTAGGTCAAGCTGTGCGGCACGCCACTAATGGCACGGAAGCCGCCTTCATTTTTATGCAGGAAATGTAATAATGCTTCGTGCTCTGTTTTTACTTTATTAATGTAGGCCGTTTTTCCATATTGCCATTCGGTAAACATATAACTGCTGAAAGTTGCCATACCCTCGTTAATCCACATATCTTCCTGCGTTTCGCAGGTAATAAGGTCGCCCCACCAATGATGCGACAACTCATGCGCCATCAAATCTGCTTCATAAGCAATGCTTACTAACGATCTGGGGTAAGTAATGTTCGTTGCGTGCTCCATGGCGCCACCATTAAAAGGAACCAAAGAATATCCAAAACGGTTCCATTTATAAGGCCCAAAATAATTTTCAAATCCATGGATACAATTTTTAAGATTTACGAAACCGGCTTTCATAGGAGTGGTATCAGCAGCAACTGCCACAAGGGTAATTGGTTTGATTCCACTCAATGTATTGATCGTCCAGTTAACCTGCGTATAATTAGCGAGCACAATATTTGCCAGGTAAGTGGGAATTTCTTCGTTCAACTGCCATTTTCGTGTTCTTTTATTAGAAGCGATCACGTCGGAAATAAGCTGACCGTTGCAATAAGCTCTCCGTGTTGTATCGGAAGTAATATTAAATTCATATTTACTGCGCTCTACAAAATTATCAAAGCAGGGAAACCAAACTCTTCCATAGTTATGTGGTTTGGCACCGAAGCCAACGCCCAGGTTAAAAGCATACTGGGCGTTCTGGGCATTGTCAAAATAAAATCCACCCCAGCCAGTAGCATCAATTTGTGGACTCCCCTTATAGTACACTGTAAAAATCGATGTATCCACCACATTTTTTGGGCTGGCAAAATTTACTTTTAAAACCGTGTCATTGTAAGCATAAGTGCGAAGCTGGTTGTTTTCTTTTACAGAATCCACTATCAGTTTCAAAAGATCAAAACGAATGAAGGTCCTGCCATTTAATTTCGGCGCAAAGCGAATTTGTGTATTACCTGACAAGAGAAAATTCGATGTGTTCCCAATCTCTAGATTGATGGTATATTTTAAAACATTAAATGTATCGCTCCTAAGGTTCTCAACCGAATAATAAATAGATTGCGCCTGAGCGTTCTTGCAATTCTGACAGCCTGGAACCTGAGCCTTTGTAAAATTAATGTTCTGTAGTATTAAAAAACAAAACAGGATGAGCTTGAATGTAAGCTTATTTCGCTTAGATAAATAGTCGGCTATTGCTTTACCTGCAAGATTTGAAAATTGCCCTTTTTCAGTTGGGTCGGAAAGTTGCATTGGAGGTTCTGAAAATCTATTGCTATTAAATGCTTGTCGTTGCACATAATAGCTATAATGAAAAAACATTGAAAGTGTCCGAATAAGTTTTTGAGGTCTTGGAGCAAAACCTTGACCAGCGATTGCTAAATGTTTTGTAAAAGCAATTCGTGTCAAGTTGTGAGTTTCTTTATATTCTACTGATAAATTCATTGTTCGTTGTCGTTTTAAAATGGCTGGTAACGTTTTGCGCCTAGGCACAGTTTTTTGCTTGTCCAATTTCCACATTTGAGCATTAACCCACAAAAAATACTGCAAGACCGCTGTTACCGGCTGTGCCTTATTTCCTTAGATAGTCGGCGATTTTAAGAATAGACGTTCGTTTAAATTTTTTAAGAACAAGTAAATCTTCGTCACCTGTTAAAAGGTAGTCAGCCTTGCCGTCTTCACATAAGGCTAATAAAAAACTGTCCTTTTTGCCGCGACAGATATTTATTTCAGAAGTCACTAGAACAAAGTCTGCATGCTCATGAATGCTTTCAAGAAGTTTTGTAAGGTCTTTGTCAGAGAAGTACTTTTTTATTTTTGGCCGACTTACAACTCCCAAGAATTCATTAAGGAGCTCTTCGCTGAATATAAGTCTTAGTTTATTACTTTGTAAATGCTTGTCTAATTTAGAAAATGTGTCGCTAATCAAAAAGCTGATGAAAATATTAGTATCAACAACAATTCTTTCAGGTCTACTTGCCATTGCGTTTTGATCTTACTGTCTCAACTTCTCTAGTAATGTCGTCTAGCGATAAATTAGATTTTTTAGATCGAATTTTCTTAACGACGTCAAGAAAAGGATTAGATATGCTTTCGGAAATGGAAATGAGCCTTAGGTCCGCAAGGTCTAAAAGCAATTTTTTCGCCTTTGGATTGAGAATTTCTATGTTAAATGTCGACATACAACAAAGATAATATATTTGTCTGATAAATGAAAGTCGGTCAGGGAGGCATTGCCGGTAGCGGTTTCGGGTTTGGCGAAGGTGGCGATTTTTACCACAAAACTTGATGTGGAGAACCAATGTTTGATTAACCACAAATGTGTCTGCGGAGCACTAAATCGCCACTTTTGCCAAACCGCTGTATGCGCTGCCTTTATTGTCGCGCTACACGAACACGCTTGTCCATTAATTCAATACTGAAATTAATTTTAGCGCCTAAGGCTTTAAATACTTTTAAAATTGTTTCGAAGCGAGCGTCTGTTAAACTATGTTCAAGTTTAGAAATTTGGGCTTTTTGAACACCTACTAAATCTCCAAGTTCTTCTTGAGTGAGATTTCTTTCTTTGCGAGCTTGTTTTATAGCGTCGCCAAGTAAGTCTAATCGTAATTCACTTTCGAATTCGTCACGCTTTTTTGTTCCATTTTTACCAACGTATCTGTCGGTTATTTCGTCAAGGGAGTAGAGTTTAAGTTTTTTACTTTTCATTTGCCGTGAGTTTATTGATTTAAATATTCTTTTCTTAGTCTTTCTGCTTTTGCCAAGTCAGCCGCTGGTGTTTTGTCGGTTTTCTTTATTAGTCCATGTGTAGCGATTACAATTGTATCCGTTTTATTGCGATTGTCCCAGAAAGCAAAAAGTCTATAATGTGTTTTGTTAAATAGTGTCTGTCCGAAAATGGAGTTTTCGGCCAAACACTAAATAGTGTTCTGAATTCCCAGATGTCGTCGTTCAATTTTTTAAAAAGTTCCTTGTCACCTGTGATTTTCTAATATTGTAAATTATCTTTTCTCTGGATTTTTGGTCTAGAGAAGCGATAAAGTCAGCAGCGTCTTGTAAGAATTGAACTCTGAATTTTTCAGTCACAACGTATTTGTATACAAATATTACGGGTTTCCTTATTAGGTAACAAATTTATTTTCGAGGAATTGTCCAAGGTTGCGCATAACGTTTTGCGGCCTTGTGGTGTTTTTTGTAAGTCCAAGTTATCCATTTGAGCGTTAACATGCAAAAAATTACGCTTGCTTGGTGTTGCACTAAACCACGCTACCGCGTGGGGCCTTGGAACACCCTAACGAGAATCATTCAGTGTTGTGTATTTTTCGTTTTATGGAAAATAAAAATATCACTCGAAACGCTGACGTAGTTACGT
>Ga0105046_10001050_pt1 | contig 41519 bp, 42 predicted proteins | sample MAT03_FD_78385 | JGI IMG/M metagenome (GOLD analysis project Ga0105046, IMG submission 78385) | Freshwater microbial communities from Lake Fryxell liftoff mats and glacier meltwater in Antarctica - MAT-03 (megahit assembly) | ecosystem: Environmental > Aquatic > Freshwater > Ice > Liftoff... | reverse complement strand
GTGTTGCGCTCGGCCCAGTTGGTGAGCACGTTGCCGTTCTGGTGGAAGATGGCCCAGAACACGATCACCACCACGTAGATGTACATGAGCGAACCCAATGGTTTCTTGTCCTGCGGGCTGCTCTTCAGGTAAGTGCTCAGGTAGAACCAGATCACGGGGATGCACGCGAAGAGGAACGTGTCGTTGCTGGTACTGCCGAAGATGTTCTCCACACCCAGGATCTTCCCGGCGAAGAAGCCCAGGATGGCAAAGAGGATGGCAGGCACGAAGATCGTAGCGACGATACGGCTCATGGGCATGTCCTCCTTTTGCGCGGCCTTCATCTGGTCGGCATGCGCGAGGCCTTTACTGCCACTGATGAAGAGGCCCACGCCGATGAGCATACCCACACCGGCCGCAGCGAAGGCGTAGCCCCAACCGTACTCGTTCCGCAGCCAGGCCGCGACGAAATTGCAAACGAAGGCACCGATGTTGATGCCCATGTAGAAGATGTTGTAGCCCTTGTCCTTCAGCCGTGAATACTCCGGCTTGTTGTACAGGTTGCCCAGCAGCGTGCTGATGTTCGGCTTGAAGAGACCGTTACCGATGATGATCAGGAACAAGGCGATGGCGAACGCCGTTGGCCCGGGCATGGAGAGCGTGAGGTAACCGGCCGCCATGAGCAAGCCCCCCGCGATAATGGTTTTGCGATAACCGAAGATCCTGTCAGCCAGCAGACCACCGATGAAGGGTGTGAGATAGACCAGCGCGATGTAGGTGCCGTAGATGTCGTTCGCCTGCCCGTCCCCGAAGCCAAGACCTCCCTTCAACCCGTCCGTCATGTACAGGTACAGGATGCCCAGCATCAGGTAGAAGCCGAAACGTTCCCACATCTCGGTGAAGAAGAGCAGGTACAGCCCTTTCGGGTGCTTGGTGTTGGCAGGTACGGTAGCGGTGGAGCTCATCGCAAGGGGTTTCAGTAAGGGGTTGGCCGAGGGAAGCGCGCCAAGATAGAAAAGTGGGGTAACGATGAACGGAAGACTCAAGACTCAAGTCACAAGTCTCAAGTCTCAAGACCGAAGACCCATGTTCGCGGGCCACTTGTTCATTCGGTCTTGAGACTTGTGACTTGAGTCTTTCTCAGAGGTTCTCCTCGATCCATTTTGTCATCATCTCAAAGAGGTGCATCCGCGTGGTGCCGCCGTAGATCCCGTGGTTCTTGTCGGGGTAGGTGAACTGTTCGAATGGCTTGTTCGCTTTCACCAGTGCCAGCACCATCTCGGCGCTGTTCTGGAAGTGTACGTTGTCATCCGCCAGACCGTGTATCAAGAGGTACTTGCCCTTGAGCTTGTCAACGTGGCTTACCGGACTGTTATCGTCGTAGCCGCTGCCGTTGTCCTTGGGCAGGCCCATGAAGCGCTCGGTGTAGATGGTGTCGTAGTAGCGCCAGTTCGTAACAGGTGCCACGGCGATCGCGGCCTTGAAGACATCGGCGCCCTTGGTGATGCAGAGACTGCTCATGTACCCACCGTAACTCCAGCCTTGAATACCGATGCGCGTGCCGTCCACATACGGTTGTTTGGCGAGCCATTTCGCCGCGGCGATCTGGTCCTCGGTCTCGTACTTGCCGAGCTGTCCGTAGGTGATGTGACGGAAGTCCCGACCCCGGTGGCCGGTGCCGCGCGGATCAACGCACACCACGACATATCCCTTCTGCGCGAGCAAGGAATGCCAGAGCTGGTCGCGACCGTCCCACTTGTCCAGCACCTCGTTGCTGTTGGGGCCACTGTACTGGGTCATGAAGACCGGGTATTGCTGGCGGCTCTGAAAGTTGGGCGGCTTCATCATCCACCCGTGCAGTTCCACGCCACCTTCCGTGGTGAACGTGAAGAACTCCTTCGCCACCACGCCGTAGTCCGCCGCTGCGCGTTTCAACTTGTCGTTGTTCTTCAGCTCCTTCACCAATTTGCCATTGCCATCGTGCAGCGTCACCACCGGTGGCGTGTTCAAGGTGCTTCGCGTATTGATGAAGAAGCGGAAGCCAGTGCTGAACTCCGCATCGCTGTAGCCGCCAGCGGGGGAGAGCTGGGTCATTCCCTTGCCGCTCAAGGGTACGGCCCAGACCTCCTGGCTCTCGGGTGCGGTCTTCGCAGCGGTGAAGATCACACGCTTGCCCTTTTCATCGATGCCTTTCACCGCCACAACGTCCCACGCACCTGATGTCAACGCGCGTGGCTCAACAGGTGACTTCATGATCACCGTACCCGGCTGGATAGCGCACCAATAGATATGGTTCCATCCGTCGCGCTCGCTGGTGAGCACGAAGCCGCTTCCGTCAGCATGGAAGAACAGGTCATCGGTCACTTCCACATAGGTCTTGCTCGTCTCGTGATAGATCTCCTGCGCGGTGAGTTTGGCTACTGCGCCTGCGGGCGGAAGGGTCACCGTAAGGATGTGCTTCTCGTTCTGCAACCGGTTCATGCGCACGAACCACGCCGCCCCGCTTGGTGTGAAGCCAAAGCGGGGGATGTAGATGTCCTTCTCGTCGGTGCCGAGCGGGAGCGTGCTGCTGGTAGCACTTGGGATGTCGAACACATGCAACGAGATGGTGCTGTTCGCCTCGCCGGCCTTGGGGTATTTGAAGCGGTATTCGCTCGGGTATAGGTTGCCCTCATAGGTCGTTAGGTCGAACTCTTGCACGCCGCTCTCATCGCTGCGCAGGTAAAGGAGCTTGGCACCATCAGGACTCCACGCATAGCCTTGCACCAGCGCGAATTCCTCCTCGTACACCCAGTCGGTGGCGCCGTTGAGGACCTTGTTCCACTCGCCATCGCTGGTCACCTGGGTCTCTTTCATCGTCGCGAGATCCACCACGTAGAGGTTATTGTCGCGAACGAAGGCGGCGCGGGATCCATCGGGGCTGAAGGTGGCCAGGCGTTGTTTCGGCTTGGTCACATCGGCCAGCGCGACCAGCTTCTTGCTCGCGCGATCGAAGACATAGTTGTAGGCGTAGTAGCTGTATCGATAGATCGGCTCGCTGCCCGTCTCGATCATCATCCGCTTCTCATCGCCACTGAAGCCGTAACCGTCCATGTCCACTGGCGACTTGCTGCCCGCTGCCACGAGATCGTTCCCGCGCGCAAGCGTTGCCACCTTCGTTCCCGTGCGATAAGCGTATTGGTTGATCACCGCCTCATCGGCATCGGCTTCCAACGCGGTGTAGTGCAGGCCGTCCTTCATGCTGGCCAGTCCGCCGACGCCTTCGGCGCTGAAGGTGGGCGTGTACCAGATCTCGCGGTTGGTGAGCGTTTTTTGTGCGCTCAGGCACAGGCTGAGCGAAAGGGCCGCACCGGTGGCCAGCAGGGAGATACGCATCGGGTAAAGAGGGGTTAGCAACAAGGTCGGCCAAGATAACCAAGGCGTTATCGCCCAAAGGCTGGTTCTGTGGCAAGGTCAACGGTCCATCAAGCCCTTGCGCTTCTTCTCTATCTGGGTCAACATGAATATCGTATGCGCCTATGCTCCCGGTTGAAGGGTTCGGGGAACTGCGAATGGCCGCCGATCCCGCAGCATCGTACCCTAACCAATGGGCTATTGTCCACCCTGTACCACCGGACAACCTTCGCTCCATCAAACCGCACCTGCCATGAAACAGTGTTGCACCGTTGTCTTGTTCGCCTCCGCCACCCTGGCACAGGCACAGCCATCGCTTACTTCGGCTGGGATCTCCGGGGCCATCGGCGCTTCGTTCGAGGTCAACCAAGGCATTTATGAGGATCCTTCACCGGGCGGGGCCGACCTGATCTGGGACTTTTCGGGACTGGTGAGCGGTGCCAGCGGCATCATGAACTATGTGGATCCGGACCTCACCGAATTCGGTGCGCAGTTCATCAGTGCCACGGTCGCGAGTTCCATTCAGGGCGAGATCCGCTACTTCAGCAACGATGGCATCTCCGGTCTACAGGAGCACGGTTATGCCAATGAGCCGGCCAACTTCACCTACCCGTGGTCCACTGCGATGCAAGTGGTCCCACCGACCGTCGATCACCTGGACACATGGACCGATAACTACGGTGGCCAGACCACTTTCCAGGGCAGCACCTTTGAGCGCTTCGGGGACATGAGCGGCATCGCCGACGGCTGGGGCACGGTGATCATGCCTTACGGCAGCTTCGCCAATGTGCTGCGCATCAAACTGATCATCCACTACACCGATGCAACCATCGGAGCACAGGGTGAATTCACCGAGACCTACTATCGCTACCATGCACCCGGCATAACCGAACCGCTCGTAAGCACGTTGTTCAAGATCGAGAACCTGGACCTGGGTGCCACCGCGTTCGTCGGTTCTTCGCTCATCTGGTTGAGCGAGATCACCACGGGCATCGCGACACCCGCCACAACCGCTTCCTTCTCCCTCTTCCCGAACCCTGCTCACGGCGCGGTGCGCATTGAGGCTGCGGACATGGTGCGGGCGGAACTGATCGACATGCAGGGCCGTGTTATGCGTGTCCAGTCACTGAGCAACGGTGCCAGCACGATCGACCTCGAAGGCGTGGTCGCTGGCACCTATGCCGTGGTCGTCGTCGATCGCGCCGGGAACCGCACAAAGCATCTGCTGGTGGTGGAGTGATCCAGCTTCACCCCGGTGTCCGAGGCCTTCCCGCTCTGTCGGGAGGGCTTCGCCATTCACGGATGTGAGTGAACACAAGGGCACGAGCGGCGTTACTTTCGAGGCATGCTCGGCGTACGCTTCGCAAAACACATCCCATCCAAGGACGGGCGCACTGACTTCGAGAAGTTGCTGCCGCTCTTTCTGGAGTTGCTCACGCACACCAGCGGCGACGTCGAAGAAGCGCTCAACTGGATGGACGAGTTGAACAAGGAACACGACTTCTACTCACAGGCATACGGACGCAAGGAGTTCGAGGACGATCTGCGAAAGCACGGCATCATCGGTGATGCACCCCGCAAGGGCGGCAAAGCCCCGCTCACCGGAAAGGCGGAACAACTCCTGCGCCAGCGCGCGCTGGACCAGGTGTTCGGTAAGTTGAAGAAGAGCGATCGTGGAAACCACGGGTTGCGGAGGGTGGGTGAGGGGGATGAGCCTACCAGCGATCGACGCACCTATCGCTACGGCGACCGCATCGAACAGATCGCCATGAGCGACAGCATCCGGAATGCACAGCAGCATGGGCTTGATGACCTGCGCCTGAGCGAAGATGATCTCGAGGTGATCGAAACGGAACATCAGAGCGCGTGCGCTACCGTGCTCATGCTGGACATCAGCCACAGCATGATCCTTTACGGGGAGGACCGGATCACCCCTGCGAAAAAGGTGGCCATGGCGCTGGCCGAACTGATCGCACGACGATACCCGAAGGACACCCTGGACATCGTCGTTTTCGGCAACGATGCATGGCAGGTGAGCCTGAAAGACCTGCCTTATCTGCAAGTAGGACCATTCCACACGAACACTGTCGCGGGTCTGGAACTCGCCATGGACATTCTGCGTCGCCGTAAACTGCGCAACCGCCGCATCGTGATGATCACCGACGGCAAACCGAGCTGCATCAAGCGCGACGGCGAGTACTATATGAACAGCTTCGGGCTGGACGACTACATCGTGGCACGCACGCTGGACGCGGCTGTGCGTGCGCGCAAGGCGAAGATCCCGATCACCACGTTCATGATAGCGCGCGATCCCTACCTCCAGCGCTTCATCGAGAAATTCACCGAGGCCAACCAGGGCCGTGCGTTCTATACCGGCCTGCAAGGCCTTGCGGACATGGTGTTCCGCGATCACGCTTCCAACCGAAAGGCATCCTGACCCATTGGTACGGGTCGATCATGATCGACCCCCAACGATCCCCGCGCATGACCCAGCATACACTCGGAGAACTGAAAAGGAGCGGCTGGCAAAGCCGCTCGGTGAAGGAGGAACTACGCGCCAACCTCATCGCGCGTATCCGCGCGAAGCAGCCGCTCTTCGACGGCATCCACGGCTATGAGCACACGGTGATCCCGGCGCTGGAACGGGCCATTCTCGCCGGCCACAGCATCAACCTGCTCGGCTTGCGCGGCCAGGCGAAGACGCGCATGGCCCGCGCGCTGGTGCAACTGCTCGACGAGTGGATCCCGGTCGTGGAAGGCAGCGAGATCAACGATGATCCATTCGCACCGATCTCGCGTTACGCCAAAGAGCTTATCGCGAAGCACGGCGACAATACGCCGATCGCCTGGATGCATCGGGACCAGCGCTATTCAGAGAAGCTCGCCACACCGGATACCACCGTGGCCGACCTCATTGGCGACAGCGACCCGATCAAGGCCGCCAACCTGAAGCTCGATTACAGCGACGAGCGCGTGATCCACTTCGGCCTGATCCCACGCAGCCATCGCGGCATCTTCGTCGTAAACGAACTGCCCGACCTGCAACCGCGCATCCAGGTCGCCCTCTTCAACATCCTCCAGGAAGGCGATGTCCAGATCCGTGGTTTCAAGCTGCGCCTGCCACTGGATATCCAGTTCGTCTTCACCGCGAACCCGGAGGACTACACCAACCGTGGCGCGATCATCACACCACTGAAGGACCGGATCCAATCGCAGATACTTACGCACTACCCGGGGAGCATCGAGTTGGGCATGAAGATCACCGCTCAGGAAGTACGCAGTCCGGAGGAGCAGGCGAAACGAGTGCGCGTGCCCGACCTGATCCGCGTGCTCATCGAACGCATCGCCATGGAAGCCCGCGCCAGCGAGTTCGTGGACCCGAAGAGCGGGGTGAGCGCCAGGCTCACCATCAGCGCCTTGGAGAGCGTGATCAGCGCCGCCGAGCGTCGCGCCTTGCGCAGTGGCGATGAACGAACGGTCGCGCGCGTCACCGATCTGTTCGCTGTTGTGCCGGCGATCACCGGCAAGATCGAACTGGTGTACGAGGGCGAGCAGGAAGGACCGGAGAAAGTGGCGCACCACCTGATGAGCGTTTCCATCCGCAACGCGTTCAAGGAACTCTTCCCCGATCCAGAGAAGACGCGGAGGCAGCCGAAGGCCGGCAGCGCCCAGCGCCCCGGCAAGCCCGACCCCTATGCGGAGATCATCGGCTGGTTCGATGCGCATGAGCTCGACCTCCTGCTCGAGGCCAATGATGCCGACTACCGCAAGGCGCTCAACGCGCTGCCTTCACTGAGGGAGTTGGTCACACGCGCGCATCCGTACCTCCAGCCCGAGGAAGTGCCGCTCTGGATGGAGTTCGTGCTGCATGGTCTGTCGGAGCACAGCCGCATTGGTCGCAACACGCTGCTGGAAGGCGTTCGCTTCGGTGATGTGCTGGGATCGGTGATGGGATCGAGCGCGATGGAAGAGGAGGGTGACGGAGATCGCTGAGGATCACTTCTCCACGAAATCCATGTCCTTGCTGAAGGTTTCCTGCGTGCGGAGCACGGCCCAAAAAGCACCGCCGATGCAGATCACACCGACGACCAACGCGGCCCCGATGCTTCCGATGGGTACAACCAGGAACTTGAACGCGCTGGTGATGGGCCACACACTGCCCCGCACAAAGTTGGGCGCGGTGACCGCAACCGTGTTGCGGATGTTCGTGCCGAACTGCTCACTGGCCATCGTGGCGAAGATGACCCAGTAGCCTGTACCAACGCCAAGCAGGAGGCACATCCAGTTATAGGTCTGTATCGTCGCACCGCGCAGGCCGAAGAGGAACACGAGCGTGAGCACCAGGTTCATCGCGAGATAAAGCAGCACCACCTTGCGACGGCTGCGCTGCCACTGGCTGAGCAGGCCGCTGAGCAGATCGCCGACGCTCAGGCCGATATACGCCCACATGATCGCCGTGCCATTGATCTGCTTCAAGCCGTCCGCGTCGAGCGATGAGGTGTCGATCCCCAGTTCGGGCACGAAGACATCCTGCGAAAGGCTGACGAGCACACCGATCACGAACCAGATGGGCACACCGATCAGGATGCAGCTCACGTAGCGCAGGAACCGCGTGCGGTCAGCGAAGATCAAGCGCAGGTCACCGCGCTTCACATCGGTGTCCTGTGTGCGCTTGAAAAGACCGCTCTCGAAGGCGCCCACGCGCAAGGCGAGCAACAACATGCCCATGGCGCCGCCCACTACGTACGCCACCTGCCAGTTCATCAGGCGGTGGCCGGTAACGCCTTCGATCCACAGGGAGATCCCAGTGCCGTGGCCGCCGACGAGGGATGCGAACACCGCACCCAACGCGCCCACGGTCACTACGATCATCGTCCCGTAGCCGCGCTTCTCGCGGGGCATCGTCTCGGCGATCAAGGTTATCCCCGCTCCCAATTCACCGGCAAGGCCTACGCCTGCGATGAAGCGCACGATGCCATAGCTCGTCAGGTCGAAGGTGAAGGCGTTGGCGATGTTGGCGAGCGAGTAGAGCAGGATGCTGCCGAAGAGCACCGTGATGCGCCCTTTCTTGTCGCCCCATACGCCCCAGAGGATCCCGCCGGTGAGCATGCCGAGCATCTGTACGTTGAACAGGTCGATGCCCACGTCCTTGATGCGGGGGTTGCCTACGCCGAGTATGAACTCCAGGCTCTCTCGCTTCACCACATTGAAGAGCACGAGGTCGTAGATGTCCACGAAGTAGCCGAGGGCGGCTACGGTGATCAGCAGCGCGGTACGTCGGTCCTGGAAGATCGCGGACATGGCGGCGAAGATGGGGAGGAACGGATGTCGGTGGTCAGTTGTCCGTTCTCAGGCGCTCCACCCACCTCGCGAGACAAGCGACAGGCACTCTAAGAACAGACCACAGACAACCTCTACTTCACCGCCACGTACATCTTCTTGATGCGCATCAAAGGCCCGGGGCAATGTGTGCCGTGGCAATTGGCACAACTTTGCACCAGTGCGTTGTACGCGTATGCACGATCCTTTTTTGCGGCACTGTACAAAGCGCTCACCTTCTGCTGATAGTCCTTTCCGAAGGTGGGGTAGGTGATCGGGTCGATGTGCATGTCGGCCGTTGGCGTGGCCGTAAAGAGCGTAGTGATCTCCTCGGGATAGGGCGGTAGGTTCTTATCGCCGCGCGCGAGGCCCACTTTGACGCTGTCGGCATGGGCGGCCATGTGGCGCATCAGCAATGCCAGTTCGCTGGGTGGCGTCACATCCTGCTCGCTCACTTCCGCCTTCGCCTGCGCAACGGGTTCTGCGCGTTCGGCGAAGCAACTCACCATCGCAACGATGATGATCAGGACAGGCAGGTGGTTGCGGAAATGCATGGTGGGGCAAAAGTAGCGAGCACCCCGCGCGCGGTGCTGCCACAATGACCGCCGTCCTCCACGGGACCGATTATTGACCACCTTGGCGCGGTGAGTAACACCCTTCCCGATCAGCATGTGGTACCGCGCGAGCGAGATCGCATGGCTACATCGGCCATTCTCCCGTTCGTGGCGGTGGTGCTGATGTGGTCGGTGTTCCTGCTCGATCACGAGTTGAACCTGGGACTGTCCCGCTTCGGTATCCTGCCGCGCGAATGGAAGGGCCTCCTCGGCATACTGACCGCGCCCTTGCTCCACGGCGACTACGAGCACGTGTTCAATAACTCTGTTCCGGTGCTGCTGTTGGGCTGGTGCCTCATGTACTTCTACCCGCGCATCGCAGGGCGCGTGGTGCTCGTCTCCTGGATCGTCGGTGGCTTCATCGTCTGGCTTAGCGCGCGGGGCAACTACCACATCGGTGCGAGCGGCGTGGTCTACGGGCTCACCGCGTTCCTCTTCGTCAGCGGCTTCCTGCGCAGGCAGCGCACGCTCATGGCGCTGTCGCTGCTGGTCGCTTTTCTGTACGGCGGACTGGTGTGGGGCCTGCTCCCCATCGTGATGCGCATCAGCTGGGAGAGCCACCTCTGGGGCGGCATCGCCGGTGCGGCGCTGGCATGGGTCTACCGCGCGGTGCCACCCGCCGTGCAGGATCCCCGGCCCCAGTTCCTGGACGAGGAAGAAGAGGATGATCCCGTTGCGCCCTATTCCGACAGCGACGGCGATGAGGTGAACGATGCGGAACTCGCCTGGAAACGAAAACTGGCCGAGGGTGCTGCCCGATCAGGGAATGTGAGCACGACCTGGGATCCGGAGCGGTAAGTGGATCAGGCGCGTGTAGCACCATCGCGACGGCTTGCTGCTGCGCGCCGAACGATTTGGCGACCTGCCTTCAGCTTGGATGGACCTGGGTAACGCTTACCATCCCAATGCACCCGGAAGTCACCAGCATAGAGCGTCTCGAACGAGAAGCCCATTTCATGATCACCCCAAGTGATATCCTGCTTGTCCACGACCTTGAATTTCCTGAACCGCTTGATGTCTAGGAATTGCCGGACCATCGGGTTCTCCGCGGGATCGCTCAGCACGGGATGGAAGTCCATGTCCAGAACGCGGCCATCCGTGAACTCGAAGCGGATCACGTAGTCGGCCACATGGATCGCTTTGCGGAGACGGATGTTCTCGTGCGTGTTCATTTGACGCGACGGGTGATGCGTTCGGGTGTGATGTGCTTGCGCTCCACAAAGTATGCGAACCACTTGCGCTTGATGTCAGTGAACTTGGCACGTACAAAGCGTTCAGCCTCTGCTTGCTCCTTGGCTGCGAGCGGTCGCTTTCCACGCTTCGTTCTCCAGTTCAGTGCCACAAGCTTGCCATTCTGGACGATCAATTCGACTATTCCCTCGCTGCTGCCGTACTGCACGTGCAGGTGCATGCTCATGGGTCCAAAAGAGGAAGACCAGGCCGAAGTATTCGTAAAGCTTGGGCATCGCGAGGTGAAGCTATGCAGAGGCGACCCCGGCGATGAGGTGAACGATGCGGAACTCGCCTGGAAACGAAAACTGGCCGAGCGTGCGGATCGATCAGGGAATGTGAGCACGACCTGGGATCCGGAGCGGTAAGTGGGAACCAGGAACCGCGGATCCGTGGGACACGCGGACGAAAGCGTTACTGCGCCTTCAGCGCCGCCAGCTCATTCCCGCCACCCATCAGCTTCAGCAAGCCGCCGTCCATCGTGTAGCCGTCCACTTGGCCGAGCATGCTGGTGATGGCGGTCTCCGTGGGCTGAATGCCCTCGCAGTACATCTTGGTGGATCCGATGCCGGAGAAGCTCAGTTTGGTGCCATCCATCTTGTAGCTGCCCATCAGCTTGTTGCAACCACCGAAGCCGGTCAGTTGGTCACCGGCCAGTTGGAGCCACGGTTGTTCGCGGCCGTCGGGCATCTTCAGCGCCTCACCGCCCAGTGATTCGAACACCCACTTCGTGTCACGCAAGGAGGTCGCGCCGCCTGTGGTAGCTGCGTCGTTCTTGCATTTGTTGGCGCTCAGGGTAACGAAGAGCAGGAGGGCTAGTGCGGCGTGTTTCATGCGGAGAGGATCACGGGGTTTCGTTCCCGAAGTAACCAAGAACCTTACCGATCCACAAGAGAAGAGTTCTTAGTTGTCAGTTCTCAATTGTCAGAGGGCAAGATCGTGCGACCGGACAACGAACACCTGACAACCAACAACTGGGCGCACCGCCTCAGTTGTTCAGCATCACCGGCATCACCAGCATCAGCACGTCCTCACCGGCTTCGCCGGGCTCACCGGGCAACAGGATGCCCGCGCGGTTGGGTGCGCTCATCTCCAGGTTCACCTGCTCGGTGTCCAGGTTGTTGAGCATGTCCATCAGGAAGCGTGAGTTGAAGCCGATGGTGATCTCCTCGCCTTCGTAGCCGCAGGTGAGTTTCTCGTTGGCCTCGTTGGCGAAGTCCAGGTCTTCGGCGCTCACCGTGAGCTGGCTGCCGTTGATGTGCAGGCGCACCTGGTGGGTGGTCTTGTTCGCGAAGATGCTCACGCGGCGGATCGAGCTGAGGAAGGTGCCCCGGTCGATCGTGAGCTTGTTCGGATTGATCTTGGGGATCACCGCCTCGTAGTTCGGGTACTTGCCGTCGATGAGCCGGCACACCATCACGGTGTTGTCGAACTTGAAGGCCGCGTTGTTCTCGTTGAACTCGATGGTGACCTCGCTGTTGGTGCCAGCGAGCGTGTTCTTCAACAAGTTCAGCGGTTTCTTGGGCACGATGAAGGTGGCGGTCTTCGGGGCGTGTACATCGGTGCGCTTGTAGCGAACGAGCTTGTGGGCATCGGTGGCCACGAAGCGCACATCGTTCTCCGTGAGTTCGAAGAAGATGCCGCTCATCACCGGGCGAAGATCATCGTTGCCAGTGGCGAATATGGTCTTGTTGATCGCCATGGCCAGGGTACCGGCCGGCAGGGTCATCTTGGCCGCATCTTCCAAGACCGGGCTCTTTGGGAATTCGGACCCGTTGAAGCCGGTCATCTTGTATTTGCCCTGGTCGCTGCTGATCTCCACGCCGTGATGCTTGCCATCGATGGTGAAGGTGAGTGGCTGCTCGGGGAAGGCCTTGAGGGTATCCAGCAGCAGGCGGGCGGGAATGGCGACGCTGCCTTTGTCCTTGGCCTCCACGGGCATGGTGGCCGTGATGGTGGTCTCCAGGTCGCTGGCGGTAAGGGTCAATTGCTTGCCGTCGATCTCCAAAAGGAAGTTGTCCAGGATGGGGAGGGTATTGCTGCTGGCGAGCACCCCTTGTAGCAGTTGAAGTTGCTTCAGGAGGGCGGTACTGGAAACGATGAATTTCATCGACATTCGCTGGGTTTTTTTACAGGACGCGCAAAGTTAGCCGGGCACCTGAGCGGGACAGGCCGCACTTTTCAACAAGGACAAGGGTTTATCCACATGTTGGGCGCAACGGGCAAGGCAGGCCAAGAGAGGGGCAGCATACGAGCAAGGTGGACGCTGCACTCGCTCCTGTTCCTGCGCCTGCGTTCAAGGCAGGAACGCCGTTGCCGGCTGCAGGATCGGGTCGAAGGTGTTGCGTTGGACCACAACGAGCAGGGTGTCCTGCACCATGGCGTGCATGCGCAAGGGATCGTGCAGGGGTTTGGATTCTCCGAATGGAGGTTCGTCCCCCGTGTAGGGCATGTACCAGAAGCGCGCGGTGCTGGTGCTGCCGCCACGTGCCGTCACCCGCACGATCTGGGCGGGCTGGGCGGTGATCAGCGAATCCCGTGAGGCGGGTTTCAAGCTGCGTTCGATGTACTCGAAGTTCATCGTCTGGTAGGGGAGCAGGGCACCTTTCACCAGGACGGAATCGAAGGGCAGCGGCCGACCTTGAGGATCGAGCAGCCGCACGCGGCCGCGCTCATCGTTCTCGATCTCGTAGGAGGCACCGGTGCGTCCGGGATGGGTCACTTCAACCTTGGCCACATTGTACAGATCACTGAACTTGAACACCGCAGGGTCCCGCCATTCGTCCAAACTGGCATGGAAGCGTGTGTTGATCACGCCGGTGAAACCCGGGATCGCCATCACGAACGGCGCGCTGCTGCGCCCCTCGTCCGGTTTTTCCAACACCATGTACGTGCCGAAATGGTCCTTCGTGGCGTGGCCTACGATCCAGATCCTGGACGGTTTGTCACCGCCTTCGTAGATCTCCACTTTCTTGCCACCAGCGCCCATGGTCCGCAGCGTCATCGCCTCGGCGCTTTTCGGGACGGGGCTGCGCACTTCGATCCGCAAGAAGGTTTTTAGCAGGATGCCGATCGGGTGCTGCTTCGCCAGGTAGGTGCCGTTCACCGTCCAGCCTTTGGGTGTGCGGCGCAGGTCCACGGTCTTCCCGTTCTTCTCGGCGATGAATATGCGGTCCACCTGGCTGGTGTCCTTCACAGCGAAATCGGTGAGCGGATGGTCCAACGTCGTGGGGGCGCTGTTGCGGCTCAGCCACCAGGCCAGTCCGCCCAGCACGAGCAGCACGATCAGCAGAAGAAGGCGTCGGTTCATGCGGCTTTGGTGGACTGTCTGCGTCGGTAAATGCTATACAGGATGCCGGCCATGAGGGACAGGAACAACGGCAGCACGGTGTTGAAGATCTGCCAGAACAGCCTCTCCTTCACGATGCGGCCCGGATCCAATTGCCGTAAGGTGATCGCGCGTGAGCGGATGCTGATCAACGCGCGATCGTCCAGCAGGTAGTTCAACGCGTTCAGGATCAGCTCGCGGTTGCCGTAGATCTTGGCGTTGGCGTAGCGATCGTAGCCCAGCATATAGTACATGCCTTTGTCCGCGTCCACGCGGTTGGCGATCACGTCGCCATCGGTGATCACCAGTTGGGCGCTGGGCTTGCCGTACTCTCGGAAGGCGACCTCCGGGTCCTGCGCGAAGGCTGGTGGCAGGCGGTCGATGAAGGCCGAGGTGAACTTCCCTTCGAGCAGCACCGCAACAGGCAGATATGGCGTGCTGCGTTTCTCGAAACCCTGGTCCATCTCCACGATGTTCAAACTGATGCGTACCGGGTTGCGCTGCGCGAAGGACATCGGTGAGCTGGTGAGCAGGATCGTCTTCTTCACACTGTCCACGCTGATCGTATCGAGGGTGCTCACGAAACGCGTGTGGATCGGATCGATGTTGCTGACGATCGGGTGGGTGCTCTGCGGTATGAGCACCGGCTCGAAGTACCACGGGAAGCGTTCCAGTTTGCGCTGGTTGCCGTATGGCTGCGTGTAGATCTCGATCGGCGCACAGCTCTGGTCGAGCACCAGGTCCTTGTTGATGCGCACGCCATAGGTGAACAGCAGTTCATCGATGCCGAGGTTGTAGGGTACCGCCAGCGAGAACTGGTTCCTGCGCAGGCTGTCCAGGTGGGCGTCCATCACGTCGATGAGCCACAGCACCTTGCCCCCGTTCATGATGAACTGGTCCACCACGTAGCGGTCGCGCTGGCTGAACGCGCTGTCCGGTTGGGCGATCACCAAGGCGTCGAACTCGTTCACGCGCACCGCCATGCCTTCTGTCTTGCGGCTCAAGGCGTCGATCCGATCATCTATGCGCACGCGCTTCACATCGTAGCTCGCTTCCAAGGCAGTGGTCACGTCCTTCACTTCGATCTCCTGCAATTCGCCATGGCCCTCGAGGAAGGCGATCCGCGAAGTGCGCGCCGTGGTCGCCTGCCGGAAAGCGCTGGCCAGTTCGTACTCCAGGTTGTTGATGGAGCGGTTCACGATGTCCGCGTCCGGGGTGCGCAACTGGGTCTTGAGCAGTTGCACCGGCACCACTTTGTCGCGGTAGGTGATCAACGCACCGGGGAAGACGATGCGCTCGGTGAACGCACCTTTCTCACGGATGCGGATGCTGCTGTACGTGAGTCCTTGTTGTTGCAACTGATCGTACACTTCGCTGCGCGTCTTCTGATCCGGGCTCTCGCTGGGATCGACGAAACTGTATTGGATCCGATCGGGCTGGTACGCGCGCATCTCATCGAGCAGGTCGCGCGTGGCTTGGGAAAGCTGTTGCAGGTCCGCGGGCAACTCACCGCTCAAATACACCTTCACGTACACGATGTCCTCCAGGCCTTCCACCAGTTCGCGTGTGGCGCCGGTCAGCGTATAGCGCTTTTCGCTGGTCAGGTCGGCGCGCAGGCGGAAGAACGAACCGATGAAGAGCACCAACAGCACGATGCCCACCCCGATGGCCAGCTCGGCGAGATCACCACGGCGGTTGCTGCGCGTTCTCGCCATCACCACTTGCGACTTTGGAGCGCGGTGCGCGTGAGCAGGAGGAAGAGGATGATCGTGCCCAGGTAGTAGAGCACATCGCCCAGATCGATCACGCCACGGCTCATGCTCAGGTAGTGCGCCTGGATGCCGATCGCCTTCACTGGACCTTCCATTGAGCCGAAAGTCTCGAAGCTGGCGATCAGGTCGAAGCCGAGGTAGAGGAAGAAGCAGAGGAAGACGGCGATGAGGAAGGCGATGATCTGGCTGTCGGTGAGCGCGGAGGCGAACACACCGATCGACGCGAAGCAGGATGCGAGAAAGAGCAGCCCGAGGTACGAACCGAGGATGCCGCCGGTATCCACGTTGCCGCGTGGCAGGGCGAGGTCGTGAATGCTGTACCAGTAGACCAGCGTCGGCAGCAGCGCGAAGACGAGCAGCAGCACGGCGGCGAGGTATTTCGCCAGCACGACCTGGGTTTCGCTCAGCGGCTTGGTGAGCAGGAATTCGATGGTGCCGGTGCGCTTCTCCTCACTGAAGCTGCGCATGGTGACGGCCGGCACCAGGAAGAGGAACACCCACGGAGCGATGAAGAACAGCGGGGCAAGATCAGCGTAGCCGCCGTCGAGGATGTTGTTCGGGAATACCCAGAGGAACAAGCCCGTGAACAGCAGGAACACCGCGATGACGATGTGGCCGATGAGCGAGCCGAGGAAACCGCGGACTTCTTTGAGGATGAGCGCCAGCATGCCGGAAAAGCGGCGGCCAAGATAGCGGGTGCCTTGCGCGCGATGGCGCCTTTCCCTGCTCAGGGTTGTCCGTTGTCGGTTCTCCCTTGTCCGGGCATGTGCGAATGCGCGCGGCCTTTGCGACCGACAACTGACAACCGAGAACCGCGCTCAGAACTCGATCACCGTCTCGCGACGCTTCATTGGTTTCTTCGGGATCGTCTCGGCGTCCGTGTTGCAGTAGTTGCGGACAATGAACTGCGCGTCCTTGTCACCGAGCTCCCCGCTGAGGCGCCAGTCCGTACAGGCGTTCTCCTTGTCCTCCAGGTGGTAGTAGCAGTCGGCGCGGTAGTAGTGCGCCACGGCCAGGTCGTCGTCCTCTTGGTCGATCACGATGGTGAAGCGGGCGATGGCTTCCTGGTAGCGTTCGCTCTCGAACAGTAGCACCGCAGCGCTCATCTGCCCTCCGGGAATGTTCGGGTTCAGACGCAAAGCCTCCTCGATGTCCACAAGCCCACCGGCCTCCTTGTATTGCTCGCCCTTCACCACGCCGCGCAGGAACAGCGCATCGGCGAACTCAGGCCGCAGTTTCGTCGCACGCTCCAGATCGCGCAATGCTCCCTCGTTGTTGCGGCCTATGTAGTTGGCGCAGGCGCGGTTGTACCACGCATCGGCATCCTTCGCGTCCAGGCCGATGGCGATGTCCGCGTCGCGCACGGCTTCCTTCAAACGGCCCTCGCTGATGTGGACCGCCGAACGGCTCACATAGAGACGTGGATCCTCCGGCTCCAGTTTCGCGGCACGGGTGTAATCCATGAGCGCGCCGTGCATGTCGCGCTGCTTCTGTTTGATGTCGCCACGCAACTTGTACACGCCCGGCAGTGTCGCGTCCAGGGTGATCGCGGTATCGGCATGGGCGAGAGCGAGTTCGAACGTATCCGCCTTGTAGGCCTGTTGCGCCAGGGTCAGGTGGTCCTGGGCCGAGCGTTGGGCGTGCAGCGCGAAGGGGAGGAGCAAGAGAGCAGCTAGGAGCGATCGTACCATGGGACGAAGATCGGGCTTGTAACCATTCTTCATGGAAGCAGGTGTTCACGGTCCACCGTCCAGGCTTCGGCCGGGGCGGCGAAAAGCGCCTTCACCACCGGCCATACCGAAGCGAACACCTCCGATACGCGGTAGGCCTCCAGTTCGTTCGGGCCGTCCCAGTGGCTGTAGGTGAAGAAGATGCGTTCATCGTCCATGTCGTGGAGCAGCTCCAGATGGCGGCAACCGGGGAAGGCCCGGATCCGCGGCTTCCAACCTTCGAACAGTTCCTGGAAGCGGCCGACATGTTCCGGCTCGAGGGTCATCTTCACGATGCGGATCACCATGCCTGACCGATCAGTTGCGCGACCATTCCGGAAAATCGACGCGGATCGGATCGCCCTCCTCCAGACCGAACAATCGTGCCGCACCGCCGCCTGATCCTTCCACCCCCTTGTTCACGGCGATCTCCAGCAGGCCCGTTGCGCTGAAGAAGGCCACGCTCACGCCCTGCGGCACATCGCCATACGAGGAGTGGATCTTCTCGATGTCGTCGTCCGAATGCCCAAAGCCGATCTTGAACGCGCGGCCCTTGCCGATGTCATCGAAGTGCGCTTTGCGCACGTTGGTCATCACGTTGCCGTACGAATCAACGTAGATCACCTTACCGCGGATGCTGTTCGCGTCGGTCGCTGGCTGGAAGCCGAACTGCTCACGGATCTTCACCACCTTCCGTCCGATAACATCGGCTGTGCCCCCGCGCGCCAGATGGCAGGCCGCTTTCACGAACACGCTCTTCGTGGGGAAGGCCACATGGTCCTCGTCCAGTTTCATGGTGATCTCGAAGGCCTCCTGTGGCTTGCCATCGAACAGCAATGAGAAGATCCCGTTGTCCGCGCCGATGAAGAAGTGGCCATCGTGCTTCACCACGAGGTGTGGCGTTTGTCCGTCCGCCTCTGGGTTCACCCCAATGATGTGGATGGTGCCGCGCGGGAATTCCGGGTAGGCGTTCCGCAGCACGAAGGCCGCCTGCGCATTGTTGAACGGCTTGATCAGGTGGCTGATGTCCACGATCAACGCCTCGCCGAACTGGCTGAGGATGGCGCCTTTCACGGCCGCCACGTAATGGTCCTTCAGGCCCATGTCCGTGGTGAGTGTGATGATGGGCATGGGGCTGTGGCTTCGGCGGGGTTACCTTCGGCGCTCAAAACTAAGCGGCCGACGATGCTCGCATCCGGCGCCCGCACAACCGTCATCAACAGCCTTGATCGAAAAGCTCATCACCATCAACGGCACCGACCCTGTGGAGGTGCTGGGCGCCAACGATAGCAACCTGCGGATCATCCGCACCATCTTTCCCAAGCTCAGTATCGTGGCGCGGGGCGATACGCTCAAAGTGAGCGGTGCCGAGAACGACATCGCCTTGTTCGAGGAGCGCTTCAACCAGTTGGTGGAGCACGTTGCCCGCTACAACGAACTGCCGCGCAAAGTGCTGGACGACATCATGGGCGTGGGTGAACGGGAGGGGGGCAAAGCGGAGGACGCGGATGTGCTGGTCTACGGCAACGCCGGGCTGCGGGTGAAGGCCCGCACGAAGAACCAGCAGCGCCTGGTGGAGTCGGCGGAGGCGAACGATATGGTCTTCGCGATCGGCCCTGCGGGCACAGGCAAAACGTACACGGCTGTGGCGCTCGCCGTGCGCGCGCTCAAGGAGCGGAAGGTTCGTCGCATCATCCTCACGCGTCCGGCGGTGGAGGCCGGCGAGAACCTGGGCTTCCTGCCCGGCGACCTGCGCGAGAAACTCGATCCCTATTTGCAGCCGCTGTACGACGCGCTCAAGGACATGATCCCCGCGTCGAAGCTCGCCGATCATTTGGAAGAAGGCGTGATCCAGATCGCACCACTGGCATTCATGCGCGGCCGCACGCTGGACCACGCCTTCGTGATCCTGGACGAAGCACAGAACGCCACGCTGCCACAGTTGAAGATGTTCCTCACGCGCATGGGACGCAACGCCACCTTCATCATCACCGGCGACGTCACACAAGTTGACCTGCCCGACCGCCAGCCCAGTGGCCTGATGCCCGTGGTGGCCATGCTGCGCAATGTGGAAGGCATCGGCGTGATCGAACTGGACGAGAAGGACGTGATCCGCCACGAGCTCGTGGTGAAAGTGTTGAACGCTTTCAAAGAACTGGAGGCCCGCACGGACAAGAAGAAACAGGCATGAGCACCGTCGTCTCCGGAACGCTGATGCGCTCCGACCTGCACCTGAAGAACGTCACGTCGATCTACCACGGCAAGGTGCGCGATGTGTACCACCTGGCCGACGACCGCACGATCCTCGTCGCGAGTGATCGTATCAGCGCGTTCGACGTGGTGTTGCCGCGCGGCATCCCGTGCAAGGGACAGGTATTGAGCCAGCTGAGTTGGCACATGCTTCAAGCCACCGCGCACATCGCACCGAACTGGGCCGTCGCCTCGCCTGATCCGAATGTCGTCATCGGCCACCGCTGCACCACGGTGAAAGTGGAGATGGTGGTGCGCGGCTACCTCGCGGGGCATGCCGCACGGCAGTATGCCGAAGGTCACCGCATGCTTTGCGGCGCCGCGATGCCGGAGGGGATGAAGGAGAACGACGCCTTCCCCGCGCCGATCATCACGCCGAGCACCAAGGCCGATCACGGTCACGACGAGGACATCACACCGGCGCAGATCCTGGAGCGCGGCCTGTGTACCCAGGAAGAGTGGGATACCATGAGCCGCTACGCGCTGGCCTTGTTCGCCGAGGGCTCACGCATCGCGCAACGCCACGGCCTTCTGCTCGTGGACACCAAGTACGAGTTCGGTCGCACCAAGGACGGCACGATCCTGCTGATCGACGAGGTTCACACGCCGGACAGTTCCCGCTACTTCTACGCCGACGGCTATGCCGAACGGCAGGCGAAGGGCGAACGCCAGAAGCAATTGAGCAAGGAGTTCGTGCGCGAGTGGTTGATCGCACATGGCTTCATGGGCAAGGAAGGCCAGCAGGTTCCGGCGATGGACGATGCCTTCGTCGACAGCGTCACCGAGCGCTACACCGAACTCTACGAGCGCCTCACCGGCGAGCGCCTCATGCCCGCCCCGGCCGGTGATGTGAACGCGCGGATACAGCGGGCGCTGGAGGGATACTTGGGAGAGTAACGCTGCCTCTGAACCACGGATCCAAGATCCGCGGTAGCGAGGGCCAAAATCTACCCAAACGCCATCTCGCACTTCGCGAATTTCCTGCACGGACATGTTCATCTCTCCGTCTGACGAGTCTTCGAGAATTGTGTCCTGAATGTTCGCTGGTTCGTAATCCCCTATGGAATACGTATACCCATGCTCGTCATATTCGATCCATGTTCCGCGCTTGCCCGAACCTATTGAGTCGCTGATCAGATCACCATCTGATTGTGGGTTGCCATTTTGATAGTATGTTGACAGGTGCCAAGTGCTTTCGTTAGACCGTCGCGTTATAACACGAGGAACGCCAGAGTTTGGGTGGAACCATATACTCATTACCTCGGAACCGTTTTCGTAAAGGGTTGACTGAGTTCCGGAAGTCTGGTTTCCGGGATACCAGTGCATGCCTGTGGGCTGGTTGTGGCCAAATGATTCGTCCCTCCAAATCGTCCCCTTCGTATACCGACGCTCGGTTAAGGTCGCGGTGTCCTTACCAATGTAATTCAGTTAAGGGGGGCGTGCTGCGTGGGTTCTAGGGGATCGAGATCACCGGGCCGCACCGTGCCGTCACGCCGGAAGCCATACGAAGGATGGCTATCCGGCGTCTCACCAGTGCTGCTAGGGTCATTGGTGAGACGCCGGGTCCCTGGCGCACAGGCCTACCCTTCGCCCGGCGTGACGACCGTTCTGTGGCTTAACTTAATGACAGGGTAGTACCTGACAATTGTGTCCCCGTAGAGATGTACCAAAGTCTTGAGGCATGGATCGTGCATTTGGCTGTGGGCATAATTTCCCGCCATGAGCGCCATCATTGATATTGATGCCTTCATTCCCATTGCACAATAGACACTTTGCTAGGATGGGTCACTCTTGGATTTAACCCTTGCACAAGTTATCCAAACCTCCTTCGATCGCGCCGCAGCACATGCGTCATTCACAAACGCCCAACCGCCCTTCAAGCACAGAGACGAGATCGTTGAGGATCGCGGCCTTGTAGGCATCTGTCTCTGAGGCCGCTGCCTTCCGCACCTTGGCCAGCCCCAGCCGCGCGGCTTTCTCCGGCCAGATCTCCTGGTTCTCGATCACCGTGAGGCATTCGAAGCACTCGTTCGCATCGCCCTCGATGGCGAGTTGCACGAAGCGGTCGAGGTGTTCGCGCACATCGAGACCGGCGTTCCAGAATGTGGCGAGCACGGTGCGACGCACATCCAGCAACACTGGTTCGTGCAATGCGGTGAGCAATTCGGTGGCCGCATCCTTCGCCTTCACGGCGAAGAGCAGGTCCGTGATGCGGCGTTTTACCGTTTCGTCCTTGGCCTTGGCTAGCGCGGTCAGCAGCGGGCGTATCGCACGGGCATCGCCTTGGTCATCGATGCGCGTCAGCGCGGTGAGGATCTGCGCATCGTCGTCGCTCAGCAGGGCAGCGAAGGCGAGGTCCATGCGGTCCTTTTTCGTTCCAGTAGAATACATGCTGCGAAAATAGGGAGCCGTGAATTCAGGGATGCAGAACGACCAACCGGTTAAGCCGTGAAGCCTTTGCTGTTGAGACCAGCCCATAGTGGTACACACCCGGTGCGAGATCCGACGTGTTCAGGGGAACGCGTCCATTGGCACCGGTGATCGGGATCGTGCGCATCACGGCACCTTGGGAGTTGTATACCACGAGTCGTGCGCTTTCATCCGCTGAAGGCATCGCGTAGGAAATGATGGTGATCGCGTCCGCCGGATTGGGATGGTTCTCCAGCACATCGGTCGGTGTAGAGACCTCCTCCACACCAACGGGTCCTGCTTCCGCCATCACAACGCGGAGGTCATCGAAGTAGAAGCCGTCACGCGTTCCGCCTTCGTCCGAAGCCAGCCGGAAACGGATCCACAGCTCTCCGCCAATGAAGGCGCCCAGATCCATCGACTCCGCGACCCATGCCGTTTGGACGCCATCATAGATCGGCTCATCCTCGCCTTGATAGATGGACCCTGGATGTGTGTAGTGGCCGCAGAGCGGTGTCCAACTGTTCCCATCCGCCGATGCCAGTACTTGCGCGAGGTCGTAGGTGTTTTCGATCTCCCAGCGGGCCATGAACTCCAGTTGTGCGGCTACGGCGTCGGTGAGGTCGATCGGTTGTTCAACGGTGATGGTGTTATCCGCGAAGTCAACGTAGAAACCGAAGGGCGAATCGGTGATCGAACTGGGCGGTGTGAACCAGGAGAGGGTGGTGGTTCCCCACTCGTCGCTTTCCCATCCTGTCAAGGTGTTCCCGTTCTCCGCGAAAGCGATCACCGGTTCGCCGAAGTGCTTGGTCAAGGTGTCCCGGAAGGTGAAGAGCCCGTTGCTCACCGAAAGGACGAAGCGCACCGGATCACCGCTTAGTAGACCGGGCATCAAGGTGAAGGCGATCGAATCGCGTGCGGTTCCCAGCACTGCGAGCCCTGGGATATCGAGAGGTGCGCCCGTTGTGGAAACGTTCTCCAACGGCTCCAGTGCGACGGTGAAGGTGGCCGGTTCCTGTCCGAGCCGCGTGAGATCGAAGGCGACGTGGCCTGATGCGCTGGCCAGCAGGGCAGGGGAGATGTCCACCGCGTTGGCATAGCGACCGGCCAGCAGTGTTTGTGTGAGGTTCATGTCAACGTTCGCCGCGCAGATCGGTGTGATCCGCGCCAACTCAGGCCAGAAGCCATCGTCTTCCCTGCCGCTTTCGGGGGTCATCCCGAGGATCTTGGTGTGTGCGGTCTCATCGCCGTACATCCAATCGTCGGCACCGCCGTTGGTCACATAGCCCACGGTCTGGTCCGCGGTTCCTGCGCGGAAACCGTTCTCCTGTGTGAGCAACTGGCCGTAGGTGGCGAACACGGCCGAGTCCGGCGTGAACAACGACGCTTCGTACGCCCACGGATAGACCAACAGATCGCCGTAGGTGTGGTGGTTAGAAGCGAGACGGAAGTCGTGCGCATCGCAGAAGTCACGCAGGGCCTGGGTCTCCGGTTCGGAGAACGGCGCTTCGCCCCGATAGACATCGGAGGTCGGGTTGGGTGAAGAGCCCTGATCGTCGTATCCCCACAAGTAGCCGTAGTTGCGGTTCAGGTCAACCCCGAAGCTGCCGTCGCCGTTGTTCTTGCGGTTCTTGCGCCACATGCCCCCGCCCGCCGGTTCGATGGTCTGGTTGTACACGTAGCCGTCCGGATTCACGCAAGGCACGAAATAGAGTTCCGTGTTGTCCAGCAGGTACTGCACGTAAGGATCGGAGGCGTAGTTCTCCAGCAGGTACCACATGAAGTAGATCAGCTGCGAGAGCGAGGCCGGCTCGCGCGCATGGTGCAGCGCGTTGTAGAACACTTCGGGTTTGTCCTGATCAATGTTCGGTGCGTTGGAGATGCGGACGAAATGGATCGGGCGTCCTTCGATGCTCTGTCCGATCGGCTCCTTCACGGATATCAACTCCGGGTATTCCGTTGCCATGTCATCGAGGATGTCCAGCATCTCCTGCCACGTGTAGTAGCCGGCCATGGAACCCAGGGCGAAGTGCGCGGGCTGCGGGTACTCGAGCGGAAGCGCACAACCATCGTCCGCACGATCAGTGCCTGCGGAGGGTGCCGCGCTGCGTGCCGCATAGTAAGCGGCAACATCCTCGATCAGCACATCGTGGGCGAAACCGTGTTGGCTCAACTGCGCGATCTCCAGATCCGAGAGGTCAGTGATCAGCCATGTGTCCTTCTTGATCTCGCCGTGGTCTACTGCGATCCCCAGCCCTCCCACGGCGGGTAGGCCGCCGGGGATCTGCGCCGTGTGGATCTTCACCCGGTGATGGCGCTGTGGCGTTTGCGCGGATACCTGCCCAAGGAGCAGGAAGGCGATGAGTGAAGAATAATAGCGGGTCTTAAAGGGCATGGCGTGATCGATCACTAATGGACCGTGAAGTTAGCCGGATGGCGGGGCCGGGAAAGCGAACGGACCCGATCGGGTCCGTTCTAAAGTTGGAGTGGAACGATCGGCTACCGGGCCGTGCGCTTGCTCGGCGTGCGCTTGAATTTGTAAGAGACCTCCAAGCTCAGAAAGCTGAAGGAATCGAGCAGGCCGGGATTGCCGCGACGGCTGGTTACCACGCTCGCGGTGCCATCCGTGCCATATCCGGTTGGATCACTGATGTAGCGCGCCATCTCCTGCGCTACTGGATCACCGGGGTAGGCGGCATTGATCTCGTCATAGGTAGCGTATCGGTCGCTCACATCGTCAAGCATGTCGGTGGTGAACATGTAGTAGCTGAACTCCATGCCGACGCTCATCTGGCGGGTGATCATGTAGCGCACACCAGCGCCCATGGGGATCGCGATATGCCAGGGGGTCACGCGGTTGCCGGCTCCGACTTCGCCAGCACCTGCGCCACCTTCCGTGGGCCAGGCATACAGGTCGGTCTCGTGCGTGCCGTCCCGTTCGATCACGTTCGCAGTGGGCACATCGCGGGGAGCGTCGCGCACGGTGCCATCGTCCCAGAAGTGATAACGATTCGCAATGGTGGCATCACCATTGAAAAGGTCGGCTCTCGGCTTGCCGTAATACACGCCCAGGCCGATGTGGAAGTACATGAAGAACCGTTGCTGGAAGAGTGGCTGGTAGGGCTCGCGGTAGGCGTTCAGTACCAAGTGACCCGAGGCACCGAAGAGGTCGGTGCGAAAGCCGAGCCCGCGTTTGTAATTCCGCAACTCCTGGTACTCGACCCCGCTGATCGGCGCGGTCTCGTCATACCCGATGCGGAACCAGCTGATCCGCGCTTCGGTGGTGAGCGAGCGCGTGACATAGCGTTTCGGATTGTTGAGGAAATCCCGGAAGGTGACCACAACTCCTGGCCGGGTACTATTCCACTGCATGGGGCCGTCGATATTGCCCAGGTCGCCATAATAATGGGTGACGCCCGTGGACATGCCGATCTCGAGGTTCCGCTGTGCGGAAAGAGGGCCGAAGGCCATGCAGGCCACGGCAAGGGGTAGAATTCGCTTCATGTGGGACCCGTTCTTCGCACCGAAATTACAGTAGGAAGACGCTTGATGCGTAAGGGGTTGCCTGAAAGAAGGTCCCTAGGGGCGTTCCCCAAAGATCGCCGACCCGATCCGGACCATGGTGCTGCCTTCGGCGATCGCCAGGTCCGCATCGCCGCTCATGCCCATGCTCAGTTCAGTGAACCGTTCGGTATCCACCTCATTTTCGGAGCGCAATGCACGGAAAAGCCGCCCCAAAGCGGCGAACTCGTTCCGGATCAGGTCGCGGTGGTCTGTATTCGTGCTCATGCCCATCAATCCACGCACCTGCACGTGTGGCCAACGCGCACGATCCCAAGTGGTGACCAGCACGCGTGCCTCTTGCTCGTCCAATCCATACTTGGTCTCCTCCTGCGCGATATGCACCTGCACCAGCGCATCAATGGACCGGTCGGCGGCCGCGGCGCGCTTTTCCAGTTCATCGAGCAGCTTCGCGCCATCCACAGCGTGAACCAGATCCACGAAGGGGGCGATGTACTTCACCTTGTTCGTTTGCAGGTGGCCGATGAAGTGCCATTCGATGTCCTCCGGCAGAAGCGCTTGTTTGTCGCGCAGTTCCTGCGGGTAGTTCTCCCCGAAGGCCCTATGACCCAATTCATAGAGCGCCATGATGTCCTCCACGGTGCGGGTCTTGCTTACGGCAATGAGCTTCACATGCTGAGGAATGCTGGCCCGCACCTGCGCATAGCGTTCAGCGAGCAGGCTCCTGTTCATCACACGTCGTCCAAGGAGTAAACCACAAGACCGCTGCGCAATTTCGGCTCGATCCAGGTGCTCTTCGGCGGCATGGTGCCACCGGCGTCCGCCACGGCCTTCAGCTCAGCAAAGGTCACCGCGTGCAGGTGGAACGCCACCGCCGCTTCACCGGTGTGTACCAAGCGGTCGAGTTCCCCCGTGCCATGTGTTCCCGGAACGAACCGCGCGCGCTGATCCGTGCGCAGGTCGTGTACGCCCAAAACCGGGCCGAGGACCAGTTCGCTCAAGCGTGCGGCATCGAGCTTCTCCGCCGGAGGAGATCCATCCGCTGGTGCAGGGAGGTGAAGCGCCTGCCAGCCGGACGCGGTGCGCACCCCAACGATGCCTGGCGCGGACCAAGGTGCGTTGATCGGTTCCAACCGGCCAACCTTCCCCAATGCGCTCAGGAACGTGGCCTCGTCCATGCCATTGAGCGAAGAGATCACCCGATCGAAGTTGAAGATGAACAGCTGCGAACGAGGCACGATGAACGCAAGGCACCAGGCCTGTGGATCGACATCGCTTCCCACGCCGCCATCTGCCAGCCGCGCGCTGGAAGCCATGCGGTGATGACCGTCGGCGATGTACAGGGCCGGGATCTTGGCGAAGGCTTTCTGGAGATCCTCGCGCGTGCGCACTTCACTGATGGCCCACAAACGATGGCGCACGCGGTCCGTGGTGCTGAAATCCATCGCGGGGCGTGTGTTCAACAGTGGATCGAGCAGCGGTTCCCATGCAACGCCGTCCGGTGTGGTGAGCAACACGGGTTCCGCATTGATCCCGGTGGAACCGAGGTATTCGGTGAAGAGCGTCTCCCTCGCGGTCAATGTCTGTTCGTGGACCTTGATGCGGCCTTCGCGGTAGTCCTGCACGCTCACACCGGCGATAATGCCACGCGACACGTTGCCCCGTGAACTCTGCTCATAGAGGTAAATGCACGGCTGTTCATCGCGATGGAGGATGCGCGTATCGCAGAAGCCTTTGAACGCCATGCGAATGCGGTGGAACCGTTCCGATCGCGACTGGCCCTGGCCTTCATCCGGACGCAGCACATGAAGGAACGAGTACGGATTGCCCGCGAGTTTCCCGGCGAGTTCGTCGGGGGTGTAGGAGACGTAGGACCGTGAACCCACGAGGTGGGCCTTGTCCGGCACCGGGCGCCATGCGCGGAACGGGCGCAAGGAGATCATCAGTTCACCTGCACGGTGGAACGCCAGGAGATGATCTGGTCGGCCAGTTCATCGCCCACGCGGCCCTGGGCTTCCGCTGTGGCGGCGCCGATGTGCGGGCTCAGGCTCAGGTTGGCTTCGTTCATCAATTCAGCGCGTGGCTCCGGTTCACCGATGAAGACATCCAGGGCGGCACCGCGAACGTGGCCACTCGCGATGGCTTTCAACAAAGCGTCCTCGTCAACGCTACCACCACGGGCGGTGTTCACGATCACCACGCCGCGTTTCGCGCGTTCCAGTTCGGAGGCGCCGATCACGGGTTTGCCGTCCTTCTGTGCGGGCACATGCACGCTGATCGCGTCCGCGTGGGAGAGGAGGTGGTCCATGTCCACCATCCGCACCGGCACACGCACGGAGGTGCCACCGATCTCCACTTCGATGGCTTCAGCGGTGGCATGGTGGTCCACATAGATCACTTTCATTCCACAGCCCAGTGCATACCGCGCGGTCCACTGCCCGATGCGGCCGAAGCCGATCACGCCGAGTGTTTTTCCGCGCAGCTCAAAGCCCTTCTCGTATTCCTTCTTCAATTCCTTGAAGTGCGTGCGACCCTCCGCAGGCATGCGGCGATTGGCCTTGTGCAGGTTGCGCATCAGGCTGAAGAGATGGGCCATCACCAATTCCGCCACGCTGATGCTCGACGAGGCGGGCGTGTTGATCACCAGCACGCCTTTCTGTTTCGCGTACGCGACGTCGATGTTGTCCAGCCCCACGCCGCCACGGCCAATGAGCCTCACACCCGCGCAGGCATCGATCAGGTCCTTGCGCACCTTGGTGGCGCTGCGCACCAGCAGCACTTCCACCTTTTCGGTGTTCACGAAGTCGATCAGCTCGGCCTGCGGTACATGGTCCGTGGTCACTTGGAACCCTTCAGCCGCGAGGCTGGCTTTGGCTTGCGCCGAGATCCCGTCGTTCGCGTGTACGCGCATAGTTCAACCGTTCTTTTTGGCGAATTCCTCCATCACGTCCACCAGCACCTGCACGCTCTCGATCGGCAACGCGTTGTACATGCTGGCGCGATAGCCACCCACGCTGCGGTGCCCACGGATCCCGCTGATGCCAGCGGATTTCCACAGCGCGTCGAACGCAGGTTCCAGTGCGGCGTCGTTCATTACGAACGTCGCGTTCATGGTGCTGCGGTCCTCGACATTGGTGGTGCCCTTGAACATCGGCAGGCGATCGACCGCCGAGTAGAGCAGTGCGGCTTTCGCGGCGTTCCGTTTCTCGATCTCGGCGACACCGCCGATCCCTTTCAGCCACTCCAAGGTGAGCATGCTCACGTACACCGGGAAAACCGGTGGCGTGTTGTACATGCTCTCCTTGTCCGCATGGTTCTTCAGGTCCATCATCGGGCTCAGTTTGCGGCCGGTCTTGCCCAGCGCGTTCGGGTCGAAGAGGTATACCGTGGCACCGGCAGGTCCCATGTTCTTCTGCGCACCGCCATAGATCAGGGCGAAGTCGACCACGTTCACCGGACGACTGAAGATGTCGCTGCTCATGTCGCAGACGACGGGCACCGGGCTTTTCGGGAAGTGCTTGTACTGTGTGCCGAAGATGGTGTTGTTGCTGGTGAAGTGGAAGTAGTCCGCGTCTCCCGGAATGGCGAAACCTTTCGGGATGTAGCTGAAGTTCTTGTCCTCGCTGCTGGCAACGACGATGGTCTCTCCGGCGAGTTTGCCCTCCTTCACCGCACGGGAAGCCCATTCACCGGTATTGGCATAGGCGGCCTTTCCACCGGTCTTCAAGAAATTCTGCGGCACCATGTAGAAGCCGAGGCTCGCACCGCCACCGAGGAACACGACTTGGTAGTGATCCGGCGCGCCCAGCAGTTCCTTCACCAGGCTCTGCGCCCTGGCCATCACCGCCTCGAAGGGCTTGCTGCGGTGGCTGATCTCCAGCAGGCTGAGGCCGCTGCCCTCGAAATCGACGACGGCTTCGGCGGCTTTCTCCAACACTTCCTTGGGAAGGATGCACGGTCCTGCACTGTAGTTGTGGACCTTCAGGGCGGTCGCGGTGGTCATGGCGTTAAGGGATTGAGCGCGGCAAAGGTAAAGTCCTGTCCAGACCCCGGTGTTGCCGAACGATGAGATGCGAATGCCTGTGATCCCGAAGCCATGCTAAGGCTCCGGTTGGCGCTGTGGCGGATTGAACGGTCGGCCGGTCCGTTTGACATCCCGCGCGTCGATATCAGGTTCGAACCACCACTCGCCTTTATACCAGAAGTAGGCGTCATGGGTCATGTCCGGGCCATAGTAGGCGGGTTGGTCCTTCATGTCAGCGCGGGAGGGAGAGAGGTGGTCCAGTAGGATGCCTTCCATGACCGGATCGTAGCGCAGGGTCATCGTGGCCTGGAACGAGAAGCCGTAGACCTTTCGCATCGCCTTCAACTTCCCCTTGCCGAACAACGCCGCGCCAAAACGTGGCCTACCGCTCTTGAAGCTGAGCACCTCGATCACCTTGCGCGTCTCCACCTTGCTGTAGCCCTTCCAACCGAGGAGGGTGTAGTAGGTCCGCGCGCCTTTCTTCACGGGGATCACCTGGTAGTACAATGCACCGTACCAGCGATCGGGGCCGAGTTCCGGAACCTCGGGGGAGGGAATGCCTTTTGTCATATCCCGCAATTCGTACACCGCGATCTTATTCCCCTGTCGCGCCAGCAGGAAGCCCTCGAAAAGGTTCGAACCATCCTCGCGGGGAATGTTCCACGTGAACAGGCGGAACACCCCGTCCGGGGCGTCCACCCGACTCATTGGGACATCGTCGAACGTCGCTGTGAACGCATCATCGGCCTCGAGCAATGATCTTAGGTGCGCCTTGATCCGTGCATTGATGCTGTCGCGCTGCGGATCCGAGATGGCGTCCTTCAGCTCACCCATGCTGGCGATAAGCCCAGCGCGGTGGTCCTGGCCCTGCACGTACGAGGTGAACAGGATACCGGCCAGCGTAAGCGCCTTCATGGTTTCACCAACGCGGATCATCGATCCAAGCGTACGTCCGGCAACAGCCGCAATGGTCACAGGTGCATGAATTCCTTCTTCGCCATGAGCTGCTCCTTGGTCTCACGGTGGTCGGGATCGTCCACACAGCAATCCACGGGGCATACGGCGGCGCACTGCGGCTCGTCGTGGAAACCGGTGCATTCCGTGCACTTGTCCGGCACGATGTAATACACGTCCATTGCGACGGGGGTGTTGGCCGCGTCCGCGTCGTAGGTGTTGCCCATCGGCGTGGTCAACGGGCCATGCAACGACGTGCCGTCCGCAAGCCGCCACTCAACGCCGCCCTCGTAGATGGCGTTGTTGGGGCACTCGGGCTCGCATGCACCGCAGTTGATGCACTCGTCGGTAATCGTGATCGCCATGGCCTACGGTCTACTTTTGCGCGCGGCAAAGATAGCCGGAGGATGCGGGCAGGAACCGGGATAGCACGGCAGGGTTCTCTTTCACTGGAGGAGCGAACCGCGTCATTGGTGCAACTGGGTACGGTGCTGGGCCATCTGGGTCGCAGCGAGGCTTGGCCGGGGCATGGCTGCGGCTTGAACCAGGGGGAGTACGAAGCGGTCGATGCGATCATCCGCCGGGCCCATCAACTGAACGGCTGGTTCACCGAGGCGAACGTGCGCCACGCGCTATCGGCTTGGGCGTTCGCCTTGGACGCAGGGCGCTTGCGGCAATGGCTTCACGACTATCCGGAATTGGGTGACGACCGCCTTCCGCAGCGCACCGTGGGGTTGATCCTCGCGGGCAATGTGCCGCTGGTCGGGCTGCACGATGTCTTGTGCGTATGGCTCAGCGGCCACCGGGCGCGGGTGAAATGCTCCTCCCAGGATCCCGAACTGGTTCAGGCATTGATCGGTGCGTTGGACCGTTTTGCTCCCGGAACGAACGAGCAGATCGTTTTCACAACGGGAAAGCTCGGTGAGGTGGAGGCGGTGATCGCCACGGGCAGCAACAACACGTCGCGGTACTTCGAGCACTACTTCGGCCACCTGCCGCGGATCATCCGCAAAAGCCGGGTTAGCGTCGCGGTGCTTGATGGGACAGAAACGGAAGAAGAGTTGACCGCCTTGGGCGAGGATGTCTTCCGCTACTTCGGTCTGGGCTGCCGCAACGTGGCCAAGCTCTACCTGCCGCTGGACTTTGATCTCGACCGCATCTTCAAGTCGTTCTTCCCCTGGCAGGCGGTGGTCCATCACAACAAGTACGCGAACAACTACGACTATACGCGCGCGCTCTGGCTGTTGGACCGCGTCCCGTTCCTGGAGAACGGCTTCGTGCTTCTCCGGGAGGACCCATCGCTCGCCAGCCCCGTGGCCGCTCTCCACTATGAGCGCTATGAGGACATGAACCGGCTACGTGCACAGTTGGTTGAACAAGACGCGTCGACCCAATGCATCGTGGGGCATGGATACATCCCGTTCGGAACCGCGCAATCTCCGGGACTGGGAGAGTACGCCGATGGCGTCGATACGATCCGCTTCCTGCTGGATCTGAAGTAGGCTAGGGGACGTACTCGAAGCAGCCGAGATCGATCTCACCGATCCGGTCAACGCCATCAAGATCCAGGAGCGCGTCGACTCCAGGAGCAGAGGCTCTATTGCGGGCCGGCGATCCGGACGTCAGATGGAAGTCCCGTTCCACCACGTTGCGGAACCCTGGATCCTGGTTGCGGTAAATGGTGCTCGGATCGAAAAGGTCGGTGTTGCTGGTGCTCTGATCGGTGCGCAGAAGCAAGCGCTCGAAGTCGATGTCGAGCGTATTCCCCTCAGCGAACTCCAGTTGGAATTCGTTCACGTTACTGCCGTAGATGATGCTGTTCTTGATGTCTGAGGTGATCGCCCGCACTTGGATGTCCCCATTGATATCACCGTAAGTGTTGGTCATGATGAACGCAGGGGTCTGTCGCACTCCGTAGTTCCAGTAGTTGGCGATCGTCATGTGATTCAGATCATAGTTCCCCCCCCCGGTGAGGAATACGCTGTACTGGCCGCAATCCCCGACGAGCAAATTGACGCCCTTGATGGCGTAGTTGCGGCTCAGGATCCCGGCCGCGCTGCAGTTTCGGATCTTCACATTGTTCAGGACCAGCCGGGCCTCGCTGGTGGGCGCATCGGGGATCAGCGGCCAGGTCTCGCACTGGATGCCGACCAAGGCGTTCTTGATCCGCACATGCTGCAACAGGTTGTCACTACCAGCCGGTCCGTCGTTGATCCAGATGCGGTCCCATTGGCCAGGTAGTTCGGCGTAGAGCGCCTCCAGCCGGTCGCTTTGGAAGGTGATCGGCTCTTCCAAAGTCCCTTCGGCCAGTATCCGGCCCCATCGGTAGATCCACAATCCCGCGCCGCCGTGCATGTACACCCGAACTCCAGGATCGATCTGGAGGGTGCTGCAACTATCGACCACGGCATAGCCATAGATGACATACGGCAGGTCGTTGGGCCAATGGATGGTTTCACAGATCACCTGCCCGTTGTCATCCCGCCCAGCGATGATGCTGAGTGGGGGAAATCCTTCGATCTGTATGCTATCCGGGCCGGGGTAGAAGAAATGCGCGTCCTGCCCCCAGGCGACCAGCTTCACGCTTTGCTCGGTGCCGTTGGTGTTGAAGAGGACATGGTCCTCGAAGACAAAAGGATTGTTGTTGTTGGTCTGGTCCAGTGAGGCCTCCACGAACACATAAATGCTATCACCCCCCAGGATCTCAACATCGTCGAAGGTGATCCCGGTGGCGCCGTCCACGTTGATGCGGAAAGGGGAGGGCGTTCCACCTTGTAGGGCGATATCGACCCGCACCGCCTCGTCGTTGCGGTTGTAGACCCTGAAGCGCTTGGTGACCGAGAAGGGGACCTCCGTGAAAATGGTGTCGAAAAGCACCTCGCTCTCGCTGAAGGCGAGTTCGGCAGGGTCGGTGGTGAACAGTTTGTCCTTCCGGCAGCCGAAAAGCAGAACGACGACGAGGGCCAGGAAGGGGGCGGTGCGGTTGAGCGACAAGGGCAGCAAAGATGGCGATCGGGTGCTTTACGCGGCTGGCACCCCGATCATTGCCCAAGGGTTCAGTGCTTGCGCGTCTGAAAAAGCCTGATACCTTTGCCGCCCCAACGGAAAAGTGCCATGAAGCCGGATCTCCACCCTTCCAATTATCGCCTTGTCGTATTCAAGGACATGTCCAACGAGTACATGTTCATGGGCAAGAGTTGCGCGAACACCAAGGACGTCGTGAAATGGGAGGACGGCAACGAATACCCGTTGATCAAGCTGGACATCACGCACACCTCGCACCCGTTCTACACCGGCAAGATGATGTTGGTGGACACCGCCGGCCGCGTGGACAAGTTCAACAAGCGTTTCGCCAAACACACCGGCAAGCGTGACGCTGCGGCACCTGCGGCCGAGTAAGGCATCTCAACCGAGAATTGAAAAGCCCCCGGATCCGGGGGCTTTTTCGTGGGTGCGTGTGGGTGATCAGACCCGGTGCTTGTCCTCTTTGCCCATGCCATCGCGGATCATCTCCAGCGCTTGGGCGATGCGGCGTTTGCGGGTCTCCTCCTGCTTCGCATCGGTGATCCACTCCACGTATTCCTTCTTGTGGGTGTAGTTGAACTTCTCCCAATGCACCCATGCCTGGTCGTCCTTCTTCAGGCAGCCCTCGAGGTCCGTGGGCACCACCAAAGCTTTGCGGGCCGGGCGGGCATCCGTGAGTTTGGCGCCTGACTGGTTCACCTTCACCGCCTGTTTCACCAAGTCCATGAAAGCCGCCTCGTCGATGGCCTCACCGTCCTGCACCTTGTAAGCGCGGATGCCCTTGTCCTCTCCCTTCTCCAGCTTCTCGAAGAGTTTGCTGGTGTCCTTCAGCAGTGCCCCCTTGTGGAACCACACGCTGACGAAGGTTTTGAAGCCATGTAATCCGATCATGATGCCGTCGTGATCGAAAGAAGGGGAGTTCAAGCGCCACGTCTCCTCGATGGCCTCATCCACGGAATGGATGAGTTGTCGCAACCGGATCAGCGTCTTGCGCTGCGATTCCGGTCGTTCAGCGATGTAGAGATTGATCTGTTCCTGGGCGTGCATTGCGTCGAAATGGGGGACCAATCTAATACGGCCGGAACAGATCGTTACGGGAACGTATCGTCCGGTTCTCAACAGCGCTCGATCACAACAGCGTAGCCCTGGCCGACACCTATACACATGGTGCAGATGGCGTATCGTTTCTTACTGTCCATCAGTTCAATAGCGGCTGTCTGCAGAAGGCGTGCTCCACTCATTCCCAGCGGATGCCCCAAGGCAATGGCCCCTCCATTCGGATTGATCCGCGGGTCATTGTCGGCGATACCAAGGCTGCGGGTACAACTGAGCACCTGGGCGGCGAAGGCCTCGTTGAGTTCGATGACATCCATTTGATCCAAGGTCAGTCCGGCGCGCTTCAAGGCCAGTTTGGTCGCGTTCACCGGTCCGACCCCCATGATCCGCGGCTCCACACCCACGACAGCGCTGCTGACGATACGGGCCATCGGCTTGAGTCCATGGGTTTTCAGGCCTGTATCACTGGCCACCAATACTGCGGCCGCCCCGTCGTTGAGCCCACTTGCGTTTCCTGCGGTCACTGTGCCGTTCTTGCGGAAAGCCGGCTTCAAGCCCGCCAAAGCTTCCAGGGTGGTCTTCGGCTTCGCGAACTCATCCTGTGCGAAGAGGATCGGGTCACCCTTACGCTGTGGAATAGGGACCGCGATGATCTCCTTCGCGAGCCGCCCATTGGATTGGGCAACACCGGCCTTCTGCTGGCTCCACAGGGCGAAGCGGTCCTGGTTCTCCCGGCTGATGGGGCTGGCTTCGAGCAGGTTCTCCGCTGTTTCACCCATGGCGTCCACGCCGTACTTCTCCCGCATCAACGGGTTGATGAAGCGCCAGCCGAAGCTGCTGTCGTGCATCTGTGCATCGCGGCCATAGGGCGTGCTGGTCTTGCTGATCACCCAAGGGCCCCGGGTCATATGCTCTACACCACCCGCGATGAAGAGGTCGCCGCTGTTGGCGGCGATAGCGCGACCCGCACCCACCACAGCGCTCATGCCCGAGGCGCAGAGCCGGTTCACGGTCTCACCGGGCACGGTAACGGGGAGGCCGGCCAGCAGCAGTGCCATCCGGGCCACATTGCGGTTGTCCTCGCCAGCCTGGTTCGCACAGCCGAGGATCACATCATCGATGGCGGTGGGGTCGAGGTTCGGATGTCGATCCATCAACGCTTTCATCGCGTGCGCCGCGAGGTCGTCCGCACGCACAGGGGAAAGGCTCCCAGTGAAGCTGCCGATGGGGGTGCGAATGGCGTCGACGATGTAGGCTGCGTTCATGCGTTGGGATTCGGTTGGTTCTCGGGGAACCACGATTTTCCTGTTCTGAACACGGTTCCCTTGAACAGCGCGACGGTCTCGTGATCCTGGTTGGTGACGGTGATGTAGTAAACGCCGATGCTCCTTGATCGACTCTTCTCTACGGCGGTGGCCGAGAGGACATCGCCCTCCTTCACCGGTTTGGTATGGCTGATCGACGTCTCTACGGAGACCGCTTGGATGCCGTGGCTGTTGGAGGCGAAGGCCAACGCACTGTCCGCGAGCGAATAGGTGATGCCGCCGTGGGCGATCGCGAAGCCGTTGAGCATTTCACGCCTGACGGTCATTCGCAGTACACAGGCCCCCGGACCGACCAACGCACGCTCGATCCCCAGCCAGATGCTGAAGGGGTCGTTGTCGTACATGCGCGCGACCACCCGCTGCGCCAGTTCCTGTGGATCGGTCATCGCCGCCAAAAGTACCGGTCAGGCCTTGTCGAAGAGGTCCTTGGAGAGCACGCCCTCGTGTATGAGCATCCAGCGTTTGCGCCAGATACCCCCTACGTAACCCGTGAGCAGGCCATCGCTGGCGATCACCCGGTGGCAGGGAACGATGATGGGCAGCGGGTTGCGCGCGCAGGCTTGGCCCACGGTGCGAGCCATCGCTTTGCCACCGATGCGCTCGCTGATCTCCTGGTAGGTGCGTGTATCGCCCCACCGGATGTTGTCGATGTTCTCCCAGACCAGCTGCTGGAACCGTGTGCCCAAACGCTGCACGGGCAGTTCGAATTTCTTCCGCTTGCGGGCGAAGTAGCTCGTCATCTGCTTCTGGGCCTCCACCAGCACCTTGGGTGGTTTGGCGTTGCGGGCGCGTAAGGCATCGAAGGAGACCCGCGTGATGAGTTCGCCGTCGCTCTCGATCCAGACCTTGCCGATCGGTCCGTCCACCACCACCACATGGAACAGGGAGAACAGCTCGGGCGCACGAGCGGTCACAGTACTTTTCCCCGGCTTGGTCATGGCGGATATCTTGGGAGCAAAATAGCACCCGATGGCCTGGTTCACCGCAGACTTCAACCAGTTCTTCAAGGACTTGGCGAGGAACAACAACAAAGAGTGGTTCGATGCGAACCGCAAACGTTACGAGGCGTCAGTGAAGGTCCCCTTCCATGCGTTCGTGGCCGAGGCCATCAAGCGGATCGCGAAGCACGACAAGACCATCCGCCTCGATCCCAAGGAGGCCATCTTCCGGATCAACAAGGATATCCGCTTCAGCAAGGACAAGACGCCCTACAAGCTGGAAACGTCGGCGATCATCTCTCCCGCGGGGCGGAAGGACCACGCAACGCCTGGGATCTATTTCGCTTTCGGGCCGGAGAACCTGAAGTTCTACGGTGGAGCCTACCAGCCGGAGAAGGACCAACTCGAGCGCATCCGGACAGCCATCCTGCGCGATGGGAAAGGCTTCCGGAAGGTGATCGAGGGGAAGGCCCTGGTGACCCTGTTCAAGGGCGTGCAGGGCGAAGCGAACAAAGTGCTTCCGGCGGAGTTCAAAGCCGCCATGGCCAGCGAGCCCTTGATCGCGAACAAGCAGTTCTATGTCGGTGCGGAGAAACCGGCGAAGCTGGTGACCGATGCGAAACTGATGGACCTGCTCATGGACCACTACCTGGCCATGTGCCCCTTCAACATCTGGCTCGCGAACGCCATGAAGTGAGCCGGGTAAAAACGAAAGGCGCCCACCTTGCGGTGGACGCCTCCCGACTTTCACCAAAGGGCTGCTTACTGGGCCTTGCCCGAAAGCTCCACAGTAAGTTGGATAACGTCGTTCAACACGGCGTCCTGTGAGCCGCTGGACCATGCCACGCCGTATTTCTGGCGGTCGAAGCCCAACTTGCCCGTCGCTTTCACGGTCTTGTCCATATCGTTCGGCATGATCACGATGTCCGTGATGCTCTCGCTGTTGGTAATGCCACGTACGGTGAGATCAGCGGTGGCGGTGTTGCCGGTCACGCTGGTTATCTTCAGCGTAGCGGTGGGGAAGCTGTCCACAGCGAAGAAGTCAGCGGACATCAGGTGTCCGGTGAGCATCGCCTTGGTGCCTTTTTCGGAACCGTCCGGTGCGTAATTGGTGTCGCTCATCGTGTAGTTCTTCATGTCCACAACGAAGTCGCCAGCGGTCAGTACACCCTTGTCGGTACTGAAGGTGCCGTTAACGAAGTTCAGCGCACCCGTGTGCTCTTTGATGCGCAGCATCGTGCCGGCCCAGCTCAACTTGCTGGTAGCGGGGTCGATGGCATAGGTCATCGCAGTGGCCGTGGAATCCGTGGCGGTGCCATCACCGGACGGTGCCTCGCCGCCGCAGGAGGCGAGGGTCGCCGCTACCAGAGTGACAGCAGAGAGGAGTTGCAGTTTCATGATCGTTCTGAGGGTTTGTTTGAAGGGCGCAAAGAAAGTTCAATAAATGGTTCCATGGAAACTATTATCGTTCTTTCCCACGATCTCACGCGTGCGCTCGGCGATCAATAGAAAGAGCGGCCCTCCCGCACCATGCGTCGCAGCAGTGGAGAAGGCCGGTAGCGATCCTCGCCGTACTCGGCTTGCAAGCGCTCCATGGTGGAAAGGCAATGGTCCAGGCCCTTCTCGTCAGCCCACTTCAACAGACCATTGGGGTAGTTCACTCCTTTGGTCATGGCCAGGTCCAGGTCATCACGGGTTGCGACGCCGAGGTGGAACGCGTCCACCGCTTCGTTGATCAACATGACCAATACGCGCCAGCAGATATCGGCGAGTAGTTGCGGATCGCCTTTGGGCGCTTGATCGGTCGCGCCATCGGCATAGCTGTAATAACCACGGCCGCTCTTGCGCCCCAGCCAACCGGCTTCCACCTGCCGCTGCTGCGTAACGCTCGGCTTGTAGCGGGGGTCGAAGAAGAAAGCTTCGAACACGCTCTTCGTTACGGCGAAGTTGATGTCGTTGCCGATCAGGTCCATGAGTTCGAACGGTCCCATCTTGAAACCACCGACGCTCTTCATCGCGTGATCGATGGTCGGCATGTCGGCAAGGCCTTCCTCGTAGATGCGGATCGCTTCGCCGTAAAAGGGCCGCGCCACCCGGTTCACGATGAAGCCCGGCGTGTCCTTGCAACTCACGGGTGTTTTGCCCCAGGCGTTCATCAGGTCCATCATCCCCTGGCGGACATCCGCCGATGTAGCTAGACCCGGCACCACTTCCACCAGCGGCATAAGAGGCGCGGGGTTGAAGAAGTGCAGTCCGATCACCCGTTCGGGCTTCGCGCATGCGGCCGCGATCGCGGTCACGGAAAGCGATGATGTATTTGTCGCGAGCACGGCATCTGTTGGCAGAAGCGTTTCCAATTCACCGAAGAGCTTCTTCTTTACCGCGAGATCCTCGACGATCGCCTCAATGACCACGCCACACGAAGCCAGTTGAACCAGTTCACTAGCGGGCTTGATGCGGCCGTGCAGCGCGTTCGCCGCATCGCTGTTGAGTTTGCCCTTTTCGACCAGCTTGTCCAGTGTCTTGCGCAGGCCCGCCAGCGCGTGTTCCACGGAACCGGGTCGTGTATCATAGAGGAAGGTCTCATGTCCCGCCAGTGCCGCCACCTGCGCGATGCCGCCGCCCATGGTGCCCGCACCGATCACACCGACCCTCATTCCGTTCGCCATGGTGCCAAAGATCGTCGTGAGCGCGGTATTTGTTGGAGCACGGCTCCTGGACCTATTCCCCTGTGTACACCGGCTTTCGCTTCTCCAGAAAAGCCTTCACACCCTCGTTGTAGTCGTGGCTGGCACCCGCGATGGTCTGCAACTCGTTCTCCACGTCGAGCTGATCGCTTAGCGATCCGGTCATCGAACGGCTGAGGGCTTGCTTGGTGAGGGCGATCGCCTTGGTAGGCATTTGCGCCAGCTTCTTCGCCAAAGCAGTGGCCTCGCTCATTAAGTCCGCGTCCGGCACTGCTTTCCAGATCATGCCCAGTTCGGCGGCTTTGGTCGCAGGCACTTTGTCGGCTAGGATCATCTGCCCGAAGGCACGCTGCATACCGACAAGGCGCGGCAGGGTGAACGTGCCGCCGCTGTCAGGGATCAAGCCGATGTTGATGAAGCTCTGGATGAAGTTGGCGCTCTCCGCCGCGATCGCGAGATCGCAGGCGTATGCGATGTTGGCGCCCGCGCCGGCGGCAACTCCGTTCACAGCCGCGATCACCGGCTGGGGCAGGTCTCGGATGCGGCGTACGATCGGGTTGTATTGAACGGTGAGGATCTCCTCGATCTTGGTCCCGGGTGCGATCGCTTCGGCCAGGTCCTGCCCGGCACTGAACGCACGGCCTTCACCAGTTAGAAGCACAGCGCGGACACCCTTGTCCACCGCACACTCGTCCAATGCGTGGATCACTTCCAGCGACATCTGCCGGTCGAAGCTGTTGAGCTTATCCGGTCGGTTGAGCGTGATGGTGGCGACGCCCTCGGCGACGACGTACTTGATCTTCTCGTAGGTCATTGGGCGAAGTTCGTTCGATCAGAAGGAGATACGCTGGTCAAGCAACAGCCTTAGGGTCGATCTCCTGCGCGCACCGGAAGTGCCCTTCAGGACAGGCCTTGTACCCGTGCAACCCACAGGGCCGGCAGTAGAGCTTCCCGCTGAACTCCACCACGCGCCCGTTCGCGTTCAAGGGCCCGAAACCGAAGGCCGGGACCGTGCTGCAGAACACTGCCGTGACCGGCGCGTTCATCGCGGAAGCGATGTGGAGTGGGGCGCTGTCGTTCACGTAGTTCATCAGTGCGCCCTTCATCAGTGCGGCGGTGCCAAGTAGGGAGAGCTTACCCGCCAGCACCACGCCGCGTTCGCTTCCACGTGCGATCAGCTCGCACAGTGCCGCATCGCCTGGCGCGCCGATCAGGTAGATGCGTAGCTCATGCGGCAACGATCGGATGAGTTCGATCCATTTCTCCGCAGGCCATTGCTTGGTGAACCAGACGGAGGCGGGAGCGATGCACACGTAGCGGTGCTCCGTCTGCTCATGTGCCCATGCTCTCATGTGGCCATGCGCCTCGCTCTCGTGTTCGGTTGTCGGGTAAAGCCCTGGCAAGGGCCTTGATGCATCTGTGATGTGCGCGATCAACACGTTCAACCGGTCCACTTCGTGAGGCCAGGTCCCGCCCTGAGCGGAGTCGAAGGGTGGATCCACGGCCGGGATCACATGCTTCACCTTTCGGGTGAACAGAAAGCTGAGCGGATTCTTGTCGTACCCCACTTTTTCGCGGCCTCGGGCAAGCACGGTCATCAAGCCGGTGCTGAAGAAGCGTTGGGCGTTGATGATGTGATCATAGCGCGTCGTGCGCAGCTCCCGGATGAGCCGGAAGAGGTCGCGGGTCTTGCCGTTGCGTTTGTCCCAGATGTGAAGTGCGTGCAGGAACGGATGGCCATCGAATAAGCCCTCATTGCCCTTGCGCACCACCAGGTCGATGGCCGCATCAGGATGGAAGGCTCGGAGTTTCTCAATGATGCTGGTCGCCAGCACGGCATCGCCGAGAAAAGCGGTCTGGATAACGAGGATCCGCTTCACGGCCTCACTGCTCGGTAAGGGTGATGAGCACCTTGTCGATGCGGTTGCCGTCCATGTCCAGCACCTCACCGGCGAAGTGTTCCGCGTCGATGCGATCGCCCACTTT
>Ga0105046_10001044_pt1 | contig 41540 bp, 40 predicted proteins | sample MAT03_FD_78385 | JGI IMG/M metagenome (GOLD analysis project Ga0105046, IMG submission 78385) | Freshwater microbial communities from Lake Fryxell liftoff mats and glacier meltwater in Antarctica - MAT-03 (megahit assembly) | ecosystem: Environmental > Aquatic > Freshwater > Ice > Liftoff... | reverse complement strand
TTAACTGATCCTTGTATCGGTTTTGCTGTGTTGCTTTGAATCGCCAGAATTCTGGCGATTCAAAGCGGCGAATGTCGCAGGCGGCACGCGCCCGCAGCTGCTGTGAGGTCTTATCTCGTTGTAGTCAGTCCTCCATGCGGCAATGATGTGGCGGGCTTGCTCAAGGGACTCAAACCAGTTCTCGTCCAAGGATCCTCTGACGTTTGTCGTCGTGGTTGCTGGCAAGCGATCGGGCCATTATGTTCTGCTCAAGTTCTGAGCAGGCTATTCTGACGCAAGGCCGCTACCCGACCGCCACGCCCTGATCGCACAGGGCTCCGTACTGGGCTTGCGTCACGCCCAGCAGTTGCGACAGCACCTCGGCCGTGTGCTGGCCCAAGGTGGGCGCCACGCCGGCCGGCATCCGTTCGATCCGCGAGAAGTTCATAGGCAGCCCCGCCGCCAGATGTGCACCCACCCCCGGCTGGTTGATCGTCCTGAACATCGGGTTGGCCGGTGAACACGCTTCGTCCTGCGTCACCAACTGCATGAGGGTCTGGTACTTGCCCCAACAGGCACCCTGCTTCGTCAGCGCATCGGCGGCTTGTGCGTACGTGTGGCGGTCCAACCAGGCCTCCACCATCGCTCCCAGGTCCTTGCGGGCCTTGAAGCGATCGCCCTCCAGGTCCAGCTTCAGGTGAAGGCGATCGCCGAGTGCCTTCACGGCCTCGTTCAACCCCATCGCGCCGCATACCGCCTGCCACTGCTTGAGGGTCAGGCCAATGATGATCACGCGCTCGCCATCGCTCGTCTTGAAGTCACGGCCGAAAGCGCCGAAGAGTTCGTTGCCATGCCGCTCGCGTTGCTGGCCGAGCTGGGCTTCGGCGATGAGGCCGAGGTGGCTCACGGCGGCGAGGGCCACGTCTTCGAGCGCCAACTTCACGTGCTGGCCCTGACCCGTTTTTAAACGGTGGCGCTCGGCGGCCAACAGGCCGACCGCAGCCATCTGGCCGGTGACGAGGTCCCAGGCGGGGAGCACGTGGTTGACAGCTTCGTTCGTGGCAGCACCGCGTTCATCGCCCGTGATGTACGGAATGCCGACGCGTGAGTTGATGGTGTAGTCCACCGCCGAGCCGCCGTGCCGGTCGCCCTGCACGGTGAGCTGAATGAGGTCTTCGCGTATTTCCCTGAGCCTGTCGTGGTCCAGCCAGCCGCGCGGGGGGAAGTTGGTGAGCAGGATGCCCGCGTCCTCGCCCGGCGCTGTGATGAGCGCCATCGCGATCTCGCGGCCTTGGGGCTTGCCGAGGTCGAGCGCGACCGAGCGTTTGGATTTGTTGAGGCCGCACCAGAACAGGCTGGTGTTGTCGGCGGTGACGGGCCAGCGCCGGTAGTCGAGCCCCCCGCCGAGCGTGTCGATGCGGATCACGTCCGCGCCCATCTGGGCCAGCGTCATGCCGCCCAGCGGGGCCGCCACGAAGGCTGCGGCCTCGATCACGCGCATGCCCGCGAGCGCACCGCTTGAAGCGTTGTCGTCCGCCATTCAGGCTACCGCCTTCGCTGGACTGAGCTGCTGCGCGGCGAGGGCGTCTTCCAGCAGGCTGCGGCCAATCACCTTAAGCGCCAGCGTTTCTTCCGCGCCTTCGAAGATCGAGAGCACCCGTGAATCGACGAAGTAGCGGCTCACTGCGCTTTCCTCGGCGTAGCCCATTCCACCGTGCAGTTGCAGCGCCTCGCGCGTGACGATTTCGGCCGAGCGGCAGGCCAGCAGCTTGACCAGGCTGGCCTCCATGCGGCCACCGCCGGCATTGAGCTGCTCGGCGATGCTGTAGGCCAGCGTGCGGCAGGCCGCGAGCCGCGCGGCCATGCGCGCGAGCTTGCCGAGCGTGAGCGCGTAGCTCTGCAGCGGCGCGCCGAACACCTTGCGATCGGCCGTGTAGCGCATCGACGCGCGCAGCGCCGCACGCATCACGCCACAGGCGCGCGCCGAGGTCTGCATGCGCCCACCCACCATGCCGGCCATCGTGAAATAGAAGCCCTTGCCCAAGCCGGCAGTCTCACCGATCACGTTCGCGTCGGGCACGAAGAAGTTGTCAAAGGACAGGTCGAAGGAATGCATGCCGCGGTAGCCGATGGTGGGAATGGCCTTGCCGCTCAGGCGACCACCGTCAGACTGACGGAAGTCAAAGGCATGGCCGTCGTACGAGGGCTTTTCCACCAGCAGCACGCTCAGGCCCCGGTGACCGGCCGCGCGGTCGGGGTCGGTGCGCGTCACCACCATCAGCAGGCCGGCCTTGCCAGCGAAGGTGCACCAGGTCTTGGCGCCGTCGAGCAACCAGCCGCCTTCGGTGCGCGTGCCCTTGAGCGCCAGGCTCGCCACGTCCGAGCCGTAGTCGGGCTCGGTGATCGCGATGGCGCACAGCGGGTCGCCCGCGGCGATGCGCGGCAACCAGGTGGCCTTCTGCTCGACTGTCCCGCCGCTCATGAGCGCGCGGCTCAGGATTTCGGGCCGCGTGATCAGGCTGCCCGCTGCGGCCAGAGAGGCCTCGGACAGCGCCTCGGTGACCACCACCATCATGGTGGCGTCCTCGCCCTCGTTCGGCCCGGTGCCGCCGAACGACTCGGGAATGGACAGGCCGAACACGCCCATGTCGCGCATGGGTTGCAGCAGCGATTCGGGCACGGTCTGGTCGTGGCGGTGAATCCCTTCGGCCTGCGGCGCGACCACGTCGGTGGCGAAGCGGCGGAACGCGTCCTGCGCCATCACCAACGATTCGTCGAGCACCACACTGCCGAGCTCGACCGCGTCGCCGGCCGCCACCAATGCGCGCCCCGCCGCCGTGAGCGCCTGCGCGCCACAGGCTGCGCCACGCAATACGGCCCACGACGCATCGGCGCTGAGCTGCTGCAGCGGCGCCAGCGGCAGCCCGAGCTCGATGTACAGCGCTTCCAGCCGGGGCAACAACACGGCGATGGCGTCCACTGCGAAAATCAGCGCGAGGCGCGGCTGCAGCTCGCTGTCGCCCCCGTCCAGCCGCGCCAGCGCGGTCTCCGCGGCGAGAAGGTCGGCGCTGGCCCACGCCAGTTCGAAGGTCGCCACCTGGTGCTCGTCGAGCCGCACGGCATCGAGCCGTCCGCCGTCCGTGCAGGCCTTCGCTAGCGCACCCACGCCTTGGTCGAACAGCGGCCGCAGCCGCGCCAACAGCGCCTGTGCCGCGGCCACAAGCCGGGTCGGTTGCGCATTCGTCACGCCGACGCCTCCACGCGCGTGTCGTCCAGGTGGGCTGTAGCCATTTTCGCGGCCTCGCGTCCGGTGAAGGCGCAGGCCTGCGTGCCACCGTCACCGTAGTCTTTCACCGCGTCGCCCACGTGCCACAGGTTGGCCAACGGCGTGGTCTGCGGCATGTCGAAGCCGGCACATGAGCGCTGGGCAGGCCAGCCGTCGCGCATCACGCGCACCGACAGCATCTTGGCCTGCGCGAAGCCGGGAAATTCGTCGCGAAGGTCTTGCAGACCAGCCTCGATTTCGGTCTTCTCGTCGAAATCGCCAATGGCGGGGATCGGCACCGCGTAAGCCACGTATTGGTACCAGCCGGCGGGGGCGAGCTCGGGGCAGGTCGCCGTGAGTTCTCCCATGTTGCACAGCCGGCGTGTCTTGCCAAAGGTGACCAAGCCCGGCACATCGACCAAGCGTGTCTGGGTCGCAAAGTTGATGACGATGTTGGCCGAGGGTTTTGGCACGCGGTGTGACTGTTCGATGTAGTCGCGGCCAAAGGCCTCGCCACCGTGCAGGTCGACCGTGGCGCGCGGGCCGATGTTGCTGATGACGGTACGCGCGTTCACTCGCGTGGCCACGCCGTCTTTCATCACCGTGACGCCGGTGGCCAGGCCGTCCTGTGTGTGTAGTTCCGTGACCGGTGCGTTCAGCCAGATCTCGCCACCGGCCTCGCAGATGCCATCGGCCAGGTCGTTCCACAGGCCCACCGTGCCGCGGGGGCAGAAGCCGAAGCGCTTGAACGCGCCCTTGACCGCAAAGTAGGTGAGGAAAGCGCGCGCCGGCACCTCGTCGGCGTTGGCCGCGAATATGGCCGCGCACAGGTTGCGAAAGATCGCGTGCACGGTGTCGTTCTTCGTGTACTGCGCGAGCCACTCTTTGGTGGTCATCTTCGCTTCTGGCAGATCCCCCGCGCGCGCATCGGCGAACTTGGTGCCGATCTTGGCTGCCTGCTTGGTGAAGGTGCCCAGCAACATGCCCCAGCCGCCCTTGGCGACGTTGATCACCTTGCCGTCGATGCGAAAGACGGTGGCTGGGCTCGGCTCGCGCAGGTCCAGTGGCACGTTGAGCAGATTAAAGGTTTCCTCGAACACGCCACCGAGTTCGATGGCAATGGCGCCGATGTTGACGGTGAACCCGTCGATCTGTTCGCTGGAAGCACGGCCGCCCACGCGGCCCAGGCTCTCGACGACCAGCACCTTGCGGCCGGAGGCCACTAGACGCGTCGCAGCACTGAGTCCACCGGCACCGGCGCCGATCACAACCGCGTCGTAGATGGTGTTGGGGGTGTTGGGGGTGTTCATGTAGTCTCCTGTTGAATGGAAAGGGATGCGCTGGCGCGGCGCAGGGTTTCCCGCGCGCGCACCACTACGGGCAGATCGATCATCTTCGAGCGGTACTCGGCCGCGCCGCGGCCTTCGCGCTCGGCGGCTTCGAAGGCGGCGATAGCGCCGCGCGCGTGCGCCACGTCGTCGGACGACGGCGAGAAGCCGGTGTTCAGCACCGGCACCTGCGCCGGATGGATGCAGAAGGCGCCGACGAAACCGAGCTGGCTCGCCAGGCGGATGGTCTTCGCGAAGGCCTCGGCGTCGCCGAAGTCGGCGATGGAACCGGGAAAACCGAACGGCAATATGCCGGCGCGGCGGCACGCGAACAGCACCATCTGGTTGGGCAGCGTGAGCGCTTCGGGCACCGGCAACATGCCGGCTGAGGCCGAGAAGTCTTCGGGGCCGAGGATCATGCCCAGCATGCGCGGCGTGCTCTGCGCAATGGCGTCGAGCGCGGGCAGTGCCTGCACGTCCTCGATCAGCGCGATCAGCCGCGTGTGGCCTGCGCGCAGTCCGAACTGCACTTCGAGCGCGTCGATGCGCTCGGCCACGGCGTGCACCGTAGCGGCGTCGTTCACCTTGGGCAGCACCAGCGCGCTCACGTCGGGGCCGATGGCGGCGTCGATGTCGGCCGCAGCGAGTTCCCACGGCTGGTTCACCCGCACGAGCACTGGCGTGCCACGCCCGACGATGCTGGCGGCGGCTGCCGCCACAGCCTCGCGCGCGCTGGCCTTCTGCGCCAGCGGCACGCTGTCTTCCAGGTCGAGGATGCAGGCGTCGGCGCCGCGCGCGTAGGCACGCTCGACGAAGCGCTTCACATGCGCCGGCACAAACAACATCGAGCGCCAGACGGGGGCTTGCGTGTGCATGCGGTTTACCCTAGCGTGGCACGCGCCGTCATGCCGAGCTGTCCCTGCGCGTCCTGCGTCCAGAGCTCCACCGTGTTGTCGCCCTCGGCGGCGGCGCACAGCAGCAGGGTTTCGGTGTCGAAGGCCGGACGCAGCTCGCGGAAGTTGAACGCGCGCACCGCAGTGCCGGGGCGGCCACGCGCCAGCAGGTCCAGCAGCGCGGTGGCCAGCAACGGGCCATGCACCACCAGCGCGGGGTAGAACTCCTCGCGCACGGCGTAGTCGCGGTCGTAGTGGATGCGGTGACTGTTGTAAGTGAGTGCGGAAAAGCGAAACAGCAGCGCGGCGTCTGGCTGGAACGGCAGCGACCACTACACCCCCTTCGTGGCCTGCTCGCCGAGCGGCAGCGGCGCCGGGGCCGAAGGGCCTCGCGGTAGACGATGTTCTGCTCTTCACGGATGCAGGTGCGGCCATCCTGCTCCAGCACGTGGTCCACGGTGACGAAGACCAGCGGGCCGCTGCGGTCTTCCTTCAGGTCCACGCTGCGCACCGTGGAGCGCTTGCGCGCAGGGGCACCGATGCTCAAGGGCACCTCGCATTGCAGCGCACCCGCAGCCCACATGCGGCGCGACACCGGCACCGGCGGCAGAAAGCCACCGCGCAGCGGGTGGCCGTCCACACCAGTAGCGGCGCGCGCGGGTGCGTCCAGAAAATACAGCCAGTGCCAAAGCAGCGGCAAGGCGTCACCCGCCGCCGGTGGTGCGGCCTGGTCGAGCAGGCCACCCATGGCGAGCGCAGCGAAAGGCGCCAGTGTCTGCTCGGCCACCTGTTCACGGCCGACCCATTGGCGCAGGGGCGCGATGTCGATGGTGGCAGGCGTGTTCATGCGCGCGTGGCCTCGGGGGTGAGCAACGACACGCCGAGCGCGACACGGCGCACCAGCCAGGGACTGGGTCGGTAGCGCGGGTCGCCGGTCTCCGCCTGCATCGTGCGCAGAATCTGCAGGATGCGCGTGCCGCCGATGCGGTCGCCCCAGGACAGTGGGCCGTGCGGATAGCCCAGGCCGAGCTTCACGGCGTCTTCGATGTCGGCCACGCTGGCAATGCCGCGCTGCGCAATCTGCGCCGCAATGTTGACGACGGTAGCCAACACGCGCTGCGCGATGAAACCAGGGCTGTCGTTGAGGAGTGTCACGGGCACGCCGTCCGCCGCCAGCAGCGCCCAGGCGCTGTCGCGCGCGGTGGTCGAGGTGGCGGCCGTGAGCATCAGGGTGCGACGCTTTTCCAGCGGCACCATCGGGTCGACCGCCACCACGCGCGTTGCGTCCAGATCCAAGGCCACGGCCACGCCCGTCGCGTCACCGCCCCAGGGTTGCACGAAGTACAGATCGGCCTGCGCCGCGTCGTCGGTGAGCACCGCGCCGGCACCGGACAACAATGCGCCCAGCGCCTCGCGGCCGCTGGCCTGCGGGTCGATCCAGGCGCGCACGCCGGCCACCGGCGGCGGCGGTGCGCGGCGCTGTGGTGCGCGTTTAGTGTCGCCGTCGTAGGCGTACCAGCCCCCGCCGGTCTTGCGGCCAAACAAACCGGCCGCCACGCGCGGAGCCACCAACGACGACGGCCGAAAGCGCGGTTCGTGCTGAAACTGCTCGTAGATCGAGGCCATCACCTTGCTGGAGACGTCCAGGCCGGTGAGGTCCAGCAGCTCAAACGGCCCCATGCGAAAGCCCATTCCGTCGCGCAGCACGTCGTCCACGTCGGCGGGCGACGCGACCTGCTCCTCCAGGATGCGCAGTCCTTCGGTGTAAAGGCCGCGCCCGGCGTGGTTGACGAGGAAGCCTGGCTGGTCGGCCGTGACCACCGCGCGGTGGCCGGCACCGCTCACCAGGCGGCTGAGCGTGTCAACCACCTGCGGGGAGGTGCGCAGCGCCGCGATGACCTCGACCACCTTCATCAGCGGCACGGGGTTGAAGAAGTGCAGGCCCGCCACGCGCTCAGGGTGGCGGCAGGCCGCAGCGATGTCGGCCACGGTGAGCGACGAGGTGTTGCTCGAGAGCACAGCGGTCTCGGCGACGACGTCTTCCAGCGCGCGGAACACGGTGCGTTTGACCTCGATGTCTTCCACGATGGCCTCGATCACGACATCGCAATCCGCCAGGTCGGCCATCTGCGCACACGCCAAGACGCGGCCCCGGATGACCTCGAAGGCCTGCTCGCTCAGTCGGCCCCTTTCCACGCCCCGCCCGATCATGCCGAGCGCGAACTCGACAGCCTTCGTGGCCGCACCGGGCGCCGCGTCGAAGCAGCGCACGCGGTGGCCCGCCTGCGCGAATAGCTGCACGATGCCGCGTCCCATGGCGCCGGCACCCACGACGCCCAGGGTGAGCGTGTTCCCGTTGGTTGAATTCATGAGTTCATTGGCCTTTGAAGTCGGGCTTGCGTTTGTCGAGGAAAGCACGCATGCCTTCGGTCTTGTCGGCGGTGTCGAACAGCCGCAGGAACTCGCGGTTCTCCAGCGCGAGCGCGGCGTCCAGCGGCAGGTCGGCGCCCTGGCGCAGCACCTGGCGCGTGGCGCGCACGGCCTTGGGTGGCATGCGCGCGGCCTTGCGTGCCAGTTCGGTGGCGCGTTCGAGCGCCTGTCCGTCGGCGGCGAACTCGGCCACCAGGCCGAGTTGCCAGGCGCGTTCGCCGGTGATCATTTCGCCGGTGAGCAGCATGAGCGACGCGACCTGCTTGCCCACGGTGCGCACCAGACGCTGCGTGCCGCCCGCGCCAGGCATGATGCCCACCGCGAGTTCAGGCTGGCCGAAGCGCGCACTGGCATCTGCCACGATGAAATCGCACATCATCGCCAGCTCGCAGCCCGCGCCGAGCGCAAAGCCGCTCACCGCCGCGATGGTGGGTTTTCGGCTGCCGGCCACTGGCGTCCAGTACTGGCCTAGGTCAATGTCGGCCACGTCCTGCGCGCCCTTGTTGACCAGCAGGTTGAGGTCGGCTCCAGCGGCGAACACACCCTCACCACCGGTGATGACAATGGCGCGGATGCTGTCGTCGCCATCCAGCTCGCGCACGACCTGCGCGATCGCGGCGCGCATCGCGAGGTCGAGCGCGTTGCGCTTCTCGGGGCGGTTGAGCACCAGGGTGCCCACCGCGCCGTCGCGGCGCATCAGAACAGGTGTGTCGCTCATCGGCGCACGCCCGGCAGGCCGACATAGTCTGCGGCACGTTTATTCGCGTAGGCGTCGTGCCCTTCAACGAATTCGTCGCCCAGCAGACACACCGCCTGGTCGGTTTGTTCGCGGGCGAGCTCTTCGGCCAGCGTGGTGGACGGGTGGTTCAGCCGAGCCTTCATGCGCGCGAAAGCCTCGCGCGGCAGCAGCGCCAGCTCAGCGGCCTGCGCGATCGCGGTGACCATCACCTGAGCGTCGGCCACCAACCTGTCGGCCAGGCCGATGCGGTGCGCCTCGGCGCCGCTCACGGGCGTGCCATCGCTCAGGATGCGGCGCGCCATCGGCAGGCCCACGCGCCGGGGCAGGGTGAGCAACTGGCCCCAGTCGGGCACGAGGCCGAGCTTGAGAAATGGAAATAGGATCTTCGTGCCCTCGCCCACCACGATGCGATCGCCCATCAGGGCCAGGCCGACGGCCGCGCCCGCGCCGATGCCTTCGATTGCGCTGACCACCGGAACGCCTGCGCCCGCGATCAAGCGGCACAGCACATGGATGTGTTGCATGCGCTCGCGCGCCTGCGCTTCATTCAGATCGACCATGCTGGGCACGTCGCCACCCGCCGAGAACACGCCCTGCGCACCACCGAACACGATGGCGCGCACCGAGGCGTCACCCAGCAGCGTACCCAGTGCCTCGGTGAGATGCTGGCGCACGTCGAAGTTGATCGCGTTGCGCTTGTCGGGTCGGTTGATCAGCAGGCGCGCCACGTGCGGCACAGGCCGGTCCACCAGAACGACGGTCGAAGTCATAGGCGCACCTCCGTGCTGCGCACTGCGGTGCGAGCTTTCTTGGGGCGGCCCGGCGCTGCGCTCATCATCACGCTCCTTCGCGGCCGACGATCGAGACCGAGCAGACGTTCTGCGACGGCTGGCCGCCCAGGTTGTGGGTGAGCCCGACCTTCGGGTCTTTCAACTGGCGCGGGCCGGCGCGGCCCTGCAGTTGCAGGTACATCTCGTAGAGCATGCGGATCCCGCTGGCGCCGATGGGGTGGCCGAAGCACTTCAAGCCGCCATCGATCTGGCAGGGAATGGCGCCGTCGGCGTCGAACTTGCCATCGAGAAAATCGCGCACCGCCTCGCCTTCCCCGGACAGGCCTAAGTCTTCCATGGTAACGAGCTCGGTGATCGAGAAGCAGTCGTGCACCTCGGTCATGCTGATCTCTTGCTCGGGGTTCTGGATGCCAGCCTCGGCATAGGCCTTGCGCGCGGCGATGCGGGCGGTGTGCACGTAGCTGCCGTCCCACTCGTTCGAGTGCATCTCCCAGCCGTTGGACACCGCGAGCTGCAGCGCCTTAAAAGTGACGAGATCGCGCTTACCGAGCGAGCGTGCAATGTCGGGTCGCGTGACGATCACGGCGGCCGCGCCGTCGGACACACCGGCGCAGTCGTACAGGCCCAGTGGCTCCGCGATGATCGGCGCCTTGAGCACTTGTTCTTCGGTGACGGCCTGGCGGAAATGCGCCTTGGGGTTCTTGGCGCCATTGGCATGGCTCTTGATCGACACGCGCGCAATCGCACGCTTGAGCAGGGCCGGATCCACGTTGTGTTTGCGCTGGTAAGCCGAGGCCAGTTGCGCGAAGTTGGCGGGCGCCACGGCGTTGGGGTACCACTGCGGAATGTAGGTGCCGACGGCGGAGACTGGCAGGCCGCCGTACCCAGTGTCCTTGAGTTTTTCGACGCCGAGCGCAATGGCGATGTCGCACGCGCCCGCGGCCACCGCATACACTGCAGCGCGGATGGCTTCGGAGCCGCCGGCGCAGAAGTTCTCCACGCGCGTCACGCCGATGTTGGGCAGGCGCAGCGCAATGCCCATGGGCGTACCGCCACGGCCCGTGCCCACGTCGTCCATGTGGGTCGAGAACCAGGCTGCGTCGAGCTGCTCCGGTGAAATGCCAGCGTCAGCCATGGCCTCGTTGTAGGCCTCGACCATGAGGTCTTCGGGGCTTGCGTCCCAGCGTTCGCCGAACTTGCTGCAGCCCATGCCGAGGATGGCGACTTTGTCCTTGATGCCGATGGCCATGACTTACTCCTTCGATTGCGTGGTTTCGGCGCCGGAGGCCACGGGCGTGGCTTTCCAGAAGTAGCGCGTGAAGCCGCGCAACTCGTCGATGTCCTTGATGCGGAACGCCATCTCGACCTCGGTGCCGGCGGCAATGTCGCCCTTGGCCACGTCGGTGAACTCCATCAGGATGCGCCCGCCGCCCGCGAAGTCAACCTGGCCGTACTGGTGGGGGGGTGCCCGGTGGAACGAGAGCGATTCGGCCGACCAGCTCAGCACCTGACCACGCCGCTCGGCGAGCTTGTAGGGTTTTTGCGTGTCCTGCAGCGGCTTGCCCTGGTCGTACGAGATGCGTGAAGGTGGGAAGTGCACCGCACCGGTCACTTCGCAGCGCCCGGCCACCAGGCCCAGGATGGCGGTGCGGTGTCGGTAGGCGGTGCTCAGCGCGGTCTTTCGGTCCTGTTCGCCGCGCATGCCGCGCTCCAGGCGCAGTTGCTGCCGGAACGAGAGGAACTTGGTGTAGTTTTTTTCCTCGACACCCCGTTCGAGCCAGCCCGCGACGCCGCGCGCCGGGCGAAACGATGCGATGGCCGGCGTGACCCGCAGCACGATGGCCTGCGCCCCGCCGCCGAACTGTGCCAGCAGGATGTGCTGGCCGGGCTGCGCGCGTTCGAGCACGGCCGCGAGCATAAGCAGCGCGTGTGGTGTGCCGGTTTCGCCCACGCTGGTTGCCAGCGAATCGGCCAGCGCCTCGGCGCGGATGCCGCAGGCCTTGGCTAGTTGCGCGTCCATCTTCGCGAAGGTGGTCGGGAAGATGAAGTGGTCGATCGCACCGGCTTGCACGCCTGCCTTCTCCAAGGCACTGGCGATGGCGCGCGGCCCCAGCTTGCCGATGCCTTCGTCGCGCACCCAGCGCTCCTCCCAGTGGTAGTCGATCTCTTCACCGGCCATGCGGAAGTGATCCACGAAATCGACCGTGAGCGTGGCGCCACCCAGGTACTCGGCGATCACCAGGCCGCTGCCAATGCTCAGCGCGGCGGCACCGTCACCATAGTCCAGCTCCTGCGAACTGGCCGCACGGGTCTTGCGGTGGTCGGTCGCGATCACCAGCGCGTCGCCGCCGCGCGAGTTCACGCGGTCCAGCGCACCGATCACGGCGCTCAGCGCGGCGCTCGGCGAGCCACCCATGTCGAGTGCCTCCACGCGTTCCTCGAGCGTGAGCGCTTCGCACACCACCCCGGCGTTGAGCCGCTCGGCGAACGGCAGCGTGCTGGAGACCAGCTGCACGCTGCGGATGTGGCTGCGGTCGTCGCCCGCGCCTAGGCAATCGCGCGCAGCAGCCACGGCCATGGTGATGCTGTCCTCGTCCCAGTTGCTCATGGACCGTGTGCCCTTGCGGCCCGCGAACTGCGGCGCGTACCAGGCGTTGGCCTGAGCCACCGCCTGGCGGCTCAGGCGCAGGCTGGGAATGTAGCTGCCGTATCCGGTGATGCCTGCTGTCATGTGTCTCGTTCTCCGTGGAAGGTGATCATTGGGGGGCGTCGCGGCCTCAGCCCACGAGGTGTCGCCGCAGGAAGCGGCCCAGGTCCTCGATGGCCGCGCGCGCGTCGGGCAGTTCTGCGGGGAATTGCTGGAAGACGTGGATCATGTGGTCCCACACCTGCAGAGTCGCGTCCACACCGGCTTCCTTCGCGCGGGCTACGAAGTCGCGCGAGTCGTCGAGCACGGTCTCGCGGTCGCCCACCTGCGCCAGCAGCGGCGGCAGCCCCTGCAGGTCGGCGAACAGCGGCGAGACCAGCGGGTCTGCGGCATTGCCTTCCTTGCCGAGGTAGTTGCGGGCCATCGCCACGATCATCGGCCGCTGGTGGATAGGGTCGCTGTCGGCGCGCGTTCCGTAGCTGGCGCCGGCGGCTGTGAGGTCGGTCCAGGCCGACATGAGCACGGCTGCGGCAGGCATCGGCTGGCATGCATCGCGCAGCTGCAGGAGCAGGCTCAGCGCGAGGCCGCCACCGGCGGAATCGCCCGCGAGCGCAACGTGCTTCGGCGCGTAGCCTTGGCCTATGAGCCATTCGTAAGCGGCCGACGCGTCGTCCAGCGCAGCCGGGTAACGGTGTTCGGGCGCCAGCCGGTAGTCCACGCCCAGCACGCGGCATTGCGTGGCGGCGGAGAGGCCGGCCATGAGCTCGCGGTGCGAGACAACCGAGCCAACCTGGAAGCCGCCGCCGTGGAAATAGAGGATGGCCTGTTGCGAGGACGCGCCTGGCGCGCTGACCCACTGCGCTTTCACGCCACCGGCGTCCACGTCCTCGATCTGCGCATTCACTGGAACGCCACCGAAGAGCACGTCCCAGTCCTGCCGCATCTGTTCCACCGTGGTGTCACGCGTCCAGCTGCCGTAAACCCGCCGCACGCGTTCGATCACGCCCTCAACGGCTTGGTGGTTGTCGGTTTTCGTCATGCGCCGCACCCCATGCCGCCCGAGACGCCGAGCACCTCGCCGGTGATGAAGCCGGCATCCGCCGAGGCCAGGAAGGCCACCGCCGCGGCCACTTCTTCGGGTGTGCCGAGGCGGCCGGCCAGCGTGGCGCCGGTCATGGCCTGCAGCAGCTTCTCGCCGCCGTGCTCAATCGCCTGTCGCAACAGCGGCGTGTCGATCGGGCCCGGGGCGATCACGTTGGCGGTGATGCCCTTGCCGCCGTTTTCGCGCGCGATGGATCGGGTGAAGGCGATCACGCCACCCTTGGCGGCCGCGTACACGGCGCCCCCGCGCGAGCCCAGCCGGCCTGCTTCGGAAGCGATGTTGATGAGGCGGCCGAAGCCGGCGGCCTGCATGGCTGGAAGGGCCGCATGCGTGGTGGCGAACACTGATTCGAGGTTGATCGCCAGTAGACGGTGCCAGTCGTCTGGCGTGGTCTTGGTGAAGAACGCATGCTGGTCGACGCCGGCGTTGTTCACGAGAATGTCGAACGGGCCCTGAGACGCAATGGCGGCGGCCACTTGCGCGATGTCGGTCACGTCCAGTTGCACGGCGGTGCCCCAGACTTCCTGTGCGAGCGCCTGTGCGGCATCAATGTCCAGGTCAGCGATCACCACCTTCGCACCGTCGGCCGCAAGCCGGCGCACAATAGCAGCGCCGATGCCCTTGGCCCCGCCCGTGACGAAGGCGCTGCGGCCCGCGAAAGGCGTTGTGGAGTTCGTCATGTTCAGCGGCCCGTGAAGGTAGGTGTGCGCTTCTCGATCACTGCGGCCAGGCCCTCGCGGGCGTCGGCCATGCCAGCGAGCTGGGCCTGCATGCGGTTCTCTTCGGGCATGCAGGCGTCCACGCCCGTGCCCAGGCCGTTCCACAGCAGGCGTTTGGTCCCGGCGAGCGCGGCGGGTGCGCCGGCGGCGAGCTGGCGCGCGAGCGCGAAGGCCTCGTCCACCAGCTGGTCGTCATCCACCACGCGCGTGATCAGCCCGATCTCCAGCGCCTCACGCGCGGTGATGACGGGGTTGAGCATCAGGATTTCCGTCGCCTTGCGCAGACCGACCAGGTGCGTTAGCGTGACCGACACACCAGCGTCGGGCACCATTCCGACGCGCGTGGCGCCGGCGAGGAATTTGGCCGAGGCGCCGGCTACGACCATGTCGGACGAACACACCAGGCCCATGCCACCGCCACCGGCCGCGAAGCCATGCACGGCACTGACCACCGGCGCGTTCAACCGCATCATCATGGAAGCGACGATCTGCAGATAGGACGTGGCCATGCGGATGTAGTCGGGCAGTGCTTCACCTTTCGAAAGGAAGGTGTGCACGTCGCCACCGGCGCAGAAGTTCTTGCCCTCGCCGGTGATTAGCACGGCACGCACGCGGCCGTCGCCGTGCACGCGCGTCATTACCTCGTGCAGGCCCTTGAGCATGGCCATGTCAAGACCGTTGGCGGCTCCCGGCCGGTTCAGCCGGATATGGGCCACGCCGTCGGCGTGCAGCGCCAACAGCGCCGGGCCTTCGCCGATAAGCACCTCGGGAGGAGTCTTGTGCTGCTCTTCTGTCATGCGTGTCTCCTGCGGGCTGTGCTACGTGCTAGATGAGAAAGGCCATCGAATACAGCGCGGTTTCGTTGTTCACCAGCACCACCTTCTTGCGCACCATGCGCAGTGCATCGCCCTCGCGGCGCAGGGTGTATTCGTTGCGCGAGGCCCAGACCGTGTCGCCGCGCACGGCGGACTCGAACACCATCGCGTTGGAAGTGACCACGAGTTCGTCGCCCTCGTGCTGTAGGAGTTCGACGTTCGAGACGATGCGGCGCAGGCGCGACTGCGGCGTCTGGCTGAAGCGCTTGCCGGTGTGGAACTGGCGGATGCGCAGCGCGATGCGCGAGCGGTTGTCGTAGATGATGGACATTTCCTTCTCGGGGTCGCCACCTTCGCCGTTGGCGGGGATCCAGTAGACACCGTCGTCGGTCCACAGGGATTCCCACTCGTCGTAGGCATGGTCGTCCTGGAAGCGCGCTTCCCGGTAGATAAACTGCGTGACCTCGTCGAGCAAGGCACGTTGATCGATCAACACGGACATCACGCAGCCTCCATCAGCGACTTGTAGTGGCGCCAGATGCCGCGCGAGGGGGTTTCATCGGTGGCATCGCCGATGCGGTAGCCGTTCTCGTCCAGGCGCTCGCGGTGCCGGCCACGCCCGAGGTACAGCCATTCGGGGTTGCTGGCCTGCACGCCGAGCTGTGTGCGCTCGTACATGGCGGCGTCGTCGGCCAGCAGGAAGCCCGCCGGGCCCACCGAGCCCATGGTCTGCTGGCGCAGGCGGCGGTTGATGTCTGGCGCGCCCTTGAACTGGATGGCGGTGACGTGCTGCACCGTGTGGTCCACCGACAGGGGCTGCAGCACGAAGAGCTGGATCTCCGCGATGAACAGGTTTGGGAAGATCATGATGTGCGGCGTACCGTCGATCATTATTTCACGCGCCTTGTCTTGACCATAGGCGGCTTCCATCTGCGCCACGTAGGCCGGCAGTTTGTCGGCTGTGGTTCCGAACCAGCTTAGCGGCACACCGCGCTTTCGAAACTCGGGGCGCAGGTCGTTTTCGGTGTGCCCCTTGCCGAAGTCGCGCGAGACGGCCGTGGAATCGCTGTCGTACAGCGTGCCGATGCCGCTTTGCGCGACCTCGAAGATGGAGGCATGCACGAACGAGGGGTGGTAGCCGTCGGTCTCGTTTTCCACCAGGAACTTCCAGTTCGCCTTTACCTTGTGCTTGAGATAGCCGGCCGTCACTTCCACCTCGCCCTCGGGCGAGTTCCGGCACAGCGCATCGATTGCTCCGGCGGCCGCACCGAGGTGCTCCAGTAGCGACTCTCCCTCTTGCGCGAACGAACCGAAGACGAAACCCCGGTGCGATGACACTCGCGCCACCTTACCCAAGCCAAGCTGGGAGCGGTCAGCCCCTTCGTAGCCAGAGGGGAACGGATAGCCGCGCAGTGCGCCGTCGTTTCCGAACGTCCAGCCGTGGTAAGGGCAGGTGAACGAGCGGGCGTTGCCCTTCTCGGTCATGCAGACGCGGTTGCCGCGATGAGGGCAGCGGTTGTGCAGCAGGTTGATCTGGCCGGCCTTGTCGCGCGTCATGAGGATGGGCTCGGGGCCGATCGACTTCATCACGTAGTCGTTGGCATTCGGCACTTCGCTCTCATGGCCCACATAGATCCAGGTGCTGTACCAGATCTTCTGCAACTCGGCCTGATAAATCGCGGGGTCTGTGTAGAGGGAACCGTGCACGTGGTCTTCGCGGACGAGCTCGTCCCAGCGAATGGCCGGTCCCGCCGTCGCGGCAGGCGCGATGGGAATCACAGGGGCGCAGTTGCTCAAGGTGTTATCTCCGTGGCGAGAGTGCATTTACTCAACGGGACTTCTCCCGCACCGCCACGCGGATCAGGGTTGTTTTCCGTTTCTGATGATGCAATAATAGTCCGACGAGACGGACTATGTCAAGAGCCAGATCGCTGGATCATCGAAAAGGAATATCCCCATGCCCATCGTCACTTTCATCGAACACGACGGCACCGCCCGCCGCATCGACGCCCCCAATCAGCGCAACCTGATGCAGATCGCTGTAGACAACGGAGTGACTGGCATCTTAGGAGATTGCGGCGGATCGTGCAGTTGCGCCACTTGCCATGGCTACATAGGCGCTGAGTGGACTCCTCTGCTGTCGCGCATTTCGGAGACCGAGGCCTTCATGCTCGAAGGCGTTTCCGAGCCGCGCAAGACGAGCCGGTTGTGCTGCCAATTGCGCATGAGCCCCGAACTAGACGGCATCGTCGTTCATTTGCCGGCGGAGCAGGTTTGAGGCAGTGGCCTACCCCGCGTACGCCATCAGGCATTCCTGCGTCATCGAGGCCAGCGGACGACCAACGAAGTCATGCACCACGCCGATCGACAGTCCACGTCCCGCTGCCGCGCAGGGGCTGGTGCAGTCAACGTGCATCCATTGGTCTGCGCGGAAGGGACGGTGCAACCAGATTGCGTGGTTCAGGCCAAGTGCCTGCCGTTCCCGCGGGTTACATTCCCTGGGGCAGCCCAGCGCGCGCAGCGTCACGTTCCCGATTCGATCACCACGCTGCGCCTACAGTTGAGCATCGCACTGGTAAGCACCCTGGGTCATTGCCCTCATTGCAACTGGATGAGTCAACGGCTGCGTTTGTGACACAGTAAGATTAGGGCTACGCTGACCAAGTGATTGCCTCGTCTATTGGGGCATGCGCCAATGGCCACATTCGAATCGCGCGGGCACACGACCGTGCATGGTCGTTGCCCGCGAATTACTGCCCAGTCTGAACGCAGAACAACTGCGGGAATTGGCCGGCGATTTGATTGCAAAGATCGCGCACCAAAGCCAGCAACACGGTCAAGCCATCGCCAGCAAAGATCAGGAGCTGCAACGCAAAGACCGCGAGATCAAATACCGCCAGGCCAAGATCGAGCAGCTCACCCACGAGATGGCGGTCCTCAAACGCTGGAATTTCGGCAAGAGCCGCGAGAAACTCGACTCAAGCCAACCCAGCTTGCTCGATGAAACCATCGATGCCGATATTTCCGCCATTGAGCTGGAGCTGGAGCTGGAGCTGGGGAATCTGGCGCCTACGTCCAAGGCGGATGCCAACACCCGCCAGCAGCCCAAACGCGCCCCTCATGCTCAGATCTTTCAACCGTGAAAACGCGGTTCGCGTTTCTCGATGAATGCGCGCACTCCCTCGGAGAACGCGGGTAAATCGGCCAGAGCCATCTGGCGTTCGCGTTCCAGCTCCGCCTGCTGCTCGAACGTGTTGCGCTCTGCCTGGCGGTACATGTTGCGCACTTCGTGTATCGCATGGCTCGGCAGGCGCGCGAGCTTCTTCGCGATGAACAGGCTTTCCGTCGGGAGGTCAGCATCGTCCACACAGGCCCATATCAGGCCCCACTGTGCAGCCTCTTGCGCAGACAGGCGATTGCCCAGCAGCGTGAGCCCGATGGCTCGCGCTCGGCCCACTGTGCGCGGCAGCGTCCACGTCGCGCCGACATCGGGCACCAGTCCCAGTGCGGGAGTGAACGGCAGATAGAAGAACGCAGAGCGAGCAGCAATCACCACATCCGCAGCCAATGCCAATCCCGCTCCACCGCCAGCGGCTGGGCCGTTGACTGCGCAAACTACCGGAACGGGCAGTGTCCGCAAACCATGCACTAGCGGGTTGCCTCCCTTCTCCAGAAGATCTCCGACGACCTGCCCAGGGGAGCGTTGCTGCCCGTCGGATTCGCAAGGATCGAATGCCGAAAGGTCGGCTCCAACGCAGAACGCTCGCCCCGCCCCCGTCATGAGCAGCACGCGAACGGAGGCGTCGGCCCGCACCAAGTCCAGGGCCTGCAGGCACCCCTCCAGGAGTTCTGGCGTGAGCGGGTTCATTCGGTCCGCATCGGTCAGGGTCAACGTGGCGACGCCGTCCTTCACATCGAACTGCACACTGGAGTTCTCGCAAAAAGCAGTCATGTCTGACCTTTGCCGGCGTCGCCGGTGAATTTTTCGGGAAAATGAAGCCGCACGATCTCGCCGTCCAGTTTCAGGGCATGGCAACCGCCCAGAGGAGAATTGCGGTGCTCGGGTTGGTCGGCGTCCGTGACATCGTCGGCCCCTTTCCAAAGCATCTGGAACGCAGTCGTCGCCATCGGTGGCAGCAGCTCGCTCATGTGGGTGCACCCCTGCGCGCCGCGAAACAGGCCCTTCACCGTCCTGGTAAAGCCGGGCTGGATTCGCTGGCCGATAAGCTGCCTATAGCTCGCCGTGATCGCCCCGCACACCGCATGCGGTCCTTCCACTGTGAGTGCCACCACGTTGTGTATCAGCCGGTCGCGATCGACCGTGAGACACACCGTCATATGGTGGATCGGCTGGTTTGCACCCACCGTTTTCTCCCGCAGTTCCATCGGATATGGCCTGGTGTCGACCAGCGTGCCAACGATGTCGTACAGCCCGTCGTCGCGCTCGAATCCCTCGCAAGTGATGCGCCGCAGGTGCACCGTGCGGCGGGACACCGGGGTCAACGATGCGCTGGCCATGTCAGCTGCCACCGACTTCATACACCACGCCAGCGTCCAGCAGGGCCTCGATCTCGGCATCGCTGCGACTGAGCGTGCGCAGGATCGCCGCGGTGTCGCGCCCGATCGCCGGTGCGGCAGGCGGCAAGGCGCCGGGCGTGCGGTCGAAGCGCGGCGCGGGCGCGGGTTGCACCACCCCATCTTGCTCCAGGAAAGTGCCGCGCGCCCGGTTATGCGGATGCGCGGGCGCCTCCGACATGCTCAGCACCGCCGCCACGCAGGCATCGCTGCCCTCAAGCACCTCGCACCATTCGTCGCGCCCCTTGCGAAGAAACAGCGCTGAAAGCCTGTCCTTCAGCGCAGGCCATTCGGAGCGTTCCCATTGCTGCGAAAAATGCGTGTCGGTGACACCACACTTTTCCAGCAGCAGCCGGTAGAACTGCGGCTCTATCGCGCCAACAGACAGGTAACGGCCATCGGCGCACAGGTAGTTGCCATAGAAGTGCGCGGAGCCGTCGAGAAAGTTGCTCTCGCGCTGGTCCTGCCAGAAGCCCTTTGCCTTCATGCCGCACTGCGCCGCCATCAGCACGGCGGCGCCGTCGGTGATGGCGGCATCAACCACATGCCCCTGGCCCGAGCGCTGCGCCTCATAAAGCGCAGCCACCACGCCCAGCGCCAGCAGCATGGCGCCACCACCATAGTCACCAACCAGATTCAGGGGCACCGCAGGAACGCGGTCGGCCGGGCCCATGGCGTGCACCGCGCCCGAGAGAGCGATGTAATTGAGGTCGTGGCCGGCGGCGTGCGCCTGCGGCCCAGTCTGCCCCCAGCCGGTCATTCGGCCGTAAACGAGCCTGGGGTTTCGCGCCATGCAGTCCTTCGGGCCGATTCCAAGCTTTTCTGTCACACCTGGGCGAAAGCCCTCGATCAGGGTGTCGGCGCTCGTCGCCAGTTGCAATACCGTCTCCACCGCGCGCGGGTCCTTTATGTTCAGTGCGATCGAGCGACGACCCCGGTCGACCACGCTGTCGTTGCGCATCAGCGCCTCCAGCGCACTGCCGCCACTGGGTGAAGGAATGCGATCTACGCGGATCACGTCGGCGCCCATGTCGGCCAGCATCATGCCGGCGAAGGGGCCCGGGCCGATGCCCGCGAGCTCGATGACGGTGACGCCCTGCAAAGGTCCGCTCATGGTGTGTGCCCCTTCACATGCGCTTGGCGACTTCTTCGAGCATCACCTCGGTGGCGCCGCCGCCGATGGTGAGGATGCGAGCGTCGCGCGCCATGCGCTCCACCGGCGTTCCGATCATGTAGCCGGTACCCCCATGTAGCTGCAGGCAGGTGTGCACCACTTCCTGCAGCGTCTCGGCCGAAAAGGCCTTGAGCATCGACACCTCGCGCACGATGTCCTTTCCCTCGTCGATCATCTGCGCGCACTGGTAGGAGAACGAGCGCACCGCGGCGGTCTTCGAGGCCATCCAGGCCAGCTTGTTGCGCACCACCTGCTGGTCCCAGAGAGACTTGCCAAAGGCCTGGCGCTGCTTCACGTATTCCACTGTGAGCTCGATGGCACGCGATGCCGTGCCCGAGCTGAGCGCTCCGATCACCAGGCGCTCGTTCTGGAACGTGCTCATGATGTAGTAGAAGCCCTTGCCCTCCTCACCCAGCAACGCGTCGTGCGGTACCTGCAGGTCGTCCAGATAGAGCTCGGCGGTGTCGGACGAGCGCCAGCCATGCTTTTCCAGCTTGCGCGCGATCTTCAGGCCCGGGTTGCCCTTTTCCACGATGAACAGTGAGATGCCCTTGCTGCCCTTGGCGTGCGGGTCGGTTCGCGCGGCCACGATGTAGATGTCGCCGAAGACGGCATTGGTGATGAACATCTTCGAGCCATTGATCACCCAACCGCCGTCTGTCTGCACCGCGCGCGTCTTGATGCCGGCCACGTCCGAGCCGGCATGCGCCTCGGTTACGCAGATCACGCCGACCTTCTCGCCGGCACAGGCCGCCGGCAGGTAGCGCTGCTTCTGCTCGTGCGTTCCCCTGTGCGCAATGTGCGAGAGCGACATGTCGCTGTGCACCGTAAGCGCGGAGGCCACGCCGCCAAAGGTGGAACGCGAAAGCTCTTCGCCCAGCACCAGCGAGGACAGCGCGCCCAGGCCACCACCACCGTACTCGACCGGGTGGCGCATGCCGAGGAATCCCATCGCACCCAGGTCGGTGAAGACGTGGCGCGGGATCTCGCCACTGGCTTCCCAGGCATCCCCGTTGGGAACTATCACCTCGTCCACGTAGCGTCGCAGTTGTTCGCGCACCATGCGCAAGTCTTCGTCCACGATGTCGGGTTCGTTGAAGTAAGGCAAGGACATGGGACCGGTCTCTAAGTGGTTCTGACCCCATTATAGTCCGACCAGTCGGGTTATTAAAACCCATGCGTGAGTCATGCCCAGAAAACGCTGCAGGTACACTCCCGACTCGCCAAGGCCGCCCCAGCGGCTGCAGAGAGGGAACAGACATGCCACGCGTGCGATCCGACGACTACGACACCAAGAGCCAATCCATCATGGACAGCGCTGCCGCACTTTTTGCGACGGTGGGGTACCCCAACGCCAAGATGCAGGACATCGCCCGGACGTGCGGCGCTACCAAGTCGATGCTTTACCACTATTTCCCGACCAAAGACGATCTGCTCAGCGCGATGCTGACGGAACACCTGGAGAAGTTGATCGCCAGCGTGGAAGAGGCGGTCTCGGGTGGAGTACCGGTCAAAGACCGTTTCGCGGCTTTCGTGCGGACCTACGCCCAGAAGTCGGCGCAATCGCGCCGGCGTCACGTCATCGCGATGAACGACGTGAAGTTCCTCCCCAAGGCCATGCAGACGCCGCTGCGCCAGCTGGAGAAGACGGTGACCGACCAGGTGGCAGCGCTCCTGCGCGAGGTCAATCCCGGCCTGCAGAACCACATCTACAAGCCCTACGCCATGATGCTGCTGGGTATGCTTAACTGGACCGACTACTGGTACCGGCCCGGCGGCCCGATGACGTCCGACGAACTGTGCGAGCGCATCACGCGCCTGTTCTTGCTCGGTTTCATGGCGGAGAAGAAGTAGGCCCGCGGGCCCACCGCCTACTTTCTCATCTGGTCGTAGTCGAGTACGACCTTTCAGCGCCCGTTCTGGAGCTGCGACAGTCGCGCCTCGTTCGTGGCCAGGTGACTGGTGGGCGACCAGCTCATGGCAGGCATACCGAACATGTCACTCGGAATCTTCAACGATTCAAGCGTTCTGGCCAGCGCGTCGGTGCTGACGTTCGACCCGGTCTTCTGCAGCGCCGTCACCAGGCGATCGATGATGACGTAGCCGTAGGTCGAGAACACGGTGGGGTTTCGTTGTACGCAGTCTTGTACTTGCTGGCCCAGAAACGCAATGGCTGGGAGGCGTCGTCTTCGTATGGCACCTGCGCCATCATGGTCGAGTACAGGCCGTCCATGCCCTTGCCACCCAGGCGCGGAATCAGGTCAGTGTAAGCGCCCACCGATGTCAAGAAGGTCGGGTTGTAGCCGAGCTTTCGCGCCTCGGCGATGGCGCCCACGGTTTCTCGGATCACCGTACCCAGCACCACGAAGTCGCAGTTCGCCGCGCGCAGTCGTGCCACCTGGGATGAGAAGTCGGTCGCGCCGCGCTTGTAGGTGGTGCGCTCGGTGAACTCCACGTTGATGCTCTTCAGGCCGATCTCGGCGCCCTTCATGACCTCCTGACCGTAGTCGTCGTCTTGGTACAGCGTGCAGGCCTTGGTGGCGTTCTTCTCGCGGTACAGGCGCGGCGTGGCGCGTGTCATCTGTTCGATGTACGACGACACGAATGCGAATTTGAGCTTGTCCACCGGCTCGTACATGTCCTTGGCCAGCGCCATCGGGAAAAAGTTCATCACGTTCTTCTGTGACAACGTGTTCATCGCGGCGCTGGCGCAGGCCGCGCCCAGCATGCCCACCATGATGAAGACCTTGTCCTGGTTCACCAGCTTCCGCGCCGCGAGCACCGCGCGTTTAGGGTCCGTAGCCGTTGTCCTCCACGCGCAGGGTCAGCTTGCGACCATGGATGCCGCCCTGCTCGTTGACCTCGGCCATGCGCAGGTTCATGCCATTGCGCAGGTCTTTGCCATAGCCCGCTAGGGGGCCGGAGAGATCGAGGATGGTGCCGATGAGCAGTTGGTCTTTGCTCACACCCTGTTGCTGTGCCTGCGCAGGCAACGCCAGGGCCGCGATGGCCGTTGCGGTGGCTGCAAATCTGAAAACGGTGCGGAATGTCATGCTTGTCTCCTGTCCTCGGTTGTGAATCAGATCGGGTTGTAGCGGCCGTTCGCTGCGGCCATCTCTCGCAGCGCCTGTGGCGCGTCAAAGCGCGTGCCATGGTGCTTGGCCAGGCGGTCGCAATCCTCCAGAAACCGTGCCGCACCCACCATGTCGATGTGGCTGATGGCGCCGCCGAGCACTGCCGGGAAGCCCCAGCCGAGTAGGGAGCCGACATCCGCGTCGCGCGTGCTCACGATGCCCTCGGCCACGCAGCGCGCGGCTTCGAGTGACTGCGAATACATCAGCCGCTTGCGCACATCGTCCACGTCGGGCTGTTCGTCCGCAAGCGGGAAGCGCTGCGCGAGACCGGGCCAGATAACTTTTTTGCTGCCATCGGCTGGGTGGTCGTAGAAACCCTTACCGGCCTTGCGGCCCGGTCGGCCGAGTTCTTCCACCATGGCGATCAACACCTCATCCTGCGGTTGCTCGCGGTAGGTCTCTCCCTGGTCGATGCGACCCTGCGTCATCGCCTTGTGCAGCAGCTCGATGGAAAACTCGTCGATAAGCGCCAGCGGCGGCATCGGCATGCCAGCCAGGCGGCCCGCGTTCTCGATCAGGTACGGGTTGACGCCCTCGGCCAGCATGGTCATGGCCTCGAAGGGGTACATGCCAAAGGCGCGGTTGGCGTAGAAGGCCGGGCAGTCGTTGACGACGATGGGTGTCTTGCGGATGCGCTTGACGAAGTCCATTGCGTGCGCCACGGCGGCCTCGCCGGTCTTTTCGCCACGAATGACTTCGACCAGCGGCATCTTCTCCACAGGCGAGAAGAAGTGCAGGCCCACGAACTGTACGGGCCGCGACGAGACTTCGGCCAGGCCGGTGATCGGCAGGGTGGAGGTATTGGTGGCAAAGATTGCATCGACGTCCATCGCTGCCTCGGCGCGTCGCGTCACATCGGCCTTGACCGCGCGGTCCTCGAACACGGCCTCGATCACGATGGCGCAACCCGCGAGCGTGGCCATGTCGGTGGCCACCGTCACGCGCGCCAGCGCCTGGTCGCGTTGCGCGGCGTCCAGGCGCCCCTTGGCCACCAGGCCATCCAAAACCTTCGCGCCGTAGGCCTTGCCCTTCTCGGCCGCCTCCAAACTGACATCGATCAGCACCGTGTCCAGCCCCGCCATCGAGCACACGTGGGCCAGACCTGCACCCATCATGCCGGCGCCCAGCACCGCGACCTTCCCGAACTTGCGCGGCGGCACGTCCTTGGGGCGGCCGGCCAGTCGGTTCGCATCACCCATCGCGTAGAAGAGCGTGCGGATCATGTTCTTCGTTTCGGGCGAGGTTGCCAGGCGCGCGAACTGGCGCTGCTCGATCTTCAGGCCGGTGTCAATGTCCACCTGGCAACCGTCGTAAACGCAGGCCAGGATGGCCTCGGGCGCCGGGTACAGCGCCTGAGTCTTGCCGAGCAGACTGCCGGCGACACCGAAGTACAGCATCGTCGGGCCGGGCGCCTGCGGTGTGCCGCCGGGAAACTTGAAGCCTTTGGCATCCCAGGGCTTCACGGTGGACTGCGCGCCGTCGGTCAGCAGCCACTGTTTCGCTCGCGCCAGCAGCTCGCCGGGGGGTACGACCTCGTCGACGATGCCGGCTTCCAATGCCTTCTCCGGTCCGACCTTACGGCCTTCCATCAAGTAGGGCAGCGCGGCCTTGATGCCGATCATGCGCGGCAGCCGCTGCGTGCCACCAGCGGCGGGCAGCAGGCCCAGCGTCACTTCGGGCACACCTAGCTGCAGCTTCGGATCTGCCGCAGCGATGCGGCGGTGGCAGGCCAGGCAGACCTCCAGCCCGCCGCCGAGCGCGGTCCCGTTGATGGCGGCCACGAAAGGCTTTCCAGACTTCTCCATTCGGCGCAGCATCGCGCTCAGCGGCCCCGTCACGTCCATCGACTGCTGAGCGCTCGAGATCGTGCGGATGAACTCCAGGTCACCCCCAGCAAGGAACTCAGGCCGCGCTGAAGTGACGATCACGCCCTTGACCGCCGCGTCGACCACCGCGCGGTTCACTGCGGTGTCAAAGGCTGCCATCGATGCCGTGTTCAGCACGTTCATCGGGCGGTCCGCCACGTTCCACGTCAGGGTCGCGATACCGTCCGCGTCCACCGTGTAATCCACCATTGTTTCGCTCCGGTTTCTCTGCTGTTGCGCTCAGACGCGCTCGATGACCATGACGGAACCCATGCCGCCACCCACGCACATCGTGACCACGCCGATGGTCAGATCGCGACGCTCTAGCTCGTCGAGCAGCGTTCCCAGCAGCATGCCGCCGGTGGCGCCCAGCGGGTGGCCCATGGCGATCGCACCGCCATTTACGTTCACGCGGTCGTGCGGCACGTTCAGCACCTCCATGAAGCGCAACACCACAGAAGCGAATGCCTCGTTGCACTCGAACAGGTCGACATCGGCCACGCTCAGGCCGGCGCGCTTGAGCGCGGCCTGCGCAGCCGGCGCGGGGCCGGTGAGCATGATGGTGGGCTCGGTGCCCACGGTGCCGAAGGCGCGCACACGCGCACGCGGCCTCAGGCCCTGGGCGGCGGCGGCCTCCCTGGTACCGATCAGCACCGCCGAGGCACCGTCGACGATTCCCGAAGAGTTGCCGGCGTGATGAATGTGTTCGATGCCGCCGAGCTGCGGGTAGCGGTGCAACGCCATGGCGTCGAAGCCCATTTTCTCGCCTTGCATGGTGAAGGACGGTTCGAGCTTCGCCAGCGTCTCCATCGTGGTGTCGCCGCGCACGTGTTCGTCGCGGTCGAGGATCACCAGGCCGTTGAGGTCACGCACCGGCACCATGGATTTCGCGAACCGTCCTTCGCTCCAAGCCACAGCGGCGCGGCGCTGGCTCTCGACCGCGTAGGCGTCCGCATCGTGGCGGGTGTAGCCGTACAGCGTGGAGATCAGGTCAGCCGAGATGCCCTGCGGCACGATGCGGTTGGGGATGGTGAGCTGAGGATCCGTAGCCCACGGGCCGCCCGAGGTGAACATAGGCACGCGGGACATGCTTTCCACACCGCCGCCAATGGCCAGTTCGGCCTGACCCGACTTGACCAGCGCCGAAGCGAAGTTGCAGGCCTCCAGACCGGAACCACAAAAGCGATTGACCTGAATGCCAGGCACGGCGTAGTCGTACCCGGCGGCAAACACCGCGCTCTTGGCGATGTCGGAGGCTTGCTCCTGCACCGCTTCGACGCAGCCGAGGATCACGTCGTTGACCTGTGAGGTATCGAGCTGATGGCGATCGCGCAGCGCGGCCAGCAGACCGCCGGCCAGGCGCGCCGAAGGCACCTCGTGCAAACCGCCGCTTGCGCGGCCACGACCGCGCGGGGTGCGCACGGCATCAAGAATGTAGGCTTCCGTCATAGGGATGTGTGTGTGCGATGAAATGGCGCGTTTCAGCGCCCTTGAAACAAGGGTTTTCGGCGCTGCTGGAAAGCCTGGATGCCCTCCTTCAGGTCCACAGTGGAAAACACCTGCGCGAGTTGACGGCCCTCGTGGGCTACCATGGCGTCGAAGTCGCCGCCCTGCAGCAGAATTTCTTTCGATAGGCGCAGCGCCTGAGTCGGACCGCTGGCGATACCTTGCGCAAGCTCCGCCACCTGGGTGGTGAGCTCGCCGCGTGCTACGGCGCGATTGATCAGACCCAGCTTCGCAGCTTCGGCGCCGCTGAGCAGGCGCCCGGTGTAGATCAGCTCGGCCGCGAGCGGGTGACCCAAGCGGCTGAGCAGGAGGTGGTGGGTGCCGCTGTCGGGCACCATGCCGATATGGCGAAACGGACTGCCGAACAACGCGTCGTCCTCGGCAATGCACAGGTCGCAGCACAGCGCCAGGCCGAAACCGAAGCCCAGCGCCGGGCCCGCCACAGCCGAGACCGTGGGCAGGGGCAGTTCGCGCAGGCGCTTGCAGAACGGGCCAACGACGCCACCGATCACCGCCATGGGGTCGTCCACCGCCGGATCGATCGAGCCGATGTCCCAGCCGGCGGAAAACACCGGGCCGGCACCCTGGATCACCAGGCAACGCGCACCCGCCGCCAGGGCCTCGTCCAGCAGAGCGTCCAGGCGCAACACGTCGGCGGTGCGGAAAGTGTTCTTGGGCTGCGCGAGGTTCAGCACCAGGGTGGCGACCGCGCCTTCCAGGCGCAGGGTGACACCCTTGGCGTCTGAGGTTTTGGGAGTAGCAACTTGCATCCCCCCACTCTGCCAGAGCTGGGCGCCGGGAATATCGTCGCCTTGGACGATTCAGCGGTCTGCCGAACCAGTGATTCTCACCACGGCAGAGCGTGGTGGCTCACAAATTCCTGGCGATCAACTCCTTCATGATCTCGTTCGTGCCACCATAGATTCGCTGGGCACGGGCATCCACATAGGCCCGCGCGATCGGGTACTCGGCCATGAAGCCGTAGCCCCCGTGCAGTTGCACGCAGGCGTCGACCACCTTGCCCTGGAGGTCGGTGGTCCAGTACTTGGCCATGGACGCGGCCTGTGCGTCGAGCTCGCCGCGCAGCAGCAACGCCAGACAATGGTCCACAAAGATGCGGCCGATCTGGATCTCGGTCTTGAGCTCGGCCAGCACAAAGCGGGTGTTCTGGAAATCGGCCACCACCTGCCCGAAGGCCTTGCGCTCGCGCACGTAGTCCAGCGTCCAGCGGTAGGCGGCCTCGGCTGCGGCAATGGCTGAGATCGCGATCTGCAGGCGCTCCCAGGGCAGCTCACGCATCAGGTAGACGAAGCCCTGATTTTCCTCGCCGAGCAGGCTGTCGGCCGGCACGCGCACGTTCTCGAAGAACAGCTCGCCGGTGTCCTGCGACTTCAGACCCATCTTCTTCAACGGCTGGCCCTTTCGCACACCCGGCAGCGCGGTATCCACCAACAGCAGGCTCACCCCTTTGGCCCCGGCGGCCGGGTCGGTCTTGGCGACCACGATCACCAGGTCGCACACGGTAGCGTTGGAGATGAAGGTCTTGGATCCGTTGATCACATACGCATCGCCGTCCCGCACGGCGGTTGTGCGCACGGACTTCACGTCCGATCCCGCGCCGGGCTCCGTCATCGCCAGCGCACCGATCGCCTCGCCGCTCACCATGCGCGGTAGCCAGCGGTGCTGCAGGTGTTCACCAGCGAAGTGCAGCAGGTAGTTGGTGACGATCTCCGAATGCATGGTGAGCGAGAGACCGAAGTTGCTGTGGGGCGCCGCCTCCTCCAGCAACACGGCTGAGTACAACAGGTCAGCGCCCGCGCCGCCCAGAGCCTCGGGCACCGTGGGGCACAGCAGGCCCGCCGCGCCGGCGGCCTGGAAGAGGCTGTGCTCAAAGCCGCCGCGCGTTTCCCAGCGCTCGATGTGTGGCACCACCTCGGCCTGGAGAAAGCGGCGGACCGTCTCGCGGAAGAGCTCGTGCTCGGGCTGAAATATCTCGCGTTTCATCATGGGAATGGGCCTTGTGGGTTACACGCCGGGTCAGGCGAGCCAGCCCGCGCGCCGCGCGGCCTGAACGGCCTCCATGCGGTTGCGGGTGTCGAGCTTGACGTTGATGTTGCGCAGGTGCGTGCGAATGGTGGTTTCGGCCACGAACATGCGCTCTCCGATCTGGTCGTTGGACAGGCCTTCGGCCACCAGGCGCAATACCTGCAGTTCCTTCTTGGTCAGCGCGTCCATGGGGCTGGTCGAGGTGCCCGTCGCGCCAGCGACGGTGGGTAGCGGCAGGGGCGTCAACGGCGCGCGCAGCAAGCGGTCGAGGAATGCGATCGGTGCGCCGCCGTCGGCATCGAGCAAGTCAGTCGGCCCGCTGCGCAGTTCCTGCAGCATCACCAGCAGCAGGGGCCCTTCCACCAGGAAGGCTCGCACATAGCCTTCGGCCGCACCGGAGCACACGGCCTTTGCCAGCACGCGCATGGCCCGGTTGCGTTCTCCGAGTTTGTACAGACCCTGCGCCAGTACCAAGCGCAGCGTCATGGCGCGGCGCTCGCGCTGGGCCCGCTCGGCCCCATCGACTTCGGCGCGCAGCTCCGCGATCACCTCGGCCGCGTGGCCGGCCTGCACCGCCCAGCGTGCGTGCGCCAGCGCCAGCGTCTCGACCTCGTTGGCACGCAGTGACGAGCGGCTCACGCGCGCCCACAAGGCCTTGTCGCCGCAGTGGTCGATCTCGGCGCGGGCACGTCCCAGCTTGCCTTCCACCACCAGCATGCGCACCCGCTCCAGCCGCGCGCCGGCCACCACGCGCGGCAGGCCGTCGCGATTGCCCAGATGCTCCAGTTCGGTCAGCAGTTGCAGTGCGTGATCAGTGTCGCCCTGGTCCTGCGCGATGCGCGCCATGACCACATAGGCCAGGATCAACTGGTCCGGAATGGCGACGTGTCGGATCAGCGGGATGTAGACCGCGAGCAGGCGTTCGGCCTGATCGAGTTGGTCGGCTTCGAACAGCGCCTCAGCCAGCAGCACACCGGCCATGGCGTTGCCGTTGGTAGTTCGCGCGGCGTCGTGTGTGCCGGCGTTCACGGCCAGGCGCAACCGCGCCAGCGCCTTGCGCAACCGGCCTTGCGTGAGATCCACCGCCGCTTCGGCCGCTTCGGACAGCGTGAAATTGAAGCTGCTGCGGTGCTCGGGCTGGCGGCTGCGCGCCGCATCGGCATAACGCAAGGCCTCGTGGTAGCGGCCCGCGATCATCGCGAGGTTGGCCAGGATGATTTCGAGGAAACCGCGCACGAAGCTCACGTGCGTGGGCAGCGCGCCCAGCAGCGCGGAAGCCAGCTCAGTGGCCTCGTCTGTGCGGTCGGTCAGCACCATGAAGAGCGGGCCCATCGCGAGGCGGTGGGCCTTCACTTCCTCGTTCGGATCGGCGCGCTGTTCCAGCCGTTCCAGCAAAGATGCGGCCGCCAACGGCCCGCGCGCGAAGCACACCGCCCAGGCGTGCACCACCTGGAGCATCGGGTGCTCGTCGAGCAGGCCCTGCCCCAGCAGCGGGTCGAGCCAGCGCGACAGCAGGCGCATGCGACCCTGGTCAAGCAACGCCTGCGCGTGCTGGTGCAACAGCGGCAGCGCGGTGCGGAAGTCGCAAGCCGACAGCGAGTGCTCGATCGCCGGCACCGGGCGGCCCTGGGCGAGGAACCAGCGCGCAGCGGCTCGGTGCAGACCGGGTACTTCGTCCGGGTACTGCCGCTGTAGCTGCGCGCGCAGGAACTCGGCGAACATACCGTGGTAGCGGTAGCCGCTGCCCTCGGGCTGCAGCGGAATGAGGAACAGATGCGCCTGCTCCAGCGAGCGCAGCATGTCGGCGCTGTCGCTGCGGCCACAGATCAGATTGCACAACGAGCTATTCAGCACCGTAAGCACACTGGAGCGCAACAGGAAACCGCGCACGTCCTCGGTCTGCCGCGCGAGCACGTCTTCCACCAGGTAGTCAACCACCGCGGCGTTCGAGCCGGTGAAACCGGCGATGAACCGCCCCGGATGGTCGCGATGCTCCAGCGAAACCGAGGCCAACCAGAGCGCGGCGGCCCAGCCCTCGGTGCTGCGGTGCAGCCGCACGATGTCCTCGCTTTCCAGCGTCAGGCCCCGGCGCTCGCGCAGGAAGCCGTCGGTCTCGCTGACCGAGAAGCGCAGCTGCGCCGGATCGATCTCCAACAGGCGGCCCCGCGTGCGCAGCCGGCCCAGGCTGAGCTCGGGCGCACCCCGCGAGCCCACGATGAGCTGCGCACCGCGCGGCAGCTGGTCAATCAGCTCGTTCACCAGACCGAGCGCCACGGGGTTCTGCAACGCCTCGAAGTCGTCGAGGAAGAGTGCAAAAGGCACCGGATGCGCAGCCACGTGGTCGATCACCGAGAAAGCCAGCTCCTCCAGGTTGCCGATAGGCGCGCCGTGCGCGCGCGCCAACCCAGGCACAAGCGGTTCGAGCGCGGCGGCGAGCACGGTGAGGAAACGGCCAACGTCGTTATCGGCACGGTCCAGTGTGAGCCAGGCGGTGGGCAAGCCGGCTTCCTCGAAGCGGTTGCGCACCTGCAGCATCACGGTGGTCTTGCCAAAGCCAGCCGGCGCGCGCAGCAGAACCAGCCGCACCGAACCGGCACTGAATATCTTCTCGCACACCTCGGCGCGGGCGATTTCGAACGCGGTGGGCAGCGGCGGGTTGAGCTTGGAAGCCAGCGGCGAGGCGCGCGCGGCCACATCCACCGCGCTTGTGGCCGTGCTCACCAGTCTCAGTCGCGAGCGCTCGTTGGTCATGTCATCCCATCCTAGCGTACATCGTAACGACACAGGCGCCGCCCAGGCCCAGGTTGTGCTGCAGGGCGACCTTTGCGCCATCGACCTGACGTGCGCCAGCCTGCCCGCGAAGGCATCCGGGCGCGCAGCCTGCAAGGCCATGCCGCGCCTGCGCAGTTCGTCGAGCGAGATCACACCCGCATCGCTGAAGTGCTCCAGGCCTTTGGGGTCGATGACCACGACGCAGCGCAGTTGCCCACGCCGATGGTCAGCATGACGATGGAAAAGGCGGGCTGCCCGAGCACCGGGCGGACCACGGCGCGTTCGATGCCCAGGCCCACCAGCGCCATCGCGCCAACCGCCGCGAACGCCGCGAGCCAGAACGGCATACCCAACGGCCCCATGCAGGCCAGGCAGATGAAGGCACCGAGCATCATCAGCTCGCCCTGCGCAAAGTTGACGGTTTCGGTGGCCTTGTAAATCAGCACGAAGCCCAGCGCGATCAAGCCATACACGCACCCCAGCGCGATGCCTGCCACGATGATTTGAAGGATCAGCAACACGGTCTCCGTCGGCGGCCCCGCAGTGCGGTGCACGCGGTGCATCGTTGTGGGCCCTGCGCATGCTCTGCGCGGGGAGTTGCATCGATGGTAGGAAGCGGCGGGTTCTGGAATATCGTCCTATCCGACGAATCCACACACGGGACACTCACCACCCAAAAAAAAGAGCCGACGCGAATGCGTGCGGCTCGGTGCACCCAGGGTACGACGGAGCACAGTGCTCCGCCGGTGGAAGCGCGTTACTCCACGGTCTTGTAGGTGGCGGCCGCTGGATCGGCCTTGAGCAGGAACAGCTTGGGCGCGGCCAGGTGGTTGGTGGCGCTGAAACTGATGGGCGTCATCGAACCGGTTTCGAGGTTGCTCACTTTGGTCAGTTCGGCATTCGTGCAGTCCCAGGTCAGAGCCTTGCCGCAACGGCCCATGGCGTCGAACAGCGCGCGCGTGGCAGCGTAGCCGGTGAAGGAATAACGGTTGGTTCTAGCGAGTTCTTCTGGACTCAGGAACTTGGTCAGCTTGTCCATGAAGCCCTTGGCCTGTGGCGAACTCTCCAGGTACACGTAGTCCACGGTGTACACGTTCTCACCAGCCGTGCCCATCAGCTTGGCGCTGGCGGGCACACGCGACACGTAGGTCACGCCTACAGGAATCTTGTGACCGATGCGCTCGAGCTCCTTGACCATGGCCACGTTCTCCCCGAGCACGCCACCGGCCAGCAACGCTTCGGCGCCGGCCTGGCGGACCTTCAGGATTTCTGAGGAGAAATCGGTCTGTCCCTTCTTGTAGATCTGCGTGGACACGACCTGAAGCTTCTTCGCCTTGGCCGCGCGCTCGAAACCCGTGCGCACGTTCTCGCCGTAGTCGTCGTCCTGCGAGATCAGCGCCCACTTCTTGCCAGGATACCGACCAGCCATCTTGGCCACCAGCTCGTCCACCGCATCGGCCATGTCGTAGCCGACGGCGAACACGTTCTTGATCGCGGGCTTGTACAACCCTTCGTAGGTGGTGATCGGTGCCATCGCCGGCAGGCCTGACTGCATGATCAGCGGCATGGCGGCCTTTGCTTGCGCGGTCCCGGACACCGAGGTGAGCGCGAACACCTTGTCGCTGTTAATCAGCTTTCGCACGCCCTGGATGGTGCGCGAAGGCACATAGCCGTCATCCTCTGAGATCAGGCGCACTTTGCGGCCATTGATGCCACCGACCGCGTTGACTTCCGCGACCGCGACCTTCACGCCTAGGTTGTGCGCCACGCCCAGTAGCGCGGGCGGTCCCGTCAGCGGCACGATGTCGCCGATGACGATCTCGGTGTCGGTGACGCCTTGCTGCGCGGCGGCGGACAGGCAGACGCCTGCGGCCAGCAGGCCGATGGCGAGTTGAGTCAGTTTCAGTTTCATGGTGTCTCCTTGTGGTTGGGTAGGTAGCCGGGGTGAAAACGCGAACTCAGTAACGCAGGGGCCAGAACACCCAGGTGTGCCGGATGTCGTGCCAGATGCCGCGCAGGCCGCGCGGGTCGAAACGCAGGAAGCCGATGATGGCCAGGCCATACAGCACACTCTTGACCTCGTGCGCGCTGCTGGTCATCACGTCTTGCAGACGGCCACCGAGCAGCTGCACGAGCGCGCTGAACATCTCGGGCAGGGAGACGATGAAGACAGCACCGAGCACCGCGCCCAGAACCGAGCCCAGACCGCCCACGATGATGATGGCCAGGGCCTCGATGGACAGCAGGAAGGGAAAGCCCTCGACACTGACGATGCTCATGTATATGCCCATGAGCGCGCCGGCGATGCCGGTGAGCGCGGCGCTTATGAGGAAGGCCAGAAGTTTGTATCGCATTAGATTCACGCCCATGGTGCGCGCAGCGATGTCGTTGTCGCGCAGGGCCACAAGTGCACGCCCGAAGGACGAGCGCCGCAGGTTGAGCGTGATCAGCACGGCCAGCGCGCACATAATCAGGCAGAACCAGTAGAACGCGCGGTCGCTGGAGAGATCGAAGCCAAGAATGCTGGGCCGCGGCACCATGATCCCGCGGCCCGCGCCAGTGAAATTTCCGCCGGCCAGGATCGCCGCGCTAACGATGTGGCTAAAGGCCAGCGTCGTGATCGCCAGGTACAAACCATGCAGGCGCAGCGAGGGAATGCCCACCAGCAGGCCGCAGAAGGCCGGCACTACCGCCGACATCACCAGCGCCAGTTCGGGCGGCAAGCCCAGGCGCGTGACACCGATTGCATAGGCATATGCGCCCAGCATCAGGAAGCCCACATGCCCCAGCGAGATCAGCCCCGCGAAGCCGGTGAGCACCGTCAGACCCAGCACGCCCACCACGGTGAACAGGATGATGGTCAGGTGGGACAGCGCGAAGTTGCCCAGCAGAAAGGGGGCCGCGATCAAAACCACGAGCAACGCCGCAACCCACGCCTTCACCGCGGGCGAATCCGTGAGGACCACCAGCCCGCTGTAGTGCTCTTTGAAGTATCCGCTTCGCATCAGACTCTCTCGATTCTTTTTTCGCCAAACAGCCCGAATGGCCGCACCATGAGCACCACCAGGATCAGCGTGAAGCCCGCGACATCCTTAAGTGTGCTGGACAAGTAGCCACCCACCAGGTTCTCGAACACGCCGATGATCAACCCGCTGACACCCGAACCGAGCACCGAGTCGAATCCGCCCAGCACGGTGGCGGGGAAGGCCTTGAGGCCGAGCTCGAACACGGTGGGCGTGAGGCCATAGATCACCGCGAACAGCGCACCGGCCAGGCCGGCCAGGCCCGAGGCCGAGGCCCAAGCGACCGCCTGCACGCGAGCGGTGGACACACCCATCAGCCGTGCGGTCTTCTCGTCGGCGGCCACCGCCCGCATGGCCACCCCGAAACGACTGTGCCCAAGGAAGTACCAGAAGCCCGCCACCGCGAGCAATAGCGCACCGAGCACACCGAGCTGGCTCACACGCAATCCGATGTCGCCCATCCGCACGATGTCGTCCGCGCCGGCCACTTCGAATTTGTGTGGCGATGCGCCCCAGATGATGGTGACCACCGAGCGCAGCACGACAGCCAGCCCAACGGTCACCAGCACCACGGACAGCACTGGCTCGCCCAGCATGGGCCGCATGATCAGGCGCTCGCAGATCAATCCCAGCAGCGCGCCGATGACCACCGCCAGCAGCACCGTCCAGACACTGCCCGTGCCCAGCGTGGTCGCCAGTGCCCAGGTGGTGTATGCGCTGAGCATGCCCATCTCGCCCTGCGCGAAATTGACGATGCCCGTGGCCTTGTAGATTACGGCAAATCCCATGGCCACCAGACCATAGATGGCGCCGACCGCCAGACCGGAAACCACCAGTTCAATGAAGTAGTTCATCATGCATCCCCGTAGATGATCTCGAGCTCACGCGCGAATTTCTTGTTGACGAGGCCGCGGCGCACCTTTTGCGTTGCCGTGAGTTCGCCGTCGTCGTGGTCGAGCTCCTTTTCCAGCAGCACAAACCTGCGCACGTTCTCCACTCGCGCAAAGCGGGAGTTCACGTTGTCGACCACCCCCTGGATTAGCTTGATCACCTCGGGCATCTGGGTCAGCGACTTGTAGGTCGTGTACTGCAGGTCGCGTTCGCCGGCCCAGCGGCCGACGGTGTCGAAGTCGATCTGGATCAGGCCACCGAGGAATTTTTTTCCTTCGCCCACCACGATCGCCTCACGCACGAAGGGGCTGTCTTTCATCGCGTTCTCGATCTCCGAGGGCGCGATGTTCTTGCCCCCGCTGGTGATGATGATGGCCTTCTTGCGGTCCACTACCGCGATTTCGTCATCGCCGCGCTTCTCGACGATGTCGCCGGTGGCGATCCAGCCGTCGGCCGACAGGATATCGGCGGTGCCTTTGTCGTCGAACAGATAGCCTTGGAACACGCCGGGCGAGCGCACAAACACCTCGCCATCGTCTCCAAGACGCCACTCCACGCCTTCCATGGCGGGGCCGCAACTGCCCGAGATGAACCGTCGCCCGGGCACTTGTACAAAGGCCAGGCCACCGGCCTCGGTAAGCCCGTAGCCCTGCCCCACCGGTAATCCGATGATGTCGAAGAACTTCAGCGTCTCCGGCGACACCGAAGCGCCGCCACACATGCGCGTGTGCGTGCGGTTCAGGCCCATGTGGCGCTGCATGTTTCGGAACAGCAGCAGATACCAGAAGCCGAACGCCAGCCGGTCGCCCACGGCCGTGAACCGGCCGTGCTCCGCACGCCGGTCGGACAACACACGCCCGAACTTCATGCCCACGCGGTACAGCCACCGCTGCACGCGCCCGCTGTCCTTCATGCGGAACTCGAAGCCTTGCTGCAGCTTCTCCCAAATGCGCGGCACGCCCAGGAAGAAGGTGGGCCCGATCTCGCGTATGTTGGAGGCCACTGTGTCGATCGATTCTGCAAAATTGACGCAACCGCCCGAAATCAGATGCTGCACGGTGGAATAGGTGCGTTCGGCGACGTGGCACAGCGGCAGGTAGCACACCGAATCGAATGGCTTGCCTGTCATCTGGCGCGCTACCATGTAGGCATAAGCGCCGTAAACGAAGTTGCGGTGCGTGAGCATCGCGCCCTTCGGTGGTCCAGTGGTGCCGGAGGTGTAGACGAGGATGTTCACGTCGTCCGGCACTAGCTGGTCGATCTGCGCGTCCAGACGGCGTTCCGCCTCGGGGACTTCGGTCACCAGTTGGTCACCGTGGACGAGCAGGTGTTCGAAGCCGTGCGGCTGACCGGCCTCATAGTTGCGCAGACCCTTCATGTCCACGCAGAAAATGTGCTGTAGATGAGTCAGGCCATTGCCGTTACGCATCGCGTCGAGCACCTTGTCGGTCTGCTCCTGATCGCCGGTTATTGCCAGCTTGGCCTGGCAGTGGCCCGCGATGTATTGCACCTCGGCCCAAGGATTGGTCGGGTAGATGCCCACCACCTGCACGCCGATCATCTGCGCGCCCAGGTCGGCGTAAAACCACTCAGGCACGTCTTCGGCCGCGATGATGATGCGGTCACCGCGCTGCAGGCCCAGCTTGGTCAGGCCATGCGCCACCCGGCGCGCGGCGTGGTAGTAGTCCTGCCACGTTCGGCCATGCCAGATGCCGTGGATCTTTTCCCGCAGCGCAACCTGCGCGCCGCGTTCCCGGGCCTGCAAGCGCAGCAGGGCCGGCATTGTGGTTTCGCCACGGATCAGTTGTTCATGGTCAAGCATGAGCCTCCTCCGCACCCAGGTAGGCCTGCATCACTGTGGGGTTCGCAGTCACCTCGGCTGGCGTGCCTTCGGCGATCAACATGCCGAAGTCCAGTACGTAGACACGGTCCGACAGGTCCATCACGACCTGCATGTCGTGCTCAATCATCAGAACCGCCACACCGAACTCGTCGCGGATGTCGAGCGTGAAGCGGCCAATGTCTTCCTTTTCTTCGCGGTTCATGCCGGCGGCGATTTCGTCCAGCAGTAGCAGGCTGGGCTCGCACGCGAGCGCACGCCCAAGCTCCACGCGCTTTTGCTGGCCATAAGCCAGTTGCGACACCGGCTTGTCGCGCAGCGCCTCTATCTCGAGGAACTCGATGATTTCCTCCACCTTGCGGCGCGCGGCGATTTCCTCGCGCTGCGGCCGGCCCCAGAACATCAGCGCTTCGAGCACGGTGTAGTTGAAATGAACGTGCCGACCAGTGAGCAGGTTTTCCACCACCGTGCCATGTTTGAACAGCGCCAGGTTCTGGAAGGTTCGGCCGATGCCGGCGCGCGCGAACTCCGACGACTTCAGGCGCGCGGTGTCCTCACCCTTGAAGAAGACCTGCCCCGCACTCAGGTCGAGCACGCCACTGATCAGGTTGAAGATCGTAGTCTTGCCGGCGCCGTTGGGGCCGATCAGGCTGACGATCTCGCCCGGCATGACGCGCAGACTCACGTTGTTCACCGCAGTGACGCCGCCGAATTTCTTCGTCGCGCCGCGCACGTCTAGAATAGGTTCGCTCATGACAGCCACCTCTTGCGACGCTTGTAGTGTTTGACATCCCGCATGTTGGTGCGACCTTGCTGGGCGCTCAGGCCCAGGTAGAACTCACGCACGTCGGCGTTGCTGCGCAGAGCATCGCTGGTGCCGTCGAGCACCACGCGTCCGTTTTCCATGATGTAGGCGTAGTCGGCGATCTCCAGCGCACGGCTCGCGTTCTGCTCCACCAGGAGGATCGTCAGACCGTTCTTCGTGCGCAGCGTTTCGATCGCCGAGAATATCTCGGACACGATCAGTGGCGCGAGTCCCAGCGAAGGTTCATCCAGCGCGAGCACCTTGGGCCGGCTCATCAGCGCGCGCCCGATGGCGACCATCTGCTGCTCGCCACCGGAGAGATAGCCCGCGATCACGTCGCGTTTCTCGGCCAGGCGAGGGAACAGGCGGAACACGTTCTGGCGCTCCTCGTCGAGCATCTGGCGGCTCTGCAAGTGCGCGCCTACGACAAGGTTTTCCTCCACCGTGAGTGTGGCGAACAGGCGGCGACCTTCGGGCACTTGGACCAGGCCCTGGCGCACGATGTCGGGCGCGAGCGCCTTCTCCACATGGCGACCGAAGAGCTGGATTGATCCTTTCTCGATTTCGCCATCCTCGGCATCGAGCACGGCCGAAATGGCCTTGAGCACGGTTGACTTGCCGGCGCCGTTGGATCCGAGCAGCGCCACGATCTGGCCCGCCTGCACTTCCAGCGACACGTCGCGCACCGCCTCAATGGCACCGCCATACACGATCTGGATGTTGTGGACCGCCAGCACAGGTGCCTGGGTGGGCACCGTCCCTGTCGGGGGGGGGGCGGCTGTGGGTGAAAGAGACATGAGCCTGTGGTTCTTCTAGGTGATTGCGGTATCGATAGAGTCGGCGGATGGATTCATAATTAGTCCGTCGCGTCGGTCTTTAATTCGTGCATTATGTCACTGCTTCATGATTTCTGCGGACCGGTATTTACCCTAGGCGGAGGGTGTTGCCGCCAGAAGGTCCTTCAGCGACCTGTCGGGATCGGCAACGGCCTCGGCGCTGACGACCACGCGCGCGGCCACAGCCTTTTTGGCCAGCATGAAGTCGGCGGGCCGGTTGACGGCGTCGACTGCGATCACGCGGCCTTCGCGCAGGTAGAACGCACAGAAGCTGCGATCGACGAAAGAGCCGCGCACCACGCACGCTTCGTGCCCGTCGGACAGACCGGTCATCTGCAGCTTCAGGTCGTACTGGTCGGACCAGAACCACGGCACCGAGTGGTTGGGCCTTGGCTTGCCGCACAGCCGGCCGGCCGCGGCACGCGCCTGTTCTAGCGCGTTGGGCACCGACTCCAGGCGCACGCGCCGCCTGTACAGCACGCTGTTGTGCACCGTGCAGTCGCCGGCGGCCACGATGTCGGGATCCGAGGTGACCGAGTGCTCATCCACCACAATGCCCCCCTCCACGCGCAGACCGGCGGCTTCTGCCAGCGCGGTGTCGGCCAGCATGCCGATGCCGACGATCACCACGTCCGCCGACAGCCGTTCACCGTCGCTGCAGAGCACCGCAGTCACGGCGCCATCGGCACGACGCTCGATCGCGTGTACCGAGGCACTGGTGCGCAGATCGACTCCCGCCTCGCGATGTACCCCCTCGTAAAAACTGGAGATCTTGGCGCCGGTGACGCGCGAGAGCACGCGCGGCTGCGACTCCAGCACGGTCACCACGGCGCCGAGCTTCCGCGCAGAGGCCGCCACCTCCAAGCCCACGTAGCCCGCGCCGATGATCAGCACACGCGAGCCCTCACGAATGCTACCCGCGATGGCGAGCGCATCGGACTTCGAACGCAGGCTGAACAGATTGGATGGCGCAGCGCCTTCCATGCCCGGCACATCTAGCGCGCGGGCACGTCCGCCGGTGCACAGCGCAAGCTTCGTGTAGGTCAGCGCGTTGCCATCTTGAAGCAGTACCTGGTGCGCACCGCGGTCAATGGCGCACACGCGCGTGCCCTGCCGCAACGCGATGCCGTTTGTCTCAAAGGCTGTGGACTGGCGCAGCGCGAGCGAGTCGGCGTCGGCCGTACCGCAAAGGAAGGCCTTGGACAACGGCGGCCGGTGGTAGGGCACATGCGGCTCCTCGCCCAGCAGCACGATGGCGCCGGCCCAGCCCTGCTGCCGCGCCGCGAAGACCAATTCCACGCCGGCGTGACCTGCGCCGATGACGATCAATGTCTCCTTGTTATCCATGCTTTCCCTATATCGGTTGTGGGGCATTTGACTTATAGTCCGTCTGGTCGGTCTAATATAAAAGAGAAAGCGAATCCATGCAACACGCCACTACCAAGCCGGAAGGGAATGCGCGATGACGCGCGTGCGCGCCAACGACTACGAACTCAAGAAACAGGTGATCCTGGACCGCGCGGTTGCGCTCATCGCGCAGAAGGGTTTCGATGGCGCGACCATGAGCGACGTGGCCACCGCGTGCGGCGCGTCCAAGTCCCACCTATACCACTACTTCCCGTGCAAGGAAGACCTGCTGTTCGCGATCGTCAAGGAGCACATCACCGAGCAGGTCGCCGTGCTGTCAGCGATCGCGCAGGAGCCAAGCCCTGCGGCGGAGCGCTTCACGCGCTTCGTGGGCGCCTTCGTGCAAGAAGGCGCCAAGTCGCGCAACCACCACCTCGTGCTGATGAACGACATCAAGTTCCTGCCGCCAGTGCAGCGCGAGGAGGTGCGCAAGCTCGAACAGAAACTCATGCAGCTCATGGTCAGCCTGCTGCACGAGATCAACCCCGAGCGCATGGCCCCCGCCAAAGTGCACTCACCCTACGCCCTGCTGCTGTTCGGCATGGTGATCTGGACCTTTACTTGGTACGAGAAAAGTGGTGCGATCTCGCCAGCAGAGCTGGCCGAGCGGATCTCACAGCTGTTCCTCGACGGATTCCGCGGGGGTTAAGGCTACGCTGAATAAGCCCCGTTTTGAAACGATACTTTTCGATATTGCCCGTCGATTTACGATTTCTGCCCGAGTTGGACCAGATTTGCGGCTCTGAGAGCCGCATTGCCGGGCTTCTTTGCCCACTTTGCACCCTCATGGACGCACCTGTGCCATCAACGTCTTTCGAGCCAGGAAGATGTTGGCCAGCGCCAGGGCTGTGAATGCCCGTGTGGCGTTCTTGGCCAACCCCCGGTAGCGCACCTTGCCAAAGCCCCACAGCCGCTTGACCACACCAAAGACATGCTCCACCCGAGCACGGATGCTCGA
>Ga0105046_10001040_pt1 | contig 41619 bp, 37 predicted proteins | sample MAT03_FD_78385 | JGI IMG/M metagenome (GOLD analysis project Ga0105046, IMG submission 78385) | Freshwater microbial communities from Lake Fryxell liftoff mats and glacier meltwater in Antarctica - MAT-03 (megahit assembly) | ecosystem: Environmental > Aquatic > Freshwater > Ice > Liftoff... | reverse complement strand
GGCAATGCCGTCGTGCAATTCACTACGGCGGAAGGCGCCATCCTTGCGCTCGACGGGGCCTTCGAGAACGGAGGTGCCGCGACCGGCGATACCTCCGCAATGGTCGAGCGGTTTGCAGGCTCCAACGGGGGTGCCGACCAGCTGCGCGGTGACGCAATCAACAGCCTTGCCGGTCGCGGCGGAAATGATGTGCTGGATGGTGCGGCGGGCGACGACCTTCTGAACAGGGGGGCTGGCGTGGACACGCTGACGGGCGGGTTGGGCAATGACCGCTTCATCTTTGACACACGCGCAAGCCTTGGCGATGTTCTCACCGATTTCACCAACATCGCGGGCGACAACGACCGGCTGCAATTCAGCGCGGCGGCCTTTGGCCTCGGGGCTTATGTCGGGGTGGCGCCATCGGGCCTGCTTGCGATCTTTCAGGTCCGGGCTGACACTCTGGCGCAGGATGCCGACGACCGCCTTGTCTTTCGCACCACGGACCGCAGCCTGTGGTTCGATGCCGACGGCAATGGTGCAGGGGCTGCAGTGATGGTGGCAGACCTGCAGGTCGGCGCCACGTTCACGGCGGCAGACATCCTGATCCTTTAGGCGGGCGGCACGAAGGCCTGGCGGATCTTGCGAAACACCGGCAGCGCTTCGCAGGCCTCGGAATGCGCGGTCAGCGCCGGGAACGCCTGCGGGTCGATCAGCGCGGGATGCGCCTCGGCCGCAAAGCGCAGGGCACAGGCAAGGGCAATGTCGGCATGGCCAAGGGTCGCGCCGAACCACCATGGGCCCGGGCGCGCCGCCCGTTCGGATTCCAGCATGGCCAGCACATTGTCGATCTGCCGCACCAACCGCGGCTCCCATTGCGAGGAGGGATGCACATGCATCCGGCGTTCATAGAACAGGCTCACCGCCTTGTCCGCCAGACCACAGGCGAAGGAGGCGACCCGCAGGGCGCGGTGCCGCTCCAGTTCCGTGCGGGGAAACAACGGGCGGTCGACGCGACTGTCGAGGTAGTCGAGCATCATGTGGCTGTCGTTCAGCACCGTGCCTTCGTTCAGGATCAACGTCGGCACCCGCATAAGGGGATTGAGCGCGGCCAGCGCCTCCTCATCACCGAAAGCCGACCAGGGGCGGTGTTCATACGGCATGTCATAAAGCGTGAGCGCGATCCCCACCCGGCGGACAAAGGGGCTGTCATAATGGCCGATCAGGATCATGGCGCCGCTGCTGCCACCGGGGGCACCTTCTTGAGATAAGCCGCAATCGCCGCCCGGTCCGACACAGGCAGACGGGCCATGTTTTCCACCACAAAGGCCATATGGCCGCCGACCGAGTCGTATTCGGGGGTGAAACCGCTGGTCAGGTACTCGACGATCTCGTCCTCGGACCAGGTCAGCACGGCGGGAGTGATGTTCGGCGCCAGTTCCTTGCCGTCCGGCCCTGTGACCCCGGCCAGCCAGCGTGATCGGTCAAGGCCCCCAAGCGCAGCGCGCGGGGTGTGACATTCAGTGCAATGGGCGGCGGCCTCCACCAGATAGCGCCCGCGCTCTTCCACCGGGGACAGAGGGTCAGGGATTGTCCAGCCGGTGGTCGCGAACAAAAGCTTCCAGCCGCCCAGCAGTCTGCGAATGTTGAAAGGAAAGCCTACCTCATGCGGCAGGCTGGGGGTGGCATCGGAGGGCAGGGTTGCAAGATAGGCGTGCAGGTCGGCTACGTCCTGCAGGGCAAGCTTGTTGTAGGCGCCGTAAGGCAGGGCCGGGAACAGATGCTGCCCTTCCGGCGAAACGCCACGGGTGATGGCATTCGCGAGGTCAGGCAGGCTCCAGCCGCCAATTCCGTGGACGGGATCGGACGAGATGTTGGGGGCGATGAAGGTGCCGAACTGCGAGGCAAAGCGCCGCCCGCCCGACAGGACCAGTTTTGCCTCGCCCTTGGCCCCGTCGGCCGAATGACAGGAGGCACAGCCGGTGGCCCAGAACACCGGCTCCCCCCGCGCCGCATCGCCGGTGAGGCCTGCGAGCTGGTCTGCGGCCAGCACGGCAGGGCGGGTGAAAAACCAGAACGCGCCGAACCCCAGGATGCCGAGAAAGATTAACCAGCGGATCAGGCGCATCGGAAGCCTCCGGGAAGGGGTCACAGGCAGCAGATTAGTCATGAAACCGGTCAAAGGGAACCTTGGATTGCTGGGTCGCCGACACGGGCCGCCCCAAAGACAACAGGGAAGCAACGACCCCGTCGCAATCTTAGCGCAGGCGCGCCGGACTGCCGGTCCTGCGCGCCCTCCTGGCCCCGGAGCAATAAACCCTCGTGATCAGAAGCCGGTGCGGGTCGCCTCGCGCGCGGCCTCGGGCAGGACTTCGGCCAGGACGGACAGACTGCGCGCGTCCCCGACGCTTACCCGGATGCAGCGGTCCAGAGGCGCCACCCCCGGCATGCGGATGAAGACACCTCGGGCGAGCACGCAGGCCAGTACACGGCGGGCGTGGTCGCCGTCGCGGCCACAGTCGATGGTGACAAAGTTGGTGGCCGAGGGCAGGGGGGTCAGCCCGCTGTCCTGCGCAATCCCCGCCACCCGTGCCCGCGCGCTGATCACCTGCGCCTGCACCGACGCGAGCCAGCCCTGGTCGGCCAGTGCCGCCAGCGCCCCCGCTTGCGCGATCCGCCCCATGCCGAAATGGTCGCGCACCTTGTCGAACGCCCGTGCCAGACCCTGATGGGTGATGGCATAGCCCACCCGTGCCCCAGCCATCCCGTAACCTTTGGAAAACGTGCGCAACCGGATGACCTGGGGATGCTCTACCGGCAGGTCCGGGATCGTGCCCGCCGGGGCAAGATCGGCATAGGCCTCGTCCAGCACCAGAAGGCACCCGGGCGGCAGGTTTGCCACCATGTCGGCCACGAGCCCGGCAGGGTGATGGCTGCCCATCGGATTGTCGGGGTTCGCGAAGTACAACAGCCTCGCGCCGGTGCGGCGGGCCATGTCCAGCAGTGCTGCAGGGTCCTCAAGATCCGCGCGGTACGGCACGCCGTGCAGCACCCCGCCATGACCTGCCACGTGAAAATTGAAGGTCGGATAGGCGCCAAGCGAGGTCACCACCGCATCGCCCGGCGCCACCATCAACCGCACGATCAGACCCAGAAGCCCGTCGATCCCGCCGCCGAGGGCGATGTTGCCGGACGCCACACCGTGATGCGCGGCCAGCGCCGCCTTCAGTTGATAGCCTTCGGGGTCGGCATACATCCATACATCTGCCGCGGCCGCCTGCATCGCTGCCTTCGCCGCGGGCGAGGGGCCAAAGAGCGACTCGTTCGCCCCAAGCCGGGCGCGGAACGGGCGGCCAAGCTGCCGCTCCAGCGCCTCGGGTCCGGTAAAAGGGACGGTTTCGGGCAGGGTTGCGGCGAGCGGGGTCAGCGGGATCATCATAACCTCAGGGGGCAATGCGGGCGCGCAGGTGGATCAGCGCAAGAACAGTGTCGATCGTGGGGGTCGGCAGGCCGGTCAACCGCCCACCTCCTGCACCGAGCCTATAAGGGCTTCGATCTCCATCGGGCGGCCGGCCTCCAGATCCTGCAGCATCGAGGTGCGGTGTGCGCCCACAGCGGTGCCACCGTCGATCCGGCGCTCCACGTCGATGGCAAAGCTTGCGCCAAGCGCCTCGGCGATCGCCTGCGCCTTCAGCATCATGGCGCGCGCCACACCGCGCGTCCCGGGATCGGTGCACAGCACGTCGGGCGTCGCATGCGTCAGCGCCGAAATCGGGTTGAACGACAGGTTCCCCCACAGCTTCACCCAGACCTCGTCACGCAGGCGCGGGCGCACCGGTGCCGACAGCCCCGCCGCCGTGAGCGCACCGGACAGGGCGATCGTGCGGGTGCTCCGCTCCCCCGAGGGCTCTCCCAATGAAAAGCGGTTCCGCGCGATGTGCCGCACCACTCCGGGCGCCTCTACCTCGGCGGCAGGGTAGACGACAGAGCCGAGCACCCGGCCAGGGCCGAAGCCATTCATTGCACGCCCCCCGGATCGACCGAGGCGAGCCGACGGCCTTCATGCGCGCCCCCCAGACGGTGAAAATACCACCAGGGCAATCCGTTCACGGCGCTGACAAGCGTGCTCTTCTCGCCCAAAAGCGGCAGGATCTGCGGCACAACCGGCGGCACCGAATGCGCCTTGAGCGTGAGGATCACATAGTCCTGCGGCCCAAGTTCGCGGGCATCCTCCACCGCGCGGACGGGGTGGGTGCGCCTCTCCCCCTCCTCGATCAGCGTCAGGCCATTCGCCTGAATCGCCGCCAGATGCGGGCCGCGCGCAATGAGGCTCGCCTCAGCCCCGACGGCGGCCAGTTTAACCCCCAGGTAGCCGCCGATGGCCCCTGCGCCAAAGATGCAGATCCTCACCTCACCCCCCTGACTGAACTCCGGCCAGCCCGAGCTTTTCGGCCAATCCGATCCGCTGCAGGTCCCGCATCACCTGCGCGGGCAACGAGGCCGAGGAGGAGCGGATCAGCCGCAAGGGCACCCGTGCGATCACATCGGCATTTCGGCCCGCGCGCGCGAGGATGGTCTGGTGCATCGTCGGCACAGCGGTGTACCAGCTGGGTCGCGCAGCCTCCAGCCAGCCAAAGAACCGCAGCGCATCAAATCCGGGCGCGCACCAGACCGAGGCGCCGGCCCCAAGGCTCGCGGTCACGGCGGCGATCAGCCCGTGGATGTGAAAGAGCGGCATCATGTTCAGGCAACGGTCCATAGGGCTCAGCGCCAGCGAGGCCGCGATATGGCGCGCCGAGGCCGCGATGTTCGAGTGCAGCAAGGGCACGATCTTGGGCCGCGAGGTGGTGCCGGACGTATGAAGGATCAGCGCAACATCCCCCGGTCCCGGCAATGTGACATCGGGCGTCCGGCGCGCGGCCCCCTCGGCCCGCAGCGAGAATTGCCCCGCAGCACCCCCCGGCGCGGCTGACAGCCGCAGGATCGCAAGCCCCGCCGCCACCGCAGCCGCATGCGCCGCGCCGGCCTCACCCTCGGCCAGGATGATTGCGCAGGCGCCAATGTCGCCCAGATAGAAATCGAACTCCTCACGCCGGTAGGCCGGGTTCAGCGGGCAGGTCACCGCCGCCTGCGCCACGGTCAGAAAGGCAGCTGCCATCTCGGGCCCGTTCGGCAGCACAATCGCCACCCGGTCCCCGCGCCCGATCCCCGCACGGTGCAGGGCCGCCGCCGTCGTCGCGCCTTGTGCCCTGAGGCCCGCAAAATCGAGCCAGAGGCGGTCCGGTGCACCAATCGCGGGGGCCGTCGCGTCCGGTGCTGCAACAAGCTCGGCAATTGTCTGGGGCATCGGCGGTCCATCCTCTTCGGACACGATGTCTAGGGCCTGAAACGGCACGAGGCAAGCCGGGCCGGATCAGCGGTCGTCGGGGCGCTTCTTCTCGAAGACTTCGCGCACGATCGTGTAGTCGCGATACCCCAGCCGCGCCACGGGGGCATAGCGGGTGACGTCAAACCGCCCGTTCACCAGACAGTCGTCGCGCAGATGCACCCCCGTCACCTCGGCCAGGATCAGGAAGTTGTCCGCCCCCTTCAGCGTCATGATCTCAGTCACCCGGCATTCCAGCGTCGCGGGCGCGTCGGCCACGCGCGGGCAGTCGATGGTGCGGCATTCGGCTTTGGCCACCCCGGCTGCCACAAATTCATCGGTCCCCTGCGGCAAGTCGGCAGAGGTCGCCGACATCGCCGCCAGCGCCGCCTCGCCCACGATATTGGCGGCGAAGACTCCTGCCTCGCGCGCAGCCCGGACCGAATCCTTCTCGCCGTTTGAGGCGAACATCACCTGCATCGGCACATACGCCAGCGCGTTGAAAAAGGAATAGGGGGCCAGATTGTCGCCCTTACTGCAGCGGCTCGAAATCCAGCCGATCGGGCGCGGAGAGACGATGGCGTTGAACGGGTTATGGGGCAGGCCATGCCCTTGCTGTGGCGTGTAGAACATGCAGCCTCCGGCTCTTGCTCCCGGGGATTTCCCAAGGGTTTGTCTGGGGCTTATCCGCGTGCTACGGGCGGTTCCAGAAGAATCTTCGCGGGCGCGGCGAGGCAGAGCAGGGCGGAGTAGGGCAGAGGCGTGGCATATCGGCTGGAAGAAGAGACCGAGGCAGACTGGTGGGAGGTGGAGGCGTTATACGACCTCTGCTTTTCCCCGGGCCGCACTGCGCTGTCCTCTTATCGGCTGCGCGACGGCGTGCCGACAATCGCGGCCCTGTGCCTCATATTGCGCGATGACGACAGCACGCTGGCCGCAGTGATCCGCTATTGGCCGGTCGAGGCGGGGGGACAGGACGCGCTTCTCCTTGGTCCCGTGGCGGTCCACCCGACCCGACAGGCCGAAGGTCTTGGCGCGCTCTTGATCCGCGAAAGCCTGACGGAGGCGCGCAAGCTTGGCTGGGAACGGGTGATGCTGGTGGGCGATGCGCCCTATTACGGCCGCTTCGGCTTTGCCAGACTCGACGGGATCGAGATGCCGCCCCCCACCAACCCCGACCGTGTCCTCGGCCTCGCGCTCAAGCGAGGGGCCTGGGACGGGGTCGCCGGACCGGTCGCAAAGGCAACCTGATCCCGCCGACAAGACGGCAGAGCCCATAGCCGCCCGCAAGACGGTCAACATCGTCATCTATCGAGAAATATCCCGGGGTCCGGGGCAGCGCCCCGGAGGGCTTCGCCTCCTCGGGGCCCGGAATTCTGCGACCGGCATTGCCAAGCGCTCTGGCAGCGCCCACATTCCCTGCATGGATCAGAATGCCAAGGACCCGCCCTCTTTGCTTTCGCCCGATCTGCGGATCGAAATTGCGGAGCTGGCGCTGCGCCACCGCAAGGCAAACGGCCCAATGATGGCGCTGGTGAACCGGCTGGGGGGGTCGCTGGAAAGCCAGCTTTCGTTGATCCCCGGGCCGGTCCGCGCGCGTATCGAAGGGGTGGTGGCGGATGCGCTCGCCACATCTTATGGCCTGGCCGGCCGTGCGCCGGACGTCGGAGGCGCGCAAGGTCCCCTGATGGCGGCAATGGCGAGCGGGGCTGCGGGCGGTGCCGGAGGGATCGTGACTTCGGTTGCCGAATTGCCGGTGACAATCACCTTGATTTTGCTGGCCATCCGCAGGGCCGCGACCGAGGCAGGGTTCGACCCCGATGCACCGCACATCCGCGCGGAATGCCTGAAGGTTTTTGCCTCGGGCGGTCCGCTGGCGGTCGATGACGGGATCAACACCTCGTTCCTCTCGGCCCGGCTCACCATCACCGGCCCGGCGCTGAACAAGATCATTGCGACCGTCGCGCCGAAACTTGCGGCCGCGATGGGGCAGAAGCTGGCCGTGCAGATGGTGCCGGTGCTGGGTGCCGTGACCGGTGCCGCGCTGAATGCGGCTTTCCTTCGCTACTACCGCGAGGTGGCGCGCATCCGATTTGCGCTGTTGCGGCTTGCAAAGGCGCATGGGGCAGAGGCTGTGCTGACCCAGTTTGCGGCGGCGGCGGCGGCGTTGCCGATCCGGAAGGCCTGAGAGCGGAGCGCCCTGCACGTGCCCCCCCCCGGGGTTTCACCCCGGACCCCAGGATATTTTCGCAAAGACGAAGGGCGCGGAAGCGTGTTTCGCACCCCCCACCGGCTCAATCCTCGGGGGGCGGCGCGAGCGCGCGTTCGCGGGCTTCGTGGCGGCGGCGGTTGATCTCGTAGCCGATGGCGCAAACGAGCGTGAACAGGATGAGCAACAGTGCGAGCGCGTTGATCGTGGGGGTGATGCCGGAGCGGACCTTGGAGAAGACATAGACTGTCAGCGTATCGGCCCCGCCCCGGGTGAAGAGCGTGACGTTGAAGTTCTCGATCGACTGGAAGAAGGCGATGGCGGCCCCGGCCGCGATGGCGGGGTAAAGGTGCGGCAGCATGATGCGGCGCATCACCTGCCCGTGGCTTGCGCCGAGGTCGAGGGCGGCTTCCTCCAGCCCTTGATCGAAGCTTTGCAGCCGCGCGAGCACAAGGAGCATCACGAAGGACGCAATATAGCTCACTTGCCCCAGCACCGACAGATGCAGGCCGGAGCCGACCGACAGGTGGTTCCAGAACAGCAGGGTCGAGATGCCGATGACGACCCCCGGGATCAGGATCGGCGCCACCATCAGCCCGTAAAGCGTGGCGCGGAACCGCCCCGAGACCGAGTTGATCAGGATCGCACCCGCCGTGCCGATCGGTACCGACAGCGCGACCACGCCAAGGGCCACCAGAAGCGTGTTGCGAAAGGCGATCCAGACGCGGGTGTCGTTCCACAAATCGATGAACCAGCGGTCCGTCAGGCCTTTCCAGGGCACGATGGTGGGAAGCTTGCTGTCGTTGAACGCGGCCCCCCCCATCACAAGGAGCGGCACCAGGAGATAGAGAAGGAACACCACCATGTAGAAATGGAAGAGGAAGTTGCGGGTTTTGTGCATGATCCTGCCCCCCCCTATTTCGCGATGTCGGACAGTTTGACGCCGAATACCCGCATCATCCCGCTGACAAAGAGGGTGCAGACGATCAGCAGGAGGAAGGCAAAGGCCGCGCCGGTGTTCCAGTCCTGCCCTTCGAGCATCACGCCCTGGATGGTCTGGGTGAACCAGCCCGAAGAGGTCGACCCCAGAAGCGATGGCACCAAAAGCGAACCTGCCGAGAGCATGAAGACCATGACGGCCCCGCTCGCGATGCCGGGTCTGGCGTGCGGCAGGATCACCCGCAGATGCGTGCGCCACCATGGCGAACCCAGATCCTCGGCCGCCTCGATCTGGTTGCTGTCAAGCGACTGCAGCGCGTTGTAGAGCGGGAAGATCATGAAGAGCACATAGGTGTAGACCAGACCGATGATCACCGGGCTGAAACCTGCGATCCAGCGGATTTCGCTGTCGATGATCCCAAGCTGCATCAGGACCACGTTCAGCGGGCCCTTGAAGGCGAGGATGATGAACCAGGCGAACGACCGCAGGATTTCCGACACCCAGAGCGGCACGAACAACAGCAAGAACAGCGTGGGCAGCGATTTCGGCGACACGATCTTGGCCAGATAATAGGCCAGCGGATAGGCCATCACGAAGGTGATCACAGTAACCAGCGCCGAATAGAAGATGGTCAGGATGAAGACCTTGATCCGCACGGGAACCGGAAAGGTCAGCCCAAGGACGGTCATGTCCACTTCGTTTCCGAGGATCTGGCCGTAGTTGTTCAGCGAATAAAAATCCTTCGGCCCGCCGACATCGACGACAGGCAGATAGGGCCGAAAGGAGCTTTCGAACATCGTGATGTTCGGCAGGATCAACAGGATCAACAGCCAGAAGGCGGTCAGCATCACGAAGGTCGTCGTCAGCCCCACGCCATAGCGTTTCAGAAGGTCCTGCATCGGATCAGGCCCCCACCTTAGCTGCATCGGGCAGGATTGCGGCACGTGCGGCATCGAAGCTGATGTGCAGCTTCGTGCCCACGGCCGGTACCAGGGACGCGCCGTCGTTGCGCAACTCGGCCACGAAAGGCATGCCTGTTTCGCTCATCGCCTGAACCGAGATGAAGTTCCCCTCGAACGCCACCTCGCTGATGGTGACGGGGATCGAGTTTTCGGACGCCGGGGTTTCAGTGATCCGCATGTGTTCGGGGCGGACGTAGAGCTTCACGCTGGTGCCCTTCACGGTCGGATCCATCCGGGCGCGGAAAGGCCCGAGTGCGGTCTTAAGCCCGGCATAGCCATCGGCGGGGTTGACCACTTCGCCGGTCAGGATATTGTTTTCCCCCACAAAGGAGGCGACGAAGCCGTTGACGGGGGTGTTGTAGATGTCGCGCGGATTGGCCACCTGCTGCAGCTTGCCCTGGCTCATGACGCCCACACGATCCGACATCGCCAAGGCTTCGCCCTGGTCATGGGTGATGTAGACGAAGGTCACCCCCGTGCGCTTCTGGATCGCCCGCAGTTCGGCCCGCATGTGCTGGCGGAGTTTGAGATCCAGCGCCGAAAGCGGCTCATCCAGCAACATCACCGAAGGTTCTACAGCCAGCGCGCGGGCGATGGCCACGCGCTGTTTCTGTCCGCCGGAAAGCTGGCTGACCATCTTTTCAGCGGAATCGTGCAGATCGACCAGGGCGAGGAGCTCGTCCGCCTTGGCGCGGCGCCTGGCCTTGTCGACCCCGCGCACCTCCAGCCCGAAGGCGATGTTTTCCCACACCGGCATCAACGGGAACAGCGCGAGGTTCTGAAAGATCAGCGCCGTGGGCCGCTGGTTCGGGCGCTGGCCGCGCACATCCTTGCCGCCGATGCGGATCACCCCGCCCGTAGGCTCGATGAAGCCCGAGATCATCCTCAGGATGGTGGTCTTGCCGCACCCCGAGGGACCCAGGAACGAAAAGAATTCCCCCGGCTGGATGTTGACATTGACCTGGTCGACGGCCCGGAACTTTCCGAAGTCGCAGACAACATTTTCGAGATCGATCCCGGCGCTCATGGACGCGTCTTCCCCCTGATGGTCTTTTTTGTGGTTCATTGGCATCAGCCTAGCAGGCTGGCAAGGGCGCGCAACTGTGCTTGCCGCATCCGCACCAAAGTTCGGTGCGGCGTCGCCACGGGGTGCCCACGAAATGGACACGCCGGGCCCTTTTGGGGACCCGGCGTGAGGTTCTTGGCGATCCGATCAGGAGGCCTTGTACTTGTCGGCATACTCGCCGCGCTTGGCGATGAACTCGGCCGACTGGTCCGGCCACCACCACAAGGCAGCGAGCTTTGCGTCGTCGAAAGCGGCGTTGTAGTAAGCCGCGACCTCCGGGTCGAGCATGTCGCCCGCGCCCTTGCCTACAGGGTTCGAGGAGAAGGCGGCTGCCCACATCGCCGCACCTTCGGCGGTGGAGACCCATTTGGCCAGTTCGTGTGCCTGATCGACGTTGACTGCGTTCTTCATCAGAACGTATCCCTGATGCCAGGCGAAGGCGCCTTCGACCGGGGCTGCGTAGCCATAACCGTCGTTGCGCAGGTTGTAGCCCGTCGAATCCCAGCACTGGCCCAGGGTCGCGCCGTTGGCGACAAAGCCCGCGTTGGCTTCGTTTTCGCCCGACCAGAACTGGACGACGTTGCCCTTGGCCTTGACGGCTTCGGCCAGCGCGATGTCCCACAGCTCGACCATGGCGCCCATGTCGGTATAGCCATCCAGCCACGGACGCGGCAGCTTGCCGGTCGCATCAAGCCAGCGGCCCATGGCAGCCAGCGCCGAGTGCGGACGCAGGACGACCTGATTTGCAGCGTTGAAAAGGTCACCGAGCGACGGAGGAGAGCTGAGAACCGCGGCCTCCTTGTTGTAGACCAGCGCCTCGGTGCCCCAGTTCGAGGGAACATAGAAAAGGGCGCCTGAGGCGTCGCGCGAACGGGTACCTGCAGAGCCGTCAGCGAGGCCGGGCAAGTAGTTGTCCACGGCCAGCTTTGCCGGATCGAAGGCCTGCAGCAGGCCGTTGGAGTTCCAGCCGCCCCAGCGGTCGATCGTCGGCTCGATCATGTCGATACCGCCGGCTTCCAGCGCGACTTTCGCTGCAGCGAACATCGTGTCCTGGTCGGGCTGCTCGGTGAAGTTGACCTTGATGCCCGTGGCCGCGGTAAAGGTCGGGAAGACCTTTTCGGCCAGGGCAGGATAGCCGGCCCAGCCGGTGAAGTTAAGCTCGCCCGAAGAGGCCAGCGCCTTGGACGAGATGATAGCGGGTGCTGCAAGGATACCTGCGCCAAGCGCGGTATGCTTGAGGAAAACCCGGCGGCTCAACGCCTTTTGCGATTTGGTCACGTGAGATACTCCTATTGGTGTTCGTCTGTTCTGCCCGTTTTCCCGGACAGCTGGACGTCTCTCCATAAGGGCGGCATGAAACAGCTGTGTAACACAGGGCGGGCTTGCGGCCCGAAAGGTGTTACAGATGTTCCGCTTGGTTTGGCAGCCCCCTGGCGACGGCACAATCCTGCGCGGCGGGGGCGGGCTGTCAAGTCACATTGTAACAAACCGGGGCTTGAAGGGGGTATCTTGTACAAAACCTGCATCCGGTCTGGTGCAAAAGTCCTTTCAAGCTCAACGCACGGTTGCAACGAATTTCAGAACCTGAAGTCAGGGCTTGTCTGGCGCATCCAGGGCGTAGCCCGTCATCTCAAGATAGCCCCGGCCTTTATGGCTTCCCGTGATGCGCACCGGTCCCTCCCAGTAGGGCACGACCGAAGGGTTCCACGCCTGTGCATTCAGCGGGGCAAGGGTCACGTCCAGTCCGCGTGCCGCAAGTTGCAGCCGCCAGGACACCGGCAGGCGGCGCCCGGCTGCAACCGCTTCGTTCAGCGGAGTTGCGATGAGCGCGCCGGGCGGCAGGGGGGAGGGCGTGCCGTCGGGCGCGATCCAGGTCGCGGAGGTGAAGCCCGCGCCCGCATCGCGCAAGCGAAAGCCCATCAGCCGGGCGCCATCGTCCAGCATCAGCGAGAACCAGTCCCAGCCGGTCTGGTCTGGGGCGAGCGGTTGCGAGGACCATTCGTGGTCAAACCAGGCATCGCCCGTGACGGCCACCTCCGCCCCGTCGATCTGCAAGCGGCCTTCGACGCGGTAGAACGGCTGCGAGTAGTAATAGCTCGCCTGACCAGCGGCCGATTTCACCGAGTAGCCATTCGCCCCTTGCGGCACGACCGGACCTGTCGCCTGCAGCGCCAGATCATAGGAGAACGCCTCTGCCCCCGCCTGCACGCGCAGGGCGCTGATGGCATCGGCACCGGATGGGCCGGTGCCTGTCCCTGTTGCGGCCATCTGCCAGTCGTCGATCCAGGCGGCAAAGGGCACGGCCGCAACCCCCGCCTGGCCGATCCCGCCACGGCCCAGCTTCTCGGCGAAGTGGTGGGTGGTGGCTGACGTGACGGCGGCATGGCCCATCCAGACTTGCGGGCTGGTCCAATCCCCGGCCGCGACTGTACCGGGCAGCGAAAGTGCGAGGCGGAACAGCGTCCATTGCGCGCCATAGTCCTGCCCGTCCTCGCCGGTCAGTACCGCGGTCAGATACCACCATTCGATGCGATAATCGGGATGCGCGCCGTGGTCGGCGGGAAAGTCCAGAGCGCGGGCGGGGTCGGGCAGGGCGAAGCCGTCCGCCTCGGCGCCAAGGCCCGCAAAGCCCTGTGCAGGCGCCATCTGCGGGGATGCGAGGGCGAAGGTCAGGACAAGCGCCCCGGTGCGGAAGAGCCCGGTGGTAAAGTTCACGTCAGCGTTCATCGGCAAAGACCCTCAGCATGGCGGCAGGCGGACGCAGGCGCAGGGAGCGTGCGGGAAGGGCTGCGGCCAACAGGGCCGCCACCCCGGCCATCGCGCCAAGGCGCAGCCAGTCCAACGGAAAAAGATGCATCGGCAGGCGCCAGCCGAAGGCCTCGACATTGATCACCGCAAGCAACACCCAGGCGAGCACAAGGCCCAGGGGGATCGCCAGCAGGAAGGTAAGAAACGCCAGCACCAGCGACCGCAAAAGTTCCAACCGCGCCAGATCGCGCGTGGTCACCCCCATGGCCCAGACCGGCGCCAGCTGCGGCAGGCGCAGGTCGGCGAGGGTCAGCAGGCTTGCCAGCATCGCCACGGCAGCGATGCCAAGCGTCAGCACATTCAGCGCACCTGTCACCGCAAATGTCCGCTCGAACACCTGCAGCGCCAGCGACTTCACCTGAGCCTGATCGATCACCGCCCCGGGGGGCAGCTCGAATGCGGCCTCAAGGTCGCGGGCCAGCGCCTGCGCTTCGGACGGGGCCACGCGCAAGCCGTAGCGCAGCCGCGAAACCGGGGCGAAATGCGCAAGCAGCGTCGGAATCGAGACGATGATCTGCGGGCGCGGATTGCCGTAGTCGGAATAGATGCCGAGCACCGGCAGCGTCACCGCCCCCACCGTCAGCGCGTCGCCGGGGACCAGACGCTCGCGCCGGGCGAGTTGCTCGTTCACCAGCAGCCCCTTACCGGCAGCGATGCCATCCCACAGATCGGGCAAGGCGTCCAGCAGGGGCCAGTTGTCGCGATAGGTCACATCGTCGGCCACGCCGTAAACCTCCCCGGGGCGGCCTGCGATCTCGGCCTCCACGCTCCAGATCGGCAGGACGGCATCGACCCGGGGGGCGGCAAAGGCGCGCATCGTTTCGGCCTCGGCTTCCGTGCGGCCGGTGATGTAAAGCTCCGCCGCGAGACGCTGGTCCAGCCAGCCGGTAAAGGTCAGCCGAAAGCTCGAAACCATCGTGCCCACGCCGATATTGGCCCCGAGCGCGAGCAAAAGCGCCATCAGCGCCAGCGACAGGCGCGGCAGTTGTTGTGCCGTATCGGCCCAGAACCATTGCGCCAGCGCGTTGCGCGCGAAACCTGCCGCGCCCGCAATCATCCGCCCAAGCACCCAAGGCAGGAGGAGCGCCGCCCCAAGGACGAGCGCCGCAAGCCCGGCGAATCCCGCCACAAGGCCCAGCCCCGCGTTGAACGTGGCCCCCGCCACCACCAGAAACGCTATTGCCACGACTGCCTGCCAGCGCAGCCGCCGGGCAGTGGCCGCAGCCCAGGCCTCGGGCCGGGCCGAGGCGAGGATGGGAAGGCTGCGCACCTGCCACAAGCTTTGCGCGGCCGCAATGAAAGTGCCCGCAACCGCAAGGCCCAGCCCCGAAAGCCACCATGCGGGGCGCAGGGTCAGGCTTCCCGACACCTCGGCCCCGTAAAGCCCGCGCAGCGTGGCCGCCACATCCGGCAACAGGGCCGCCGCGATCACACCCCCGAGCATCAGCCCAAGTGACCCCGCCACCAACGCCAGCACCAGAAGCTCCGCCGCCAGCAGCGCCGTCAACGCGCGGGCCGACAGACCCAACACCCGAAGGGTGCGAAACACCCCCCGTCGCTGCTCGAACGCAAGGCCCACGGCGGCGTGAACAATGAACAGCCCCACCGCAAAGGCCAGAAAGCCGAAGGCGGTAATGTTCAGATGAAAGCTGTCGGTCAGCCGCCCCAGATCTTCGGACGTCGGGCCGGGCTGGACGATCAGCGCGGGCGGCAACGGGGGTAGCGCCCCGCCGGGCGCCAGCAGCAGATAGCTGATCCCCGCCTCGCCCAGAATCCCGGCCGCCGTGCCGATATCGGCCAGCAGCAGTCCTGGTGGCAGGGCAGGCGCCTCGCGCAGCGTGATCCCTTCCAGCCCCGGTTTCAGTTGCGACACGCGGAGGAGCGTTCCGGGCTCTGCCTGCACCAGCCGCGTATCGTCACCCGCAAGCAGGCTGGTTGCATCCGGCCCGATCCCGTCGCGGATACCCGAGGCCTCGGGCGGGAGGGTCAGCGCATCCACCCCCATCAGCCGCAGGCCGGACGGGCGAAGCCGCCCCTCGATCACCGGCGATACCTGCGCCCCCGCACGACGCAGGGCGACATAATCTCCGATGGCAATCGGCCCGCCATCGGCCGCGACAATCCGCTCCAGCCGATCCTGCCCCATCGTGGCGGCCGCACGGGCATAACTTGCCCGCGCCTCGGCGTTGATGGCCTGCACGCCTGACCACAGGGCCGTGGCGAGGCCAAGGCCCGCAAGCAGCAGCGCAAGCTGCAAGGGCCGCCTGCGCCAGTGCGACAAAAGCGCCGCAAGCCCCGCCTTCAGCATGGCGCGAGCCGCCCGCCTGCCAGATGCAGCCGACGCCCCATCCGGGCCGCAAGCCGGCCGGAATGCGTGACGAGCAATAGCGCCGCCCCGGTTTCCGCCACAAGCCGCAGCATCACCTCGACCACCGCATCGCCCGTCGCCTCGTCAAGGTTGCCCGTCGGCTCGTCCGCCAGCACCAGCGCGGGACGGGCGGCAAGCGTGCGCCCGATGGCCACGCGCTGCTGCTGGCCGCCCGACAGCTGTTCGGGATAGCGGGCGAGTACGGCTTCAAGGCCGAGCGCGCGGGCCAGTGCCTCCTGCCTCGCGGGATCATGGCGCCCGGCAAGTCGGGCATGCAGGGCAAGGTTTGCCGCCACATCCAGCGAAGGCACCAAGTTGAATTGCTGGAACACCAGCCCCACCACCTGCCGCCGCAGGGCGGCAAGTGCTGCATCGCCCAAGGGTCCGATGTCGCGGCCCTGCAGCAACACCTCGCCTGCATCGGCCCGGTCGAGCCCCGCAGCCAGATGCAGAAGGGTGCTCTTTCCGCTGCCGGATTCGCCGGTCAGCGCCACAGTTTCACCGGCGCGCACGTCCAGGTCCACACCGCGCAGCACGGGGACTGCTCCTTCGCTGGTCGCAAAGCTTCTGGACACGGACCTCATGGCAAGCAACATCGCGGCTCCGATCGCCAGTTTCGCTCTGTCCGGCACGTCGCAATTAGCCCGGACAGGAAAGAACGCAAGCCCGTGAAGGACGCGGGCGTCGCCGCACCGGCGCAAATTGCGTGATGCAGCTGCAGGGCAACTGCCTCGCGCAGAGGCAATCCTATGCGGCCGCGCGCGTTGCTGCAAAATATTGTAACAGTTGACCAATTTTCAAGCACTCCGCCATCGGTCAAAACCGTGAAAAGCGCAAGCGACGCCTTGGACAGATGCTTGACGGTTGAAACAAATGCAGTTCATACTGCCACCATACGCGGTAGAGAAGCCGTGTAACTTTCAGGGAGAGAGAAAAAAATGACCATAAAGACCCCGCTGCTAGCGGGCGCACTTTGTGCGCTCACGCTGGCAGGTTCCAACCTTGCCTATGCCCAGGACAAGCCGTTCGAGGGAGTGACCGTCAACGTCATGACCCGCCCGGGCGAGGTCATTGCCCGCCGTCTGGCCGAGCGTGGCGTCGAGTTTGAAGCGCTGACCGGTGCGAAGATCGTCGTCAACGAAGTGCCCTTCGCCGAGCTGTTCCAGAAGATCCAGACCGACTGGTCCACCGGCACCAACTCGATCGACGTCGGCGTTCTGGCGGCAGGCTGGGCCGTTGAACTGGATGCCTCGGGATTGATCGAGGATCTGACCCCCTATGTCGCCGCCGACCCGCTGATCAACGAATCCGACATCGCGCCCTATTTCCGCGAAGTGAACCAGAAGATCGGTGGCGCGACCAAGCTGATCACCGTCGATGGTGACTTCCAGATGGTCTATTATCGCGATGACGTGCTGAAAGCCGCAGGCCTTTCGGCGCCCGATACCTGGGAGGAGTATCTGGCGAACGCCAAGGCCGTAAACGGCCAGGACATGAACGGCGACGGCGAGCCTGACTTCGGCTCGTGCATCTTCAAAAAGCGCAACGCGCAGTCCTATTTTGCGATCTCGACCGTTGCTGCCGGGGCAGTCCAGTCCAAGGGTACCTCCGAAGGGCTGTTCTTCGACCTCACCACGATGAAGCCGAAGATCAACAACGACGCCTGGAAAGCCGCGTTCGAGCTTTACAAGGCCACAGGCGAATTCGGCCCCCCGGATGAGCTGAACCAGGACATCGGCGACACCCGTTCGCTGGTGAAGTCCGGTCGTTGCGCGCAGACCATCGACTGGGGCGATATCGGCCCGCTGTCGATCGGCGACGACGCAACGGCCATCAAGGACAAGATGTATGCCGTGATCAACCCCGGCTGGACCTCGGTTCTTGATCCTGCTACCGGCAAGATGGCGGCCTGCGATGCCACGACCTGCCCGGATGCCATCGACGGCATCAACTACTCGCCGTTCGGTGCTTTCGGCGGCTGGGCTGGGGTGGTCAACGCGAAATCCGACCAGAAGGTGAAGGACGCCGCCTATGGCTTCTTGTCCTACATGAACCAGGCCGCGCAGTCGAACGTGGACGTGACCATCGGCTGGACGGGCTACAATCCCTACCGCAACTCGCAGCTTGAAGACACCAAACTGTGGGTGGATGCAGGCTTCAGCGAAGCGGCCGCCGTGAACTATCTGGGCGCCATCAAGGCGTCGCTGAACAACCCCAACATGTCCTCGGACCTGCGCATCCCGGGCGCACAGCAGTACAGCGGTGTGATCCTTGACACCGAACTGTCGCGTTACCTTGCAGGGGAAATTACCGTCGAAGAGGCGCTGGCAAACATTGAATCGGGCTGGGAAGAAGTGACGGAAGATTTCGGCCGCGACGGGCAGCTTGCGCTCTACACCAAGTCGCTTGGCGCGACCAACCAGTGATCTGCGTCCTGTAATGACCCTTGACGCACAAACGGTACCGACGCGACCGGGGGGCTTCTCCCCGGTCGCTGTTTCACGGCGCGACCGGTTCAACGAATGGCTGGACCAGCATTCGGGGCGGCTGTTCATCGCACCGGCGGTGACGCTGATCCTGCTGTTTTCGATCTTTCCGACCATCGCCTCGCTTGTCATCGCGGTGTCGCGTGTCAAGTTGTCGGGCGACGGGTTTCGCTTCCGTTTCGTCGGCCTGCAGAACTTTACCAAGCTGTTCGCGGGCAACGACCAGATCCATTTCCTCGGCCGCTTCAACGAGATGAGCGTGATCGGCTGGGTGCTGATTGCGGCGACAATCGCCTGGTGCGGCCGCTGGCTGTGGCGGCAATGGCGGACGGGGTTCTCGTTCATAGGCTTTGTCGGGCGGCTTATCACCGTGTCCGCACTGATCGGTCTTGCTGTCGTGCTGGCCGGAACCGCGCTCAGCGGCAATCCCTGGGGCACGCTCGGGACCACGATGTTTTACGTGATTGTCGGCTGTACCGTGCAGTTCGGTATCGGCCTTGGCCTTGCGATCCTGTGTTCGCAGCAAATCCGCGGCAAGAACTTCTTCCGCGTCGTCTTTTTCATTCCGATGATGATCACGCCCCTTGGTGTGGGATACGCCTTCCGCATGGTTGCGGATCCGACGGTCGGCCCCTTTGCGCCAGTCTGGCAGTGGTTCGGACTGGGCGGGTTCGCCTGGGCATCGGACCCGTGGACCGCGCGGCTGTTCATCGTGATCGGTGACAGCTGGCAATGGATCCCGTTCATTTTCATCGTGATGCTGGCGGCCCTTGAAAATGTGCCGCGCGACTATGTCGAGGCCGCGCAAGTCGATGGCGCGTCCGGCACCCAGATCTTCCGCGAGATCACCTGGCCTGCCATCATCCCGGTGGCCGCGACTGTGATGCTGATCCGGGCCATCGAGGCTTTCAAGATCGTGGATCTACCCAACATCATGACGTCGGGCGGCCCCGGCATTGCGACGGAGTCGATGACATTGCAGGCGGTCTTTGCCTGGCGGTCGAACGACTTCGGCTCGTCCGCCGCCGTGGCCTACCTTTTGTTGTTCGTGACGGTGGTGCTGTGCGCGTCATTCTTCAATTTTGTGGTTCTGCAGCACATCCGCAAAGGGCAGGCCGCATGAGCGACACGTCCCCCCTCCGCCCCCTGGCGGACCGAAGCCTGATGCAACGTTTGTTTGAGCCGCCGGCGGTGGGTAAGATGGCGCCCGCGACCGCGGTCTTCGTCTATACGATCCTCGCGGTCTGGACGGCCTTCGTGATCTTTCCGCTTTACTGGGTGTTCATCACCTCGTTCAAGCTGCCGCAATCGGTAAGCGAGGGGCCGTTCTATCTGCCCTTCGTCGACTTCCAGCCGAGCCTGCACGCCTGGAACGATCTGATCATCAAGGATTGGGAAGACACGTTGCGGGCCTTCGTCAATTCGATGGTGATTGCCATCGGGGCCACGGCCTTTGCCGTGATGGTCGGTTCGATGGCGGCCTATGGGCTTGCGCGCATCCAGTACCGACCGAAGTTTGGCTCGATCATGCTCTTCGTGCTGCTTCTGGTGGGCGGGGTGGTGGTCGCGGTGATGACCGGGCTGGACTGGAGGATCGTCCTTGCCACGGCCTTCGCGCTGTTTCTGCTGTTGTTGCGTGCCTTGTCGCGGTTTTTCCTGCGTACGCTCGGCAACGGCGACATCCTGTTCTGGATGATCTCGCAGCGCATTCTTCCGGCCATCGTCGTGATCATCCCGGTCTACATGATGTTCCAGTCGATTGGCCTCGTGGACACGCACCTGGGCCTGATCCTGGCCTATTCGGTGACAAACCTGCCTATTGTGGTGTGGCTGATGCATGATTTCTTTGCAGGCATCCCGCAGGAGCTGGAGGAAAGCGCACAGCTGGACGGGGCGAGCAGGCTCTACATCTTTTGGGATATCGTGCTGCCGCTGACCCGGCCGGGGCTTGCAGCCACCACGCTTCTGACGATGATCCTGTGTTGGAACGAGTATCTTTTGGCAGTGTTCCTGTCGACCTCCAACGCGCAAACCATGCCGATCCTCGTGGCCGCGATGAACGCGGGCGATCGGGGGATCCTGTGGTGGACCATGTGCGTGGTGATCGTGGTGATGATCGTGCCGGTGGTGCTGATGGCGGTGCTGTTGCAGCGCTTCATTGCAAAGGGCGTCCTGACGGGCGCTGTGAAAGGCTGACCTGAAGTGATGCAGAACGACATTCGTGTGCCTGTCCGGTTCGACAAGGTGGCCAAGTCCTTTGGCGCCGTGAAGGTGCTGGAGGAGCTGAGCCTTGATGTGGAGCCGGGAGAGTTTCTGGTGCTTCTGGGCGCCTCCGGGTCGGGCAAGACCACGGCGCTGCGCATTCTGGCGGGCCTTGAGACCGCAAGTTCCGGAAGCGTGCGGATCGGCGACCGCGATGTGACCGAAACGCTGCCCAAGTACCGTGATGTGGCGATGGTATTCCAGTCCTACGCGCTGTATCCGCACAAGACGGTGGGCGAGAACATCGGCTTTCCGCTGAAGATCCGCGGCGCAACGGCTGCGGTGATCGACGCGGCGGTGCGCGATGCCGCGCGGCAGGTGGAACTCGACAGCCTTCTCGACCGCTATCCGCGGCAGTTGTCGGGCGGGCAGCGTCAGCGCGTGGCCCTGGCGCGCGCCATCGTGCGGCGCCCGTCGGTGTTCCTTATGGACGAGCCGCTCTCTAACCTCGATGCCAAGCTGCGCGGCCACATGCGGGCTGAGCTGAAGCACATGCAGCATGCGCTTGGCATCACCACGATCTACGTCACGCACGATCAGGTCGAGGCGATGACGCTGGCGCACCGGGTGGCCATTTTGGAAAAGGGCGTGCTGCAGCAGCTGGATACGCCGCGCAAGATCTATAACGATCCGGCGAACTTGTTCGTTGCGGGCTTCATCGGATCGCCGCCGATGAACTTCCTGAAAGGCACGCTGAAGGATGGGCGGTTCGAGATGCCGGGCGGGAGTCTGGGCACGACCCTGAAGCACAGCCTTGCCGCCGCAACCCTGGGCTTGCGTCCGGAGGACGCGCGCGTGGCGGCCGTGGCGGGCGCGGCCTTCCGCGGCATGATCTACACCAACGAGTTGATCGGGGATCATACGCTGATCACCTGCGAGGTGGAGGGTCAGATGATCGCGGTGAAGGCGGGCAAGGATTTTTCGGGCCAGCCGGGGGATGCGGTGGGAATCGAGGCGGCACCGACGGCAACCTTCGTGTTCGATGCGAGTACCGGCGCACGACTGCGGTGATCCGCGCACCCTTTGGCAAAGGCCGGGGGGTTTCACACCCCCCGGGACCCCCCTTGGCAAAGGCCGGGGGGTTTCACACCCCCCGGGACCCCCCGTGGGATATTTGTACAAAAGTGAAAGGGTGGCGAGCTTTTGCGTTTCGTGTTTGACAAATGTTTACTCTGTCTGCATGACGCATGCGAAAGCCTGAGGGGAGTCCGGTCGTGCCGAAAGAGATACTCGTTGACCCTGACGTGATGCTTCGAGCCGGAAGCGTGAGTTTCCGGCCGATTCCCGTACATGCCTATGCCACGGAGTTTGCAACCGAACGGGGCGCGCGGGGGGATGCTGCACTTTGCGAGGTGTTGCGCCACATGCTGGTCGTGCGCGAGTTCGAAAGCATGCTTGCGGCCTTCAAGGCGACGGGCGCCTACCGGGACATCGCGCTGAATTACAAGGGGCCTGCGCATCTGTCGATCGGTCAGGAGGCGGCGGCGGTGGGGGCGGCGCTGGCGCTGGAGCCTGCGGATCACATCTTCGGTTCGCACCGCAGCCACGGCGAATTCATTGCCAAAGGGCTGTCGGCGATTGCCAGGTTGCCTGAGGCGGCGCTGGCCGATCTGATGGGGGCACATGAGGGCGGCCGGTTGCGCGACAGCGTGGCGAGCGCTTTGGGGGGGCGCGGCAAGGGGCAGGCCGAGAATTTCCTGCTATTGGGCCTCCTTGCGGAAATCCTGATGAAATCCAACGGGTTCAATGGTGGGATGGGGGGCAGCATGCATGCCTTCTTTACCCCGTTTGGTGCCTACCCCAACAATGCCATCGTCGGCGCGTCGGCCGGGATTGCGACCGGAGCGGCGCTCAGGCGCAAGCTTGCCGGGGACGGCGGGATATGCGTGGCCAATGCGGGCGATGGTGCCACCGGCTGTGGGCCGGTGTGGGAGGCGATGAATTTCGCCGCCATGGGGCAGTATGACAGTCTTTGGGACGACGCGCACAAGGGCGGGCTACCGGTCCTGTTCTTTTTCACCAACAACTTCTATGCCATGGGCGGCCAGACCCGGGGGGAGACGATGGGCTGGGACCGGCTGAGCCGGATCGGGTCTGCCATCAACCCCGCACAGATGCATGCCGAGACGGTGGATGGCACCAACCCGCTGGCGGTAGCCGATGCTGTGGCGAGGAAGCGTGCGCTGCTCTTGCAGGGGCAGGGACCTGCGCTTCTGGATGTGGAATGCTATCGCGTCTCGGGCCATTCCACGACGGATGCGAATGTCTACCGCAGTCGCGAGGAGATCAAGTTGTGGGCGGCGCATGACGCGATCGGGAAATACGCCGCGCAATTGATCGCCCATGGCGTGATGACCGAGAATGCGGTGGCCGAAATGCGCGTGGCGGTGGGCGAGCAGATCGCGGCGGTCACGCGGGCGGCGGTGGACAATGCCATTTCCCCCCCAGTGGATGTAGCCGCGGACCCGACGCTGATCGGCAGGCGGATGTTTTCCGACCGGGTGATCCCGGTGCCGGCCACGCCCGCCCCTCTGCTGGCAGAACCCGGAACGTCGGCGGCGCTGCGCGGGCTTGGGCGCAAGGCGCGGTTCGGGCGGGATGAGGCGGGGGCGGCGCTGGCTCCCCTGCGCGCGGTCACCCTGCGCGACGGGCTGACCGAGGCGATCCTGCACCACATGATGCAGGACGAACGCCTGATCGCCTATGGCGAGGAATGCCGCGAATGGGGCGGCGCGTTCGGGGTTTACCGCGGCCTTGCGGACATCCTGCCCTATCACCGCCTGTTCAACGCCCCCATCTCGGAGGCCGCGATCGTGGCCACCGCCGTGGGCTACGCGATGGCCGGGGGGCGCGCGCTGGTCGAGCTGATGTATGGTGATTTCATTGGTCGGGCGGGGGATGAGATCTTCAACCAGATGGCCAAATGGCATTCGATGTCAAAGGGCTACATCGCGTTGCCCATGGTGCTGCGCACCTCGGTCGGGTCCAAATACGGCGCCCAGCATTCGCAGGACTGGACATCGCTGACCGCGCATATCCCGGGGCTTAAGGTGGTTTATCCGGCCACGCCCTACGACGCAAAGGGGCTGATGGCGCAGGCGCTCTCGTCGGACGACCCGGTGGTGTTCTTTGAAAGCCAGCGGCTTTATGATCAGGTGGAGGTGTTCCGCGCGGGCGGCGTGCCGCAGGAATATTACCGCATCCCCCTTGGCCAGCCCGACATCAAGCGGGGTGGCTCCGACCTTACGATCCTGACCATCGGCCCCTCGCTTTACCCGGCGCTTGCGGCGGCGGCGGAACTTTCGGATCAGCACGGCCTGGAGGCCGAGGTGATTGACGCGCGCACGCTTGTGCCCTTCGATTATGACCTCGTGCTGGCGTCGGTGAAACGGACGGGGCATCTTCTTGTGGTCTCCGAAGCCTCGGAGCGGGGCAGTTTTGCGATGACGGTGTCGGCCAATGTCACCCGCTTTGGCTTCTCCGACCTGAAGGCCGCGCCGAGGGTGCTCGGCTCGCCGAACTGGATCGTGCCGGGGGCCGAAATGGAGAAGACGTATTTCCCGCAGGCCGAAGATATCCTAGACGTCGTGCTGATCGAGTTCTTTGGCCGCCAGACGAACCGCAGGGGTGTGCGCACCTGGGACGACCTTTGCCTCGCGCGCCTCGCGCTGTGACCAAACCAACGGAGCCTGATCATGACCCCCATCCTCGTGCCGCAGCTTGGCAATGAAATCCTGGAAGCCGAAGTGACTGAATGGCTGGTGGCCGAAGGGGCAGAGGTCGCGGCGGGCGATGAACTGGTGACGATCACCACGACCAAGATGGCCATCGACATCGAGGCGCCGGTGTCGGGCCGGCTGATCCGCATCGCGATCCCGGAGGGGGAGCTGGCCAAAGTGGGCGCCACCTTGGGGGAAATTGGCTGATGCAGGCGGTGCTGCACCGGGTCGGCGGGGCACTTGGTCCGCAGGTGGTGTTCCTGCACGGCTTTGGCGCAGACCGGCTCTCGTGGCTAGGCGTGGCACCCCCACTGCAGGATCTGGCCGAGGTGTTCGCCGTCGATCTTCCGGGCCATGGCGATGCGGGCGATGATGTGGGGCAGGGCACGGCCGCAGAGCTTGCGATGGCGGTCGAAAGTGCGGTCGCCGGGCTCGCGGGGCCATTGCTACTGGTCGGACATTCTCTGGGCGGGCTGGTTGCACTGCATCTGGCGGCGCGCGACCCCGGGCGGTTCCGAATCCTCGCGCTGGTGGCGCCCGCTGGCATGGGTGGAGTGGTGGATGCGGAGTTTTTGCGCGCCTTCCCCCGGCTTGGCAGCCAGCAAGACGCGCTGGCCCTGCTTTTGCAGATGGTGGTGAAACCGCGCCACATTGCCCCGGGTATGGCGGCCCATGTGCTGGCCTCGCTGGCGCGCCCCTCCCGCCGCACAGGGCTCGCCCGGATCGCCGATGCGCTCATCGCCGCCCCGCCACTCTCGGCCACGGCCGCAGGCAACGCCCGCATCGTATGGGGCGCCGAGGACCGCATTCTGCCGCCGCCTGCGGGCCTGAATGTCCGGCTTCTGCCGGGGGTGGGGCATTTGCCGCAGGTCGAGGCCGCCTCTGCCGTGCAGCGCGCGCTGCGCGAGGCACTGGTTGCGGTTACAGTGCCCCGAGCCTGAGGAGTTCGCGCGCGGCTGCCTCGTCCGTCACCAGCACATGGCAACCCATCCGGCGGATGGTCGAGCGGATGGCCCCGGCCTTGGCCAGCCCACCCGAGGCGAGCACGATCTGGCGCGCCTTTGCCACGGCGTCGATGCCAACCGACATCATCCGGTCATGCAGCGGATGCACAACGCTTGCCCCGTCTGCGGTCAGGAAATGGCACAGCGTCTCGCAGGTGGCGCCCGCCGCGATCAACCCGGCCTGATCCTCCACTGAAAGGAAATAGCGCGACAGCGTGGTGTCGCCCGGTGCGACCACGCCGCAACTGATCACCGCGATATCCATTGCCCCTGCGTGACGGATCAATTGGTCCAGCCCGCATTTCTCGATCAGGCGGCGTTTGGTGTCCGGGCTGTCAACGACCAGGGGGGCAAGAAGCAAAAGGCATTCTGCATCCAGCATCCCGGCCATGCGCCAAGCGAGTTCCGCGGGATTGATGGTGCGGTTTTCCGGGGCACCGCCCAGAAGTGACAGCACCCGCACGCCTTTCAGGTTGTTCGGGCGAAAGGTGGCAAGCGCCCCCGAAAGCGTGCTGCCCCAGCCAAGACCGATGACCTGCCCATCGCTGATCGCCCGCGACAGATACTGGCCAAGGCCCGCGCCGACGGCAGCCGCCGCCTCGGCAGCGGTCCGGCTTTCGGGCACCACGATGGCGGTTTGCAATCCAAACGCGCGTTCCACTGCCTGGCCCAGTTCCAGTGCCGTGCCTGCACCAGCGTTGATCCAGATCTGCACCTCGCCGCGCCTGCGGGCCTCGTCCAGAAGCTTGATCACGGTAGAACGGCTGATGCCGAGGCGTTCGGATATCTCCTGTTGCGTCTGGCCCTCGTGGTAGTAGAACCAGGCCGCCCGCAGCCGCAGATCTGCCGATTGCAGCATGGAGCCGCCCTTGGCCTGAGGGGGCGTCGCCGGTGGAATGTCCTTGGCGGGCATGCTTCAACCCCCTTCAAGCCAACGGTCCACCTCGGCCCGGGTAGGCGGATGGCAACCGGCTGCGGTGCAGTTGATCGAGGCGGCAACGACCGCGCGCTGCAGGATCTGGCGCAACGCCTCTTGCGACAATCCGGCAAGGGCGTCCGGTGCGCTCGCCCCCCGGCGGCAAAGGTCGGCAAGGAGGGTCCCCATCAATGTGTCGCCCGCCCCTACCGTATCCACTAATGTGATCTGTGGCGCGGGCAGAGCCACGGTCCCGTTCGGCCCGAAAGCCTGCGCCCCGGATGCCCCGTCCGTTACAACCACCAGCCCCGCGCCACGCGCAATCTGCAGGCTCGCGAACTCCGCTGCGGCCATCCCTGGCCGCAGCACTACCAGATCCTCGGTGCTCAGCTTGATCAGCCCGGCGCGCGCGAACAGCCGCTCCATCCGGCCGGTCCAGTCAGGGCCGTCCTTGACCATCCCGGCCCTTACGTTCGGATCGAAGGCCAAAAGCGCACCCTCCGCCACGGCCAGCGCTTCGGCGGCGATGTTCTCGGCCCCCGGCCGGTCGATCAGCGAGATTGACCCGACGGACAGGATATCTCCGCGACGCAGCGCCGCTGCCCGCGGCTCAGGCTCCACCAGAGCGGTCGAGGTGAGGTTGTTGAAAAACGCATAGCGCGGATGTTCGCCTTCGAGGGTGACGAAGGCCAGGGTCGATGGCGCATTGCTGCGCGGCGCCCCCCGGGTATCGACGCCGCTGCGCTGGAGGTCGGACACCAGCATGTCGCCAAAGAAATCCGACGATATGCCCCCCACAAAGGCCACCTGCGCACCGGCAAGCGCCGCAGCTTTGGCCGCATTGAGCGGCGACCCCCCCGGTTGTGGCAGGTAGGCCATCCTGCCGTCGATCTCACAAGGGACGAAATCGACCAAGGCTTCGCCCAGTACCCAGATCATGGGAGCGGCAGACCCTGACATCATTTGGCGCGACACCCGTGCATGTATCGAGTGATTGCACAGAACCTGCTGCGCGGCAACTGGCCTGCGATACGTCGGACGCGCAGCCGGACGGGCGTGCGAATCGCCCCAAGGTTGCGCAAGCTTTCCGATGAACGAAACGCAGATCCGGGTGCCTCAAAAACATGCGTCCGCGGATATTCGGGCGACCCCAAGGCCAAAACTTGCCGGAAAAGCATTTTGTTCGTGCTTTTGGGGGGAACTGGTGGGCGTGACGACTTGAAATTCTGCGGATTTCAGATGAGTTAATCAACCGTAGGTAGAATTACCGGAGCCAGCCCATGAGAAATATCCTGGACCCCCCCTTCGGACGGCGTGCCGAAGAGACCGCGTCAGTCCTGCCGCTTTCCGTCCTGATCGCAAGGCCGCAGGAACTACATCCAGTCGGAGGAATTTCAAAGCGCCTTCTCGATGCCATCCTTTCCTTCTTTGCCCTTCTGGCCCTTTTGCCGGTGATGTTGGGCATCGCCCTGCTGATCCGCTCCAATGGGCAGGGACCGGTTTTTTTCGGACATAACCGGATCGGCCATGGCGGGCGCAGCTATCGGTGCTGGAAGTTCCGCACCATGGTCCCAGACAGCGCGGCGGTTCTGGTCCGGCATCTGGCGCACAATCCCCTTGCCAGGGAGGAATGGGAGGCGACAGCCAAACTGCGCGACGATCCGCGCGTGACCCCGTTGGGGAGCGTCCTTCGCCGCACCAGTCTTGACGAGTTGCCACAGCTTTTCAACGTGCTGGTTGGGGAGATGAGCCTTGTCGGCCCGCGTCCGGTCGTTGCGGCAGAACTCGTACGCTATGGCGAGGCTGCCGCTGATTACCTGTCTGCGCGGCCCGGGCTGACCGGCCTGTGGCAGATCAGCGGGCGCAGCGACACGGGCTATGCGCAGCGCGTGGCGCTCGACAGTGCCTATGTGCGGGGCTGGAGCCTGCCGGAAGACATCCGGATCATGCTGCGCACGGTGCCGGTGGTGTTGAAAACCGGCGGCGCCTACTGAGGGACCAGCCATGACCGCAGCGCATATCGGCAGGGGCTGGGACAGGGCCGGATACGGCCGCCGCTCTTCCCATGGCCTTGGGATCAGTGAGGGAGGGAGAGGGGCCCTGCCGTCGGCCCGTCCGATTGCGCCCACCTTGGGCAGGGTCACCGCGACCTTGCCCGGGTATTGCAGGCGTCGCTCTGCCTGTGCGCCTGTGCGGTTCGCGCTGCCCGTAAAGCGGCGTCTCGCGGCTCTTGCCCCGTCATCCTTTCGAAGGTTTCCCCAGCGGCGCCCGACACAGCCGCCCTGCACCGAATTCTCGGTCCATAGCCTCGCCCCTCTTCGCCCGAGGCTCTTGATCTCATGCGGTCTGTCAGCGTTGGAGGTTCGATGACCAGTCCCCCTGCGATTTCCGTTTCCGGGGCGGATGCGCCTTTCCGCCCGCATCAGCGGGCAGGTCGGTCGCGTCTGGCGCTTGCGGGGGTGGGCTGGTCCATTCTGAACACGCTGCTTGGGGCAGGCCTTTCGGCGCTGGTCTTTGCCTTGGCCTCGCGCGTGTTGTCGCCGGATGACTTCGGCCTCGTTGCGCTGGCCACAGCCATTGTGATGTTCCTCAGTTGCCTGACCCCGGTGGCCTTTGCCGAGGCGCTGGTGCAGGCGCGCGATCTCGGGCCCCGGCATCTGGATACCGTGTTCTGGGCCGCCCTTGGGGCGGCTGGCATCCTTTATGCAGCGCTTTTTCTGGCCGCCCCGCAGCTTGCCGTCTGGTTCGGCGCGCCCGATCTCGCGCCGCTTCTGTATTTCGTCGGTCTGCGCCTGCTGATTGACGCCATGGCCGCCGTTCCCGGCGCGATCGTGCTGCGCGCGATGAACTTTCGGGCCCTCGCGCAGCGGACAGCAATTGCCAATGCGGCGGGCGGGCTTGCCTGCCTTGGCATGGTCTGGGCGGGGTACGGCCTCTGGGCTCTGGCTGCAACGCAGGTCGTGACCGCCCTCTTCGCGCTTATGGCGCTGGTTCCTGCAGCCCGCTGGCGCCCCGGCTTGCATGTCAGCGGCGAGGCGTGGCGCGACTTGAAATCCTTCGGGATGTTTTCTGCGGGCACGCGCTTTCTGGCCGAGATGCGGCTGGACCAGATGCTGATCGGCTTTCTGGCCGGTCCTGCGGCGCTTGGCCTCTACTACTTCGCCCGGCGCCTGTTCCAGATCCTGGGCGACCTCACGGCAGGGGCGTTCAATCCGGTCTCGACCGTGCTGCTCGCGTCGTTTCAGGACGAGCCGGAAAAGCGGCGCGAGGCGTTCCTGATCACCTGCCATGCGTCGGCCCTGCTTGCCGTTCCGGTCTTTGCCGGGGTGATGGCCGTGGCGGGCACGGCGGTGCCTTTCGTTTTCGGCGGGCATTGGGCCGGGGCGATCCCGGCTCTGCAGGCGTTTTCGGTCATTGGCATGATGGCAAGCCTTGGGGTGGTGCAGGCCGCACTGATCCGCGCGGCGGGCCGGGCTGACTGGTGGTTCGGCTATCAGGCCGTCTCGCAGCTCAGCGCGCTGCCACTGATCTGGGGGCTTATGACCTGGGGCCTTGACGCTGTGATGTGGGCGCTGACACTGCGGGTGCTGCTCTTGTGGCCGTTCTCTGTAAGCATGACGCTGCGCCTGATCGATCTGTCGCTGCTGGACTACATCCGGGCGGTGGCGGCCCCCTTTTCGGCGGCAGCCCTGATGGCGGGCGTGATCGTCAACCTCTCCCCGCTGCTTGAGGGCGCGCCCCCTGCCTTGCGGCTCGGCCTTGAAATCGGAATCGGGGCCGCCGTCTACCTTGCCGCAGTCATCCCGTTTTCCTGGGACCGCCTCAGCCGACTGCGGTCGATCCTTCGCAACAGAAAGGCCACGTCATGAAGCTTACCTATTTCCAGGGCACTCCGCCAAATTTCGGCGACGAGGTGAATGCGATGATGTGGCAGCACCTGCTGCCTGCAGGCTTTCTGGACGAGGATGATACGACCCTTTTCCTCGGTGTGGGCTCGATCCTTTGGGATTTCCTGCCAAAGGCGCCGCGCAAGATCGTGGCAGGGTCGGGCTATGGCGGCTATACTGCGCCGCCCGATGTGCATGACGGCTCGTGGGAGGTGCTGTGGCTGCGCGGCCCCCGCACGGCAGACCATCTGCGCCTGCCGCGCGCGCAGGCCATCACCGATGCCGCGGTGCTTTTGCGCGCAATCCCGCTGCCTGTGCCTGCGGTGGTGCCGGGGGACGGGGTCTGCTTCATGCCGCATGTCGACAGCATGGCGCGTGGCGACTGGCCGCGCGTCTGCGCCATGGCCGGGATCACCTTCCTTGACCCGCGCGCGCCGGTCGACGGCACGCTCGCGCTGATCCGCGGCGCGCGGCTGGTGATCACCGAAGCGATGCACGGCGCCATCATCGCCGATGCGCTGCGCAGGCCCTGGGTCGGCGTGCTGCCCACCCATACCGCCCACCGCGCAAAGTGGGACGACTGGGCGCTGTCGCTCGACATCGCGCTTGCGCCCGTGCGGCTTGGGCCGTCGAACCTGCGCGAAGGCTGGACGCGGCTTACCGGGCTTTATGCCACGGGCCAGCGCTCTCGCCTGGTGATGGACGGCCCGCTTGCGTTCCCCGCGAATTACGCCGTGGCCGAGCGCACCGCGCGGCAACTGCAACGCCTCGCCAGCGGCGCCACCGCCCAGCTCAGCAGCGATGCGGCGATTGAACGGGCCACGGAACGCTGCCTTGATGCGCTGGACCTCTTTGTGACCCGGACCGGACCCCGGACCGGACCCCGGATGAGGCAAGACGAGCTGATGGAGGCGTCCTGATCCCGAACCCTGTCGGCAAACCAGACGCGTCCGGCATGGTCATCACTGCATGACTATCGCAGGGTGACCGTCGGCTTCGGGACCAGTCCGCGACACCGGCACGGCGCGGGTGGCGCCCCGGACCTTAGCCCGCTGCGCCGAGGCTCCCGCTTCTGCGCCTCGGGCCCGCAACCCGAAGACCAGCGCTGCCACGGCAAACACGGTATTTACGTCGAACTGGAAATAGACCGGTACCTCAACGGCGCTGATCAACGTCAGCCGCAGCATCAGCATGGCCAGAAATACCGTCTCGACGCGTGGATCGCGCACGGCCCAGACAAGGCACAGCCACAGCGCCCCAAAGAACGCGGCCAGCTGCAAAGTCACGCCGATGACGCCGATCTCGACCATGTTGGAAAGATAAAGATTGTGGAAGTGGAAGCCGCGGCGCGAGGCGATGTCGAAATCAGCCCACAGCTGCTCGGCCACCGGATGTCCCTGCACCCAGAACGCCTGATACCCCTGACCAAGCAGGGGCGCCGATGCAATCTGGCGCCATGCCTCTTTCCACAGATCGGTACGGCCGGTCAGCGTCACGTCCTTGCCCGTGCCCTGCAGCACCAGCGCCATGAGTTGGGATCGTTCAGCCAGAATCACGGTCAAGAGCAGAAGTGTCACGGCCCCGCACAGCACCGCCGCCGCGCGTTTCTGCCGCCTCGACAGGCGGCGAAAGAGATAGATCCCGCAGCCGAGCCCCCCCACCACCAGCGTGGCAAGCGAGGCTCCCGCCGACTGGCCAAGCCCGAGGAGGGCCGTCCCCCCGACCAGCGCCGCAGCACCAAGCACCCGCCCGGCCGGCGTCTGCCCGCGGTCCAGTGCCAGTGCAAGGCCCGCGAGAACCAGCACCGACATCGCAGTAGCAAACGAGTTCTTGCTGCCGAAAACGCCAATCCAGCCACCCCCATCCGCCCGCACCGCGCCAAAGGCCACAGAGGCAAGCGCCGCCGCCGCATAGGCCCCCAGCACCACGCGAAAGAACGACAGCGGCGACAAACGGCACGCCATCGCGATCACGACCATGAAGGTGGCGCCCAGTTGCAGGCTGTAGCGCAGGGTCAGCGCCGGTTCGGCCGACCACAGCACCGAGAACGCGCACCAGGCGGGAATGATGTAGAGTAAGCGGTAGGCCCTGATCTCGGCCACCAGCGCCCAAGGCTTGCGCAGCACGAGACAAAGCCCGAAAGCAAGGAACCCCATGGCACCCAGACCGCCAAGCTGCGGCACAAAGACAAGGCAGATGACCGCAGCGGCGGCAAGTGTCACGCTCGGCGCCAGTGTCAGCACCATGCCGTGCGGGCCCTTCATGGTGAGGGCGCCTGGCACAGGACCGAGGCTGCAAAGGCGCAAGGCTCACCCAAGGCGGTGAAGGCAACCCAGTCCACCTCCATCACCCGCGGGCCATCGGGCGGATCGAACGGCCCCATCCAGTCGGTCAGCGTCTCCGACCCCCAATGGCTCAGATACAGCCGCTGCGGCATTTCTGGCAGCCCCTCGCCCGAGGCTTCATGGACCAGCACGCCGTCGATGTACCAGCCGATCCAGCCGGGGCGCGAGGTAAAGGCATAGTCGTGGAACGCAGCGTCCGCAGGCGGGGTGACGGGAAGTGTTGCGCCGTTTGCAGGCTTGCCGTCGACAAAGGTGTTGAATGCGGCCTCCCCCGGCGCACGGGTCAGGATTTCCACGTCAATCTCATGGTGCGGGCGGCGATGGACCGGACCGGTATACGTGAAGAGCGCCGCGTTCCGCCCCGATCCCGCCTGCACCCTGATCCGCGCCTCGAACGTGCCATGGCCATAGTCCGCGCGCGACTGCACTTCGGCACAAAGCCAGGCCGGACCCCCCGCTCCCCCCGGCTGAAACGCCAGTTGCAGCACGCCTTCCTTCTCCGAAACCGCCCGTGCGGACCAGGTGCAATTCTGATGTGCCCCATTCGTCCAGCCATCCGACACCAGCCACCGTGTCCGCAAGAGCCAGTCCAGATCGTCGTAGAAGCTCGGGCCGGGCGCGCGCTCCTGCGCCTTTGCAGTTTCTGGCAAGGCCATCGCAAGAATTGCGGCGATCAGCCAGATGGAACGAAAATGCTGCATCGGCGTTCTTTCTCGGTATGGCCCCGCCCTTCGGGGTGCATGTGCGGTTTTTCTGGCGGTTGGGCGATTGCCAATCCGCTGTTCTTCTGCAACCATACAACCTGAAGTAGAGCAGTGGCAAGGGGAGCCTATCCATGACCGCCTTTCGTTCCGCAGAAAACTGCGCACTTGCGGGCAACAAGCCGCTCGTATCGATCGTCATGGCCAATCATTGCGGCGCGGCGTGGCTGTCCCAGACCATAGCATCCATACAAGCGCAGACCCATCGCAAATGGGAGCTGTTGGTCTGCGACGACGCCTCCACCGACGACAGCGTTGCCATCGTGGCCGCCGCCGCAGCGCGTGATCCTCGCATCCGGCTGCTGTGCGCGGATCGCAACACCGGGCCATCAGGCGCGCGGAACCGCGGGATTGATGCCGCGCAGGGGGACTGGGTCGCCATAGTCGATTCTGACGACCTGATGCACCCGCGCCGGATCGAGGCGCTGGTCCGGGCGGCCGAAGACTATGCCGTAGACCTTGTGGCCGACGACATGATCTTCTTTGGCGAGACGCCCGATGTGGCGGGTAGAACGCTTTTGCAATCGTTGCAGCTTACAGCGCCGATCCTTGTCGATCCAGACGTATTGCTTGCCTCTGAAGACCCCGAAACGCAACTGCCGTCATTTGGCTATCTCAAGCCGATGATCCGCCGAGTACGCATCGGGGCTATGCGCTATGATCCAACGCTCACGATCGGCGAAGATTTCGATTTTCTGCTGCGCATTCTGCTGCAGCAGCAGTGGCTGTTGATCCTGCCCGAGGGGTTCTACCTTTATCGTCGTCACGCGCGGTCGCTGTCGCACCGTCAGTCGGGTGCGGCGATTTCCGCGCTGCTTGCTGCCCAGTCCCGGCTGAGCGACGGGTTGGAGCTGAAACAATCCCGCGCCCTTTCCACGCGGCTTTTGCGGCGGCGTCAGTCGCTTGAGGCTTGTGCGCGATTTGAAGCCCTGGTGCTGGCAATCAAGAACCGGAAACCACAGGCCGCCCTGCGACAAATTGCGGTCGATCCCACGCTTTGCCTGCGCCTTCTGCGCAGTCTGGCAGAGCGGCTGCAGCGCCGCTGGGCCCGTACGGCTGCCCCCAGGGAAAAGCCACCCCTTACGCTGGTGTTGGCAGAGGCAGGGGCGCACATCGCCCCGGCGGCTACGCCAACAAAGGATGTGCTGCGCCTCAATGTGCCGCCGCCACGCGATCTTTCCGCCAGCCACGCCCGCCCACCTGCCGCGCTGTCGGCACAAATGTCGCTTCTGGCTGCGCGTTACCGGCTTACGGTGCTTGCGGTCGGCGCGTCCGGGGCTGAGGCTTCAGGATACCTGCCCGATTGGGTTGAGGTCCACAAGCTGCCGCTTGAAGGTACACGCGGCTCAAGGACCGAGACCGCAGACCAGCCCGTAACCAAACTTCGCCCGGCAGCAGTTCCAGCGGTGGCAATCTAAACCACGGGTGCGGCCTTGGCCGCAGCCTCTGGAAACATCGCGGCCAGCCCGTCCCTGCTGGCACGCGAAATCCCGCGTTCGGTGATCAGTCCGGTGACCAGCCGCGCGGGGGTCACATCAAAGGCAGGGTTCGCCGCAGGGCTCGGCTCGGGCGAGATACGCAGGCGGGCGCGGGTTCCGTCAGACAGCTTGCCCTGAACATAGTTTACCTCGTCACCCGATCGCTCCTCGATGTGGATCTCGCGCAAGCCATCCGAAATCCGCCAGTCGATGGTGGGCGAGGGCAGGGCCACATAGAACGGCACGCCGCAGTCGCGCGCCGCCAGCGCCTTGAGGTAGGTGCCGATCTTGTTGCACACATCCCCCGTGGCGGTTGTGCGGTCAGTGCCCACGATCACCATGTCCACCTCGCCGTGCTGCATCAGGTGGCCGCCCGCGTTGTCGACGATCAGGTGATGCGGGATGCCGTGGCTTGCCATCTCCCACGCGGTCAGATGGGCGCCCTGATTGCGGGGGCGGGTTTCGTCCACCCAGACATGGACCGCAATCCCGAGTGCGGCCGCCTGATAGATCGGTGCCGTGGCGGTGCCCCAATCCACCGTGGCAAGCCAGCCTGCGTTGCAATGGGTCAGAATGTTGACCGGCCCGGATTTGCGCGCGGCAATCGCTTCGATTACGGCAAGGCCGTGTCGGCCTATGCTGCGGTTGATCTCCACGTCCTCGTCAGCGATCTCGGTCGCGCGGGCATAGGCTTCGGCTGCGCGGGCTGAGGCCGGCAGGGGCGCCAGCACGCCGCGCATTTCTTCCAGCGCCCATCGCAGGTTCACGGCGGTGGGGCGGGCTTCGATCAGCCGGTCGTACGCCTCGGCCAGACCCGCATCGGACGCATCCTGCCCCATGTGCAGCGCCACGCCATAAGCCGCCGTTGCCCCGATCAGCGGGGCTCCGCGCACCCACATGTCGCGGATGGCGGTTGCGGCCTCGGTCAGGGTGCGCAGGTCCGCGACCACGAAGTCATGCGGCAGGCGCGTCTGGTCGATGATCTGCACCGTTCGCCCGTCAGGCGCGAGCCAGATCGACCGGTAATGGGTATCGCCGACTTTCATGGGTGCTCCTCACGGTCGATGGTCCGCGCCAGATCACAGATCCGCGACGGGTTCAGAAGGGTTGCGCGCATCACGGCAAGGTGGCGCCCCATGGCCAGCGCCCGCGTCTCCGCCCGGGCGCGGGCAGAGGGCGGTTCTATCGACTCCATCTCCAGCACATGGGCGAGGCCGATGATGCGGCGGTGCATCTCCACCCCGGCAAAGCCCCAGCAATCCTGCCAAATGCCGTGCAGCACCGTATCCAGCGCCTGTTCGGAGCCAAGTCGGTCGCCCTGATCCTCGAACAGGCGGCGGTCATACAGGATGCCCGTCCGCTCGCAGTGCCACAGCCGTGAAAATTCGGCAGCAAAAGTGCCCCATGTGTCGGGGATCAGCGACAACAGCCAGTCACGATAAGTGTCGCGTGCGCCGGAGGCCGGTTCCAGCCCGGACTGGGCAAAGAAACCCAGAAGGAAATTCGCAAAGAGCATCCCGATATCGAAGCCGAAAGGGCCGGTGATGGCGAACTCCGGGTCGATCACTTGCGTATCTTCTGCCGTCACCATGATGGAGCCGGAGTGGAGGTCGCCATGCACCAGCGTCTCGGCCTTGGCGACAAACGCATGCTTCATTTCTTGCGCCGCCACCTTCAGGTCACGGTCGGCGACAAGACGGGCGATGGCGGCCGCGAGCCCAGGAGTGTGGCGGTTCAGCGGTGCGTTGAAATAAGGTTCGGAAAACACGAGGTTTTCGGTGATGTCGGCCAGCGCCGCGTTGGCTGCAAACAGCGCCATGTCAGCCTTGGCCTTTGCGGGCGGCAGCGACAGGTTCGAGCCGCGAAACAGACTGCGGGCCAGAAACTGCCCCATGTCGCGCGCAAGGTTTGGATGCACCACCCCTGCGACGATCGATTTGCGCAGGATCACGTGGGGCGACAGATACTGCATCACCACCAGCGCCTGGTCCTCGTCGAAGTGGTGGACCTCGGGCACCCGCCCCGGATCGCGCGCGGCATGGCGCATCAGCGCATGGTACTCAAAGAACGACCGGTTCAGCGGCAGCGGCCAGCCTTCACCCACTACCCGCAGGAAGGGCAGGGCCTGCTTTACGATCAGTGTCGCGCGGGGCGACGAGACGACAAAAACCAGGTTCAGGTTGCCATCCCCCACCTCTTTTACGGTCCAGGTGGTGGTATCGGTTCCCAGCCTTTCGGCCACGGCGGGCACGCCACCAAGGCGGCGGGGCAGGGTTTCGGGCGTCAGGGGGGCATAGGCGGGGGGGATTTGCATCGTGGTCTTGGTCCTAGGCGATGACGAGGAGGGCACGCGCGAGGCCTTCGTCCGCGATCAGGCGGTTCACGATCCCTGATCGCAGCACCGCCCGCGTGGCGCGCGTCTTTTCAGCGCCAGCGGCCAGCAGGGTCACGTCGGCCCGACGCAGATCCTCCAGCCCGATAGAGGGCGTGCGGCGGTTGAGGTCGGTATCGGCAAGGCTGCCGTCGTCGCGAAAGAATTTGCCCGTGCTGTCGGCCACCGCACCAAGTGCCGCAAAGGACGCCGTTTCGGCATCGGTGAGGATGCCCGACGTGGACAAGAGCGCCCCGGCCGAGCAGTCGCCAAGGCCGATGATGCAATAGGGGGCGGCCCGCGCGGCGGCGAGGGTTTCACGGACCAGCCGTTGCTTCAGGACCATGCGGCAGTCCTCTTCGCTGTCGGTCAGAAAGGGGGCGGGCAGGAACATCGCGGTACCACCCGTCAGCGCGGCAAGCCGTGTGCAGACATCAAAGGGGCTGGTCACGGCCGCCCGCGCCGTGGCGCCCATCAGCGACACGAAGCACAACTGCGGGTTGCGCAAGCCCGTCACGCTTTGCGCCATGGCGGCCATGGTCCGTCCCCAGCCCACGCCAATGGACATCGCCCCCTCCCGCCCAATGCGGGCAAGAAACCGCGCGGCAACGATGCCGACGGCCTGTCGCGCATAGGCGTCGTCCAACGGCCGGGGCATTGGCGCCACTTGCGCCTCGATCAGCCCAAATGTCTGCGCCACCTGGTCGGCGAGATCAAGCGTTCCGGTCGTCTCATGCTCCAGCGTCACGCGCACGAGGCCCGTCTCGCGTGCCTCGGCCAGAAGCCGGAGCACCTTGAAGCGCGAGATGCCGAGGCTGCGGCTGACCTCCTCTTGGCTCATCCGGCCCACATGGTAAAGCCAGGCGGCATGCAAAAGATCGTCCGTGTCGCGGGAGGCTTGGATCATGGCATCGGCATCATGAGGGCACAGAACCTGGCGGGGAGTTTCGGCGATTAAACGCTTGACCGGGGCCCGCGTCAACGCATATCACAAATGTGCGCAACTTGCACAATACTATGACTGCAGGGTCGCAATTGCAGCATATATCCATGGTTACTCTGGGACGGGCAAGCGTCATGGTCTATGTGATCGGCATCGACGGCGGGACAGAGAGCCTTCGGGCGCACGTCTTTGACCTGACAGGGCGGGCGCGCGGGGTGGGCAAGGGCGCCTACTCCACCACCTTTCCGGAGCCGGGCCGGGCCGAGCAGGTGCCCGAGGATTGGTGGCATGCCTGTGGCGTTGCGGTGCGCGAGGCCGTGGCGGCGGCGGGTATCCCGCCTGATCTTATCACAGCCATCACGGCCGATACCACCTCCTGTACCGTAGTTGCGCTGGACGGCGAGGGGCGGTCGCTTCGCCCGGCGCTGCTGTGGATGGATGTGCGCGCACACCGCGAGGCGGAAGAGGTTGCCCGCTGCGGCGATCCGGCGTTGCGGCTGAACGGGGCGGGGCAGGGGCCTGTCTCCCCCGAATGGATGATCCCCAAGGCGCTGTGGATGGCGCAGAACCAGCCTGATCTTTTCGCAGAGGCGAGGATGATCGGCGAGTATCAGGATTACCTGAACCTTGCGCTGACCGGGGAATGGTGCGCGTCGCTGAACAACATAACGATGCGGTGGCATTACCAGACCGAACATGGCGGCTGGCCTTTGGGGATGCTCGACAGGCTGGGCCTTGCGGCACTGGCCCGCAAATGGCCTGCGCGGATCGTGGCACCCGGAAAGCCCATAGGCGGGTTGACGGCAGCGGCTGCGGCGCATCTGGGGCTCAATCCCGGAACGCCCGTGGTGCAGGGGGGAGCGGACGCCTTCATCGGGATGATCGGGCTCGGGGTGACGCAGCCGGGCGAGCTTGCGCTGATCACCGGGTCCTCGCACCTGCAACTCGGGGTGGCGAGCCGGTCGGTTCATGCGCCGGGGGTATGGGGCACCTACATGGATTGCGTCTACCCCGGCAGGCCAATCATCGAAGGCGGCCAGACCTCGACCGGGTCTGTCGTCGCCTGGTTCAAACGCCACTTTGCCGAGCACCTCGACTTTGACCGTCTGAACGCCGAGGCTGAGGCGATTGCGCCTGGGGCGGAAGGGTTGCTGGCGGTGGATCATTTCCAGGGCAACCGCACGCCCCATACCGATGCGCTGGCGCGCGGGGCGATCACCGGCCTTACGCTGAAGCACACGCCGGCACACGTCTACCGCGCGCTGGTGGAAAGCGTTTGCTTTGGCACGCGGCTGATCGTGGAGACGTTCGGCGAGGCGTTTCAGGCCCGGCGGATCGTTGTGGCAGGCGGGGCCACACGCTCGCCCTTCTGGCTGCAGGTCCATGCCGACACGCTGGGCCTGCCTCTGGAGCTGACCGAGGAGACCGAAGCCTGCGCGCTCGGCTCAGCCATCCTCGCCGCGACCGGGGCGGGGCATTTCGGCAGCATAGATGACGCCTGCGCCGCGATGGTGCGCGTCGCGCGCGTGGTCACCCCCGACCCTGATCGGCACGCCGCCTATGCGCCGGTTTATGTGCGCTACCTTGCCGCCTACGGCGCGCTGAAGCTGTTGAGAGAGACCGCGTGAACCAGACCCTGCCTGATATCGCCCCCTTGTCCAATACTGCCCCCCAGTCACGCTACCGCATGATGCGGCGGATCCGTTCGTTCGAGGAACGGGTGGGTGAGCTGTTCCTGAAGGGCGAGAGTGCAGGGTCGATGCTGCACCTTTCGATCGGCGAAGAGGCGGTGGTGGGCGTCACCGATGCGATGACCGAGGGGGATACCTTCACCACGCATCACCGCGGCCACGGCGTTTTTCTGGGGCGCGGCGCCGACCCTGCGCGGATGATGGCCGAGATTGCGGGCAAGGAGGCGGGCTATTGCCGGGGCAAGGGTGGCTCCATGCATATCGCCGACCGGACCCTCGGGCATCTGGGCGCCAATGCCATCGTGGGGGGCGGCATTCCGCATGTGGTGGGCGCGGGGCTGACTTATCGCAACCGCGGCACCGGGCAGGTCTCTGTGGCGTTCTATGGCGACGGGGCGATGCAGCAGGGGATCTTGTATGAGGCGATGAACATGGCGGCGCTCTGGCGTCTGCCGGTGATCTTTTGCTGCATAAACAACCAGTATGGCATGGGTACGCGGATCGACCGCGCCGTGGGCAAGCTTGCGTTTGGGGAACGGGCGGAGGCCTTCGGCCTTGCCGCACGATCCGCCGATGGTCGTGACGTGGAGGCCGCGCACGAGGCCGCCGACGAACTGATCCGGGGTGCACGCGCCGGGCAGCCGGGGTTCCTCGAGATCGTGAGCTACCGTTTCTATGGCCACGCCCGGATGGACAAGAGCCCCTACCGCACCCCCGAGGAGGAGGAAGCGGGCCGCCTGACCGACCCCGTAGCCACGGCACGCGACCGGCTGACAGCGATGGGGCTCGCTGACGAGCCAGCACTTGCCGCCATCGACGCCGAGGCTGCGGCCGAGATGGACAGAGCGCTCGCCTTTGCCATCGCCGCCCCGGCGCCTGACCTCAGCTCGATGTTTCAGGATGTGTATGCCCCCGGCACTCCGGCCCCCCGACCGCAACGGGACCGGATTGCGGCCATCCTGTCGGAAGGCGCCCGCGCATGACGGCTGTGCAGACCACGTACCGTGAGGCGATCCGGCTAGCATTGCTGGATGCGATGGCCGAGGACGGCGACGTGATCCTGATCGGCGAGGAAGTCGGGGTGTATGGCGGCGCCTATGGTGTGACGAAGGGGTTGATCGAGCTTTACGGCGCGCATCGGGTAATCGACTCCCCGATCTCGGAGGCTGGGATCGTGGGCGTGGCGGTCGGCGCCGCGATGACCGGCCTGCGCCCCGTGGTAGAGCTGATGTATGTGGATTTCGCCGGTCTGGTGATGGACCAGCTTGCCAATCAGGCCGCGAAAAGCCGCTACATGTTCGGCGGCCAGATCGGCGTGCCAATGGTCTTGCGTACGCAAGGCGGGACCGGGCGGTCCGCTGCCGCCCAGCACAGCCAGAGCCTGGAGGCCTGGATGCTGCACGTTCCCGGCTTGCGGCTGGTGATGCCCGCCACGGTGAACGACGCCTATCATCTCTTGCGGGAGGCGCTGCGCCAGCCCGATCCTGTCGTGTTCATCGAGCACAAGGGGCTTTACACGATGAAGGGCGTGCTGGATGTGACCACGCCCGACGGCCCCTGGGGCGCGCCGGTCCTGCGGCGGGCGGGCGCGGATCTGACATTCGTCACCTATTCCCGCATGCTGCACGAATGCCTTGCCGCCGCCGAGACGCTCGCCGCGCAAGGGATCGAGGCCGAGGTCATCGACCTGCGATGCCTCAACCCGATGGACGATGCCGCGGTCATGGCGTCGGTCCGTCAGACCGGGCGGGCGATTGTGGTGACCGAAGCTGCGGTCACAGGCTCGGTTGCGTCCGAACTTGCCGCGCGGATCGGCGAGGCCTGCTTTGACTGGCTGGAGGAGCCTGTCCTGCGCATCGGCGGTGAGGATATCCCGATCCCCGTCTCGCCCGCACTGGAACGCGGCTCGATCCCTTCTGCCGCCCTCATTGCCGAGGCGGGGCGCTGGCTGGTATCGCGCAAGGCCCCCGCATGGGCCTGACAACCCTGACCCTCCCCCGCCTTGGCGAGACGATGGAGGAGGCGCGCGTCACCCTCTGGCTCGTGGCGCCTGGCGCGG
>Ga0105046_10001039_pt1 | contig 41653 bp, 45 predicted proteins | sample MAT03_FD_78385 | JGI IMG/M metagenome (GOLD analysis project Ga0105046, IMG submission 78385) | Freshwater microbial communities from Lake Fryxell liftoff mats and glacier meltwater in Antarctica - MAT-03 (megahit assembly) | ecosystem: Environmental > Aquatic > Freshwater > Ice > Liftoff... | reverse complement strand
GGTCCCGGCGCCAAGGCGGTAGACCAGGTCGTGGTCCCGGCGCCAAGGCGGTAGACCGAATCGGATTCCGGGCGCCATAACGGTAGACCGGATCGTATTCCCGGCGCCAACCCGGCAGGGAGCCACTTCGATACGAACCCTGGAAAGGCTTTCGGCGACGCGGTCCGTTCCCCCGGAAAGCCGGCGGTGGAACGGCTGTTCCCCACTAACCCTCCACCGGCGCCCCAAGCCCCACGGCAACGAGGGCCACGACCGCTCCCCCAGCCGACAGCACGCCCCCGACTCCGGGAACACCAAACGCCACCGCGAAACCCACCAGGCACACCAGCGTGGCAACGGCCAGCACGGTCCACCACTCAACCATGAAAGGTCCAGAATGCCGCGCCTGAGGAGCGCTGATGATTACCCCGAGCAGCAGGCAGGCGATTCCGGCGGCGGAAAGGGCCAGAGCGAAAGGTCCGAGCAGAGTCAAAATGGCGCCGATTCCGGCGAGTATCTGACCGGCGAAGCCGGCCGTCATCGAGAAGGCCGGTTTAGAGGTCGAGCTCAACCGTGGCCGGGCCGTCTTCACCTTCGATGTGAAGCTCAACCGGACGCAGTTCCATCGAAGGGTCATCCACGAGGTAGAGCAGCATCGAGGCCTGGATCGGACCGACCTGCGCCGTTGAATCCGCGACCGGGATATCGCCGTTCTCGGGAACTTCGATTCCTGTCTGGAGCGCGTAGGTGCTCTTGCTCGGAATGTTCTCGAATTCCTTACCGGTTGTGGTGACGATCTTGAAACTCTCCGGCAGGATGTGAGGGTTGTCTTCGTCGGTGTTCTTGATCTTCACGAAAACACCGATATAAGTGAACCCGGGCTCCGGATCGGGCTGACCGATCAGGTACTGAGAGTCCTCAACGTCCGCGATGTTCAGCGGCCGGGTGAACAGGACGTTGTACTCGAGCGAACCGAGCGAAACGGGCTCACCCTCAACGATGCCGGTCTTTTCTTCGTGATCGACACCACATGCGGCCAGTGCGAGGCCGGAAAAGACGATTGCTAGGACCAGCGCGAGGCCCCGGAACCAGTTGTTCTTCAAAGGAGTTTCCATCGGGGCCGGAGTTTATTGGTCCGACCAGAAGGACGCATCAGCGAACGCCGGTCGAGTAGCGATTCCCACCGGCCACGCCGACCGGAACGGCCGACGTACGTTCAGCTTCAACCCGTTCACGAAGCTCCGCGGCGACCCGTTTCATCAGGCGGCCGTACCAACCGGCGCCGCCATTCATGCGGTCGAAAGCTTTGGCCATGCCTTTCGGTTCGGTCCAGTAGCTCACTCTGACGATGCTGACTCCACCGGGAGACTCGGCGATCTCCCACTCGGTGCCGGTCACGGTCCGGTTCAGCCGACCGGTCGCTCCACGCTCGGAAATCCTCCGGGGGGAATCGGCCGCAGTGATTGAGGAGTCCGCCCAGGTCTTGCGGCGCTTGAACTGGAACCGGGCACCAGCGCCGATGCCCCGTGATTCGAGACGCAGCAGGCGAAAGCTCGAGACAGACTTGCCGTACAGATCGGGGCGGGTCGCCATGTCCATCAGGTAGTTGAAAATCAGCTCCCTGGGGGCGTCAATCTCGATCTCGGCGTATACAGGACCCATTGGAGGCTGATTCTACGGCCTCAACCGGGCCGGGGCCGATCCGGCCGGGCAGCGCTCCCCCGCCCCGGCTCATCTAGGGTGATGCCAATGGCGATCACTATTGCGATCCTCTCCCAGAAGGGCGGCACCGGAAAGACGACGGTGACCCGGTCTCTGGCCGAGGGCCTGACCCGCTCCGGCATCAACACGCTGGCGATCGACGGTGACCCCCAGGGCAACCTCTCCGAGTATTTCGGAGTGCCGGCCGACGCCTATCCAACGCTCGGTGAAGTACTGGCCGGTCAGGAGAAAGCTGTTGATGCAATCCACAACGGTGTGATTCCGGCCAACCTGGGGCTGGCGGAGGCCGAATTGATGCTGGCCGGCAAGATCGGCCGGGAACTGACCCTCCGGAACGCACTGCGCGAACCCAAGCGCCGGTACGACATCGTCCTGATCGACTGCCCACCCACCCTCGGCCTGCTGACCGTGAACGCGCTGGTCGCGGCCGACTGGGCCATCCTTTCTTCAGAGGCGGAACATTTCTCGGAGCAAGGAGCGGAACAGGCGATGGAAGTGATCGGTCTGGCCCGGGAAAACCTGAATCCCGAACTCGAACTTCTGGGCGTCCTGCTGAACATTGCCGACATGCGGACCAAACACGCCAAGGCGACCCTGGAAATGCTGAAGGAGAGCTTCGGCGACAAAGTCTTCAAGACGGTGATCAAACGATCAATCGTCTACCCCGAATCGGCCCGGGCCGGCAAACCGATCTTCGAGTTCCAGAAGCGCAAGGCGCTCGACTACGCGAAGTTGACTGTCGAAGTCCTGGAACGCCTGGACCTGCCTGATGGCAAGCCGCTCGAAGCTGCCAGGAAACTTGTCACCGAGATCGAGCCGAAGCCGCGCTGATCAGCCGGGGCCGATGATCGCTGCCCAGACCAGGGCAACCGACATCGTGAGGAAAGAGAAAACCGAAAGCGACCGGTACCAGAGCTTCTGGTCGACTTCCTTGGAGAAAGCCGGCGGAACGAAAAGCAGTGGATTCATGAAGGTGCCGAAGATCAGCAGCCCGGCCGCCAGATCCGGGATGTCCGGGATCGCCAGGCCGACGGCAATCGAGATCAGTCCCATCATCACGTAGTCCAGGTGGACCTGTCGAACCCGGTGCGGTGCGACGATGCCGATCCTGGTCAGCCAGGCGGGCTTCTCTTCGCGGATCACCATCGCCCAGCCGAGCAGGGCGGCGATCGCCAGCTCGATCAGGCCAACCTGGATCAGCAGATCCATCGGCTACAGCTCCGGGACGTCGGCGCCGAGCGGGGTGAATCCCACCCGCTTGACATCAGCCCAGCCTTCACAGCGACTGGCCAGTGCCGCCACGACCGATCCGGTTTCCTGCCAGCCTGACCAGACCAGCACGGTCGGCCCTGCACCAGAGATCGTGGCGCCGATCGCGCCGAGTTCGTGAGCTACTTCGACGATTTCCATCGATCGCGGGTAGAGGTCACGGCGGCGGTTCTGATGGAGGCTGTCGGTGAGGCCGGCGGCGATCAGGTCGAAGTCGCCGCGGCTCAGCCCGAGGGCCAGGTGGGCGGCTGAAGCGACGTTGGCCACGGCATCGGCGATCGGGACCTCCGCCGGAATCGCTTCGCGCGCCTTCGAAGTCGAAACTTCCTGATGCGGGATAACGAGGATGCCTTCAAGACCTTCGGGCGCATCGATCCTGGTTGCAATCAACTCGGAGCCCCGCCCCGAGCAGACCACGAAACCACCAGAGATGGCCGCGGCGACGTTGTCGGGGTGGCCTTCCAGTTCGGTGGCCCTTTCCAGAAAGTCCTGGCGGGTCAGGCCGAGTTCGAAGATGTGGTCGGCCGCAACGAGGCCGGCGACGATCGCAGCTGCGCTGGAACCCATGCCACGGGCCAGCGGGATGGCGTCACCGATGTGGAAGGTGAAGTCGTCTGCCGGATGAAGCGTCTCGAAAGCCCGCACCAGCAGGTTGTCCTTGCCGGTGGGCACAGCCAGCGCCCCACATTCGACCGAGAAATTGCCGGTTTCGACCACGTCCAGTTCGAGGTGGACGTCCAGCGCAGCGGCCATGACGTCATAACCCGGGCCGAGGTTGGCTGATGAAGCCGGAACACGGACAAGTCGGCGTCTCTCGATCACGGGCACAAGGTATTGCCTGAGAGCCTCGGGCCGCTTCCAGAAGAGGGGGCTTGACTTCAAGTTCACTCGAACCTTCATGATTGATCGATGCCCCTAGCCCCAAACACCCCCTCCCCGGCGCGTCCGCCGCGGCATTCAGATGGTCCTGCCCTCAGCGTTGAAAACCTGGTCAAGCGTTACCCGACCGGCACTGAAGCACTGCGTGGCGTCTCGCTCGAAATCAAGGATGGCCAGTTCTTCGGTCTGCTCGGCCCGAACGGCGCCGGCAAGTCGACCCTGATCCATTGCGCCACCGGACTCGCTGTGCCGACCTCCGGCGAGATCCGCATTTTCGGCCACAACGCGGTCGACGATTACGCCGAAGCGCGCGAATCGATCGGCCTCGCCCCGCAGGACATCAACCTCGACTGGTTTGCGACCTGCGAAGAAGTGCTCGACTACCACGGCGGTTACTTCGGCATGAACAAGAAGGACCGCAAGGAGCGGGTCACCGAGCTGCTCGACGCGTTCTCCCTCACCGGCAAGCGCAACGAGAGCACCCGCACCCTTTCCGGAGGCATGAAGCGCCGGCTCACCCTGGCGAGGGCGCTGATGCACCGCCCCCGCCTGCTGATCCTCGACGAGCCAACCGCCGGGGTTGACGTCGAGCTGCGGCTCGAGCTCTGGCAATACGTCAAGCAGGTGAACGCCGAAGGCACGACGATTCTGCTGACCACCCATTACCTCGAAGAAGCCGAAGAGCTCTGCGACCAGATCGCCTTCATCAACGACGGGCAGATTGTCGCCGAAGGGACCAGCGAGGCACTTGCCAGGAAGTTCCAGGTCGGCAGCCTGGAGGATGCCTACCTCAAGCTGGTGGGCCGAAACGAGCTTTCCCGCGCCCATGTCGGAGGGGACGCACTTTGAGCCCGAAGATGATCCGCTTCGGGATGCTGACCCGTCGCGAAGTGAGCCGCTGGGTGAAGATCTGGAAGCAGACGATCGGTGCGCCCCTGCTCGAAACTTTCCTCTACATCTCGGTTTTCGGCGCCGCCCTCGGCTCCAGGGTCGGCGACCTCGACGGCGTCGACTACACGGTCTTTGTGATCCCGGGCCTGATCCTGATGGCGTGGGCGATCAACGCCTTCACCAACAATTCGTCGTCAATCCTCCAGCAGAAGTTCCAGCACTCGATCGACGACCAGCTCTCTTCACCGGCCTCGCCGCTCCAGCTGCTGATGGCCTTGACGCTGGGTGGTTTCCTGCGCGGAATGACAATCGCTGTGATCACATTCCTGGTCGCCAGCCTGCTGGTCGACCTGCCGGTGGAACACTGGCCGGTACTCGTTGCCGGACTGTTTCTGGTCGGCTTCTTCTTCGCCCAGCTCGGTGTGCTGGTCGGCATAAGGGCGGAGCAGTTCGACGATGTCTCTTTCGCGCAGACCTTCATCCTGCAGCCACTGATTTTCCTCGGCGGCGTCTTCTATTCCGCTTCCCTGCTGCCGGAGCCGTACCAGACGCTGACTCATTTCAACCCGGTCTACTACATGATTTCCCTGGTCAGATATGGCTTTCTGGGACAGGCCGACGTCAACGTGGCGCTTTCCCTGGTTCTTCTAACCCTGGCCACCGGAGCACTGTTCCTGCTGAACTTGAGGCTGTTCACAACGGGCTACAAACTCAGGGCCTGAGGAATGCAGTCACACTTTCGTGACCCGATCCGTCAACTGGTTAAACCCCCGAACCAGGAGTGATGAATGCTCGCCAGAAACACGTATGAACAGAGCTACATCGACGGCTGCAGGAAGATCGTCGACTATCAGGTGTCAACCTATGACGGTGTCGCCAAAGCGACCAGTGACGAAGCCGCGCTCGGCCAGTTCCAGCCGGTCTTCTTCAACAACATGGTCATCCTGCTCGACAGTCTCTTCGCCCACCGCCAGCGCGGTACCGAAGGGAAGGACGGCAATCCGATCAACGAAGTCACCATGCTCCGCGAAGCGATGGTCGAGCACCACGGCGTATTCACCGAAAACAAGACGATGAAGCTCAAGCCGGAGAACTCGGTCCTCGGAATCGCTTTCGGCGACTACGTCACCCTCAGCCAGCGGCAGTTCACAAAGATCTCCGAAGCATTCTTCAAGGAGATCGAAGCGCGATTCGCCTAGTCGAAGACGGCCTGTTCGACAACCCTGATGTCGTTGGCGCAGGTGATCACGGCGGGAGCCTTGCCGAGGGCGGTGTCCGGGTCCTTGAGTCCGTGGCCGGTGAGCACGCAGACGATCGTCTCGGGCTTCGCCATGCCGTCAACCACGGGCAGGCCGTGGGTGAGAATGCCGGCGACCGAAGCGGCCGAAGCCGGCTCGCAGAAGACGCCTTCGTTGGAAGCGAGCCAGTGGTAGGCGTCGAGGATCTGGTCGTCGGTGACCGCCTGGACCCGGCCGCGTGACGTGTTGAAGGCGTTCATGGCCTCTTCCCAGCGGGCCGGGCTGCCGATGCGGATGGCCGAGGCGATCGTCTCCGGATTGGCCACCGGGGCTCCGTTCACCAGCGGTGATGCGCCCGCGGCCTGGAATCCGTAGAGGATCGGAGAGGCTTCCCGTTCCTGGAAACCTTTCCAGTAAGCAGTGACGTTGCCGGCGTTGCCGACCGGAATCGCGAGCGCGTCGGGCGCGGTGCCCAACTCGTCAATCAGCTCGAAAGCCGCGGTCTTCTGGCCTTCGATCCGGTACGGGTTCACCGAGTTGACCAGCTCGATCGGATGGCGCTCGGAGAGGTCGCGGACCATGACCAGGGCATCGTCGAAATTGCCTTCGATGGCGATCACGCGGGCACCATGGATCAGGGCCTGGGCCAGCTTGCCGATCGCGATCTTGCCCTCCGGCACGATCACGGCGCAGGTCATTCCGGCACGCACCGAGTAGGCGGCGGCGCTGGCCGAAGTGTTTCCGGTTGATGCGCAGATGACGGCCTTGGCCCCACGTCCAGCGGCCCGGGAGACGGCGACGGTCATGCCGCGGTCCTTGAAGCTGCCGGTCGGGTTGGCCCCCTCGACCTTCAGCCACACCCTGGCCCCGACCCTTTCGGAAAGACGCGGAGCTTCAACCAGTGGGGTCGAACCTTCGTTGAGGCTGACCACGGGGTCGCCCGGCTCGAGTGGCAATGTGTCGCGGTATCTCTCAATCAGCGGTTGCGGCATATCTTCCTGGCGGTCGTCAGACGACGAATTCTTCTTCGATGACACGAATGAAACGCGGGCCCGAACGCAGGGCATCCAGGCTGGCGATCTGATCGACAGCCTGCTTGAAGCGGGATTCAGGACATTGGTGGACAACCATCACGAGCCTGGCATCATCGCCGATCCCCTTCTGGACGACACTCTTGACCGAAATGCCGGAATCGGAAAGCAGCTTGGCAACGGTCGCCAGCACACCCGGCTCGTCGGCCACCTCGAGGTGAAGGTAGAAGGAAGATGTGACGTCGGTCAGGACCGGCAGATCCCGGTGGGCCGAGTTGGTCGGCGCATCACCGGTAACGATGGAAACCAGGTCACCAAGCACGGCCGCGGCCGTCTGGACCCCACCGGCACCAGGTCCAGACATGGTGACTTCGGTGATCTCCGGGGCTTCGACCGTGACCGCGTTGTACGGTCCTTCGATCGGTGAAAGCGGATGGCCCTGGTAGAGGAAGCAGGGGAAAACGCGGACCGTGATTCCTTCGGGCAGGCGCTCGGCAACACCCAGCAGCTTGAGCGAAAGGCCCAGTTCCTTGGCGTAAGCAAGGTCGTCCGGCTGGACCGACTCGATGCCTTCGAAATCCACCTGGTCGAGGGTGACCGGAGTGTGGAAAGCGAGCCGGGCGAGGATCGCCATCTTGGCGGCAGCGTCGGCGCCGTTCACATCGTCGGTCGGATCGGCCTCGGCGTAGCCGAGTTCCTGGGCCCGGATCAGGGTGTCTTCGTAAGAAGCGCCGGTTGAAGCCATCTCGGAGAGGATGAAGTTGGTGGTGCCATTGACGATGCCGGAGATCTTGGTGAATTCGACCGAGCCGAAGCTCTCCTGGACAACCCGGACGACCGGGACCACGGCGGCAATCGCGGCTTCGAAACGGAGCTGGACCCCCGCTCTCTCGGCGGCATCGAAGAGTTCCGCCCCGTGCTGCGCGAGCAGCTGCTTGTTCGCGGTGATCACCGGCTTCCCCGCCGCCAGTGCGGCCAGCACGTGCTCGCGGGCCGTATCGGTCCCACCCATCAGCTCGACGATCACGTCGGCGCCGGCAAGGATCTCCTCAAAATTGCCGATGCTGGTGGTCAACACCCCGGAGATCTCCGCCTTGCGGCCGGTTGCAGATTCGATCGATTCAGCGCGGTCAGCAACCAGTTCGTCAAAGGCGCCGCCGACCGTGCCGTGACCCAGGAGGCCGATCTTCAGTGGCTCATTCATACGTCCCTCGAAAGCAGGTCCTGGTAGGTCTCACGCCTGACGACCACACGAGCTTCGCCGTTTTCGCAGAAGATCACCGGCGGCCTCGGCATGCCGTTGTAGTTGTTCGCCATGGAGTGACCATAAGCCCCCGTGGCCGGCGTCAGCAGAATGTCGTCCACCTGCGGGTCGGCCAGGGCGACGTCGCGGATCAGGATGTCACCGGATTCGCAATGGGATCCGGCGACCGTGACGATGCGTTCGGCCGGCTCGCCGGCGCGGTTCGCGATCACCGCTTCGTACCTGGCGTCGTAAAGCATCGGCCGCAGGTTGTCCGACATTCCGCCGTTTACCGAGAGGTACGTGCGGACCCCGGGGATCTCCTTGATCGTGCCGACCGTGTAGATCGTCACGCCAGCGGTTCCGACCAGCGAGCGACCGGGCTCGATCAGGATTTTGGCGTCATCGCCGAAAAACTCACGCACGGCGGCAAACTTGAGGTCAACGTAGCTTTCGATCGCCGGCGGTTCGTCGGCGGCGGCGTAGGAGATTCCCAGTCCACCGCCCAGGTCGAGCACCCGGCACCAGTCGCCACGCAGCTCGGCCAGCGCCTGGACCGCCAGCCGGAACGGTTCGATCTCGAAGATCTGGGAACCGATGTGAAAGTGGAGTCCCACCAGATCGAGTTTCGGGGAAGCGAGCACCCGCTCAACCGCTTTGGCGGCGGTGCCGTCCTCCAGGCCGAATCCGAACTTGGAATCGAGCTGGCCGGTCTGGATGTAGCTGTGGGTCGACGGCTTGATCCCAGGGGTCACGCGGATGAGGACCTTCTGGTCGTTTTCAAGGACCCGCTCGAGCCGGTCGATCTCGTCGAATGAATCGATGATCAGGTGGCCAACCCCGGCCGAAGCGGCCAGTTCGATCTCAACGTCGGTTTTGTTGTTTCCGTGCATGTAGATGCGTTCCGGAGGGAACCCTCCGGCCAGGGCGATGGTCAGCTCGCCCCCGGACGCAACGTCAACCGAAAGTCCTTCCTCGGCAAAGAGCCGATAGGCCGCCGTCACCGGCAGGGCTTTGCTGGCGAACAGCACTTCGAAGTTGTCCGTATGTGCCGCAAATGCTGCCTGATAGGCCCGGGCGCGATTGCGCATCTCCTCGACCGAGAAGAGATAGGCAGGCGTACCGAACTCGGCGGCGAGCTCCACGACATCGCACCCTCCGATCTCGAGGTGGCCCTTCGCGTTGGTGACTGTTCCGACTGGGTAAACCATCGCCGCCATTCTTACGACTTCCGCCGATCTATACGGTGTGGGCCATGCCAAGCTCAGGGAGACGACCGATCAACTCGCCCGCCGGCGCGCCCAGCGCCGCTGGAGTGCCGTGGGTCGGGCTCGGCATCCTCATCGTCCTGGCCCTGATTCTGGCCGCTTTCGTGTCCTACTTCTTCTTTGATATCGGCCGGGAAACCGGCTCCACGAATGATTCCGGGCGTAGTCCGGTGATAACCAACGGCACCCCCGAGCGGAACAACGGGGACCTCGAAGGCCACAGCGACGGCTCGCTCGGCTACCCGGCGGTGGCCACCCGCAACACCACCCGGATCAACGGTTCCGACCCGTCCGCGATCTCCATCGCAGCCGCGCTCGCGTCTTACCCGACCGTCGGACCGGGGACTCTGCCGAATGCCGTAACCGTGGTCAGCGACCGGCAATGGCAGGCCGGAGTGGTCGCCGCGTCACTCAGTGCGGCACCGGTCAACGCACCCATCCTGATCGCCCCGGACGGAACACTCTCTGGCGACGGGACGGCCGCGCTCATCGAGTTTGACCCGGCCGGCTCCCCCCTCACGGGTGAAAGTGAAGTTTTCACTGTCGGCAAAGTTGCGCCGCCCGCCGGATTCGATACCAAGACAGTCAACAGCGACGACATGGCTGCACTAGCGGTGAAGGTTGCCGAGCTGAAAGCCGAGCTGGTTGGTGGCCCACCGGACGCCTTCGTCATCGTGTCTTCGGAAGAGGCTGAGTTCGCCACCCCGGCGGCCTCGTGGGCAGCCCGTTCCGGTGATGTGGTCCTTTTCTCCGGCAAGGATTCGGTGCCTGACGCCACCCTCGAATTCCTCAAGAAAAAAGAGAACGCTGACGTACCTATCTTCGTCCTCGGCCCGACCAAAGTCGTTTCGGCCGACGCCCTTTCCCAGCTTGAAAAGGTGAACGAGGCAGCCGAGAGAGTCGGAGGCGACAACCCGGCCGCAGCCGCCCTCGAGCTGGTCAGGTTCTCCAGCGGGACCTTCGGCTGGAACCTCAACGATCCTGGCCACGGTTACATGATCGCCCGCAGCGATCAGCCCCTTGACGCAATCGCCGCCACCGCACTTTCGACCGGCGGGACCTGGCCGGCACTGCTCCTGACCGACGCGAGCGACAAGCTGCCGGAAGACGTTGGTGACTACCTTCTCGACGTCAAACCGGGTTACGACACCGATCCGACCCGCGCCCTGTACAACCATGTGTGGATAATTGGTGATGAATCATCGATTGACGTCAACCAGCAGGCCCTCATCGACGATGCGGTCGAGCTGGCCCCAGTAGAAACCATCTCGAGCGGACCATGAGCGAAACAGAACATTTAGGAGTCCTGGACTCCGGCAACGAAATCACTGCTGAAGACATTCGCGAACTGACCGGCGCGGTGACCCCGCACTTCTCGCTCCAGGTGAGAAACCGGGTTCGCCGGCTGATCGAGCCCCTACCCGCCGGGCACCCCGCCCGGGCCGAAGGTGAGCGGCAGATCGTCCGGCTCGAAGCGCTGTCAAAGCACAGCGGCCAGCCCGGACCCGACAGCAACCCTTTCTCCCACTAGGCCCGAAGTGAAGAAGCTCGCGCCAGGGGTCGAGCGTCTCGGACAGTTTCCCCGGCCCCTGGTGAACGTCTGAACGAAGGCGACGAAGTCGCCGGCTTCCGTGTGATCCACGCCCCGGGTCACGCCCGGGGTGAAGTCATCTACTTCCGCGAGAGCGACAGGGTTGCGATCTGCGGCGACGTTATCCGCAACATGAGTTACGCGACCAGCCTGGCCGGAATCGCCGAACCTCCGGAGCAGTTCACCTACGACCCGGAAGAGAACCGCCGCTCGATCAGGAAACTGGCCGAACTGAACCCTTCGCTGATCCTGCCCGGTCACGGCCCCGAAGTGACCGACATCAACGCGTTCGAGCGCTTCGTCTCTGAACTGAACTGATCCGGCTGGCTGCCCGTTCAGGGCATCGGGGCGAACAGGAACTGCGGGTCGTTCGCGGCGAGGATCCACCAGGCGGCACCGGCCGCAGCGGGCCACACGTGATATTCGACATCGATGTCCGGGTTGATGTCGGTCACCGTCTCGTTCGACTGCAGCGGCGCTGCGCTGCCGCCTTTGGCGGTCACATCACGCCATTTTTTCGACTGTTGGTCGAGGTCCTTGACACTGCGTCCGGTCGCGGCGGTCGCGGCTCGAACCTGGGCGTTGCCTTCGAACCAGATCACGTCCGGGACCTTGTTCGAGTTGTAGGGCTTGAAGCCAGTGAAAAACTCGCTTGATGACCAGGTCATGTTGTACTTGCGCACGTTGCTGGACTTCTGGATCTTCCGGTTCTTTACCCCGAAGCTGCCGGGGATACGGTCGACCACGTCCCCGGCATCGCTCTTCTCGCCACGACCGGCCAGGTAGATGGCGCCGATCGCCTGCACGTCGAGCGGTTCGACGTCGTCGTTCAGACCCTGGCGAAAGTGAAGCCCGCTCTTGTCGTCGACCATCAGGTTGGAATCGATCCCGTCAGCGATCTGCCCGGCCGTCTCGAGATACCGTTTCGAGCCATCCGGGTCGGCTTCGGCGAGCCGGACGAAGAAGGTATAGGCGATCAGGTTGTGGAGGGTCGAGTACCACTCGATCTTCGGCCCGCCCCGGACCAGGCCGTGCTGCCCCTGGAGATCAGTCAGGAAAGCGGCCGCGCGGCGGGAAGTGTCGAGGTAACGGTCCGAGCCAAAACGGATGTCGTAAGACGCCGCCGCGAGCCCGAGCCAGGCGACGTTGCCTGACCGGTACTGGCCGGCTCCCTGACCGGAAACGACGTTGAAAGCGATGTCGATAGCTCCCGTATTGAACTGGAGCGCAGCAAGCTGATCCAGCATCTGGGTCGCCTGCTCCTTCTCCCCGAGCGAAACGAAGGCCGCAGCGGTAACGGCCGAGTCGTAGGTCCACGACCAGTTGAGCAGCCGGTCGTAGTCAGGATCATCCTTGGGGATCTGGAACGAGCGGGCGAGCAGCGTCGGATCCGAAGTTCCGGAAGCAGAGACCGAAGCGCGTGGGCCGGATGCCCTGAACGCCGGGGCGCCGGGATCACCGGCGGAGGTCACCGCACTCGCCGAAGCCGAAACACCGATCTTCCGGTGCCACCGGAGGCAGCGCTGGCGTTTCCGGTTTGCGAGCACCCGGGCGCGTTTGGGACCGACCGTGCGCTTTTTACCGCACTTCTTGACCGGCCCAACCTGGCGGGCAAGCCATTTGGCGAGACGCGTCTTTGGCGGGTTGCCGACCCGCGGCCAGGCTTTCTTCACTTTGCCGCCGACCCGATGCTTCTTCGCCTTCTGGCCCGCCTGGGCGTCGACGGTGACTGATGCCGCGAGCGACAGGGTTAGAACCGAAACCACCAGAATGATCAAAGTTCGGACAAGCCGGTCAGTCCGGTGATCCTTGCCAGCACTCTGTGACAACTCCTGCATCAACGACCGAGTGTAGGGGAAATCAGGTGGTCTGACCGAAAACCTCGATTATCCGCTCGTTGTATTCAACGATCTGCTCGTTCGGAATGAAGTAGGTCGGGGCTCCGGGCAGAATCCCGTCTGCGAACTGGGCGATCTCGCTTACCTTCTCCTTGACCTTGTCGGCGGTGCCGACCGCGCAGTACTGCTCGACCATCTCGTCGGGGATCGCCGCGGCGACGCCGTCGATGTCGCCCTTGCCGAAAGCCGCAGCCGCGGCAGCGGCGTTCTCGCCGTAGCCGTGGTGTTCATAGAGCGGCCGGTAGGTCTTCACGGTTGAGTAGAAAGCGAGGGTGCGGCGGGCGGCGTCGAGTCCGCGCTCGTAGTCGTCATCGATCGCGACGCACATGCTCGGGATAAAAGTGAAGTCCGAACGGTTCCGCCCCGACCGGTTGAGACCGAGTTCGAAGTTGGGCACCATGGTCTCTTCGATCCAGCTGGCCGAGCAGATGATGTGGCCGATCAGGCCGTCGGCGACATCACCGGCCATGCGGCACATGCCTCCCTGGACGGCTGCGGTGTAGATCGGGATATCGGCCCGGACGGGCGGTGTCGATCGGTACCAGCCTCTGATGTCGAGGTCGTAGTACTCACCCTTGAACCGCACCGACTCCCCGGCCGAAGCAGCGTGGATGATCTGCCTGACCGCCTGGATCGTCTCCCGCAGGTGCGGGGCGGGCTTGCCGTAAGGGGCGTTGTGCCAGGTTTCGATCAGGCGCTTTACGCCCGGGCCGAGACCCAGCCGGAAGCGTCCACCCGATATCTCATCGATGTCCATCGCGCTCATCGCAATCGCCATCGGACTGCGCACGAAACCCCAGGCGATACAGGTGCCGATGTCGATCTCTTCCGTGGTTGCACCCAGGTAAGTGGTCTGGGTAAAAGCGTTGCGAAAAAGTTCGATCGCCCAGGCGGCGTCGAAACCGGCCGCAGCGGCCTTGTTGGCGAGGGCAGCCATGTCTTCCGGCGTGTCCCCCATGACCCCTATCGAAACGTGATCAAGTGCGCTCATGAATGGCAGGCTACCTTTCCCCGCAGCGAAAGCGGGCGGCCATCAAGGCCGCCCGTTCATTCTTCAGGGTGGCGGGACTCTCAGAGGCGCTGGATGAGGGTGCCGGTGCCGATTCCGCCGCCGCAGCACATGGTGAGCAGACCGATCTCCTGATCGGTGCGCTCGAGCTCATGCAGCAGAGTCGTCATCAGCCGGGCTCCGGTCGAACCGAGCGGATGCCCGATCGCGATGGCGCCACCGTTGACGTTGACCTTGTCCATGTCGGGGCTGAGCTCTCTCTCCCAGGCCAGCACCACCGAAGCGAAAGCCTCGTTGATCTCAACCAGGTCGATGTCACCCATGCTCATCGAGTTGCGTTCGAGCAGCTTGCGGGTGGCCGGGATCGGTCCGGTGAGCATGATCACCGGGTCAACGCCGACCGCGGTCTGATCGACGATCTTGGCCCGCGGCTTGAGGCCGAGCTCGTCCGCCTTCTCACGGGTCATGAGCAGCATCGCCGCCGCGCCATCGGAAACCTGTGATGCGTTACCAGCGGTGACGTTGCCGTCTTCCTTAAACGCACCCTTGAGGCCGGCGAGAGCTTCAACCGACGATCCGGGGCGGATGCCCTGATCGGTCTTCAGGACTTCACCGTTGACCGTGACCGGGATCATCTCGCGGTCGAAGCGGCCTTCTTCGGTTGCCCGCAGCGCATTCGCGTGGGAGCGAACGGCAAATTCGTCCATCGCGGTCCGGCTGATCTCCCACTTGTCGGCGATCATTTCGGCCGAGATGCCCTGGTTGACCAGGTCGTACTGCTCCAGCAGTTCGGGTGAGTAGGCGTATCCATATTCGGCCATCACCTTGGCGGCATCGCCGAAGGAGATCGCGCTCATGAACTCGACCCCGCCACCGACCATGACGTCATGGACCCCGGAAGCGATCATCGCGGCCGCGTAGTTGATCGCCTGCTGGGCCGATCCACACTGCCGGTCGATCGTCGTCGCCGGGGTCTCGATCGGGAAGCCGGCTTCGAGCCAGGCGTTGCGGCCGATGTTGATGCTCTGCGACCCGAACTGCTGAACGCAGCCCGCCACGACGTCCTCGACCAGTCCGGCGTCGATCCCGGCACGGTTGATGAGTTCTTTGTAGGTCAGCGCCAGAAGGTTCGAAGGATGGAGGTCCTTGTAGTAGCCCTTTTCCTTGTGACCGCGACCAACCGGAGTCCGGACCGCCTCAACGATGACGACTTCGCGTCCGCCAAACTTGCTCATCGAAAACCTTTCGTCAGAATCTCTCAGGGGTACCCGCCGTTCACGGGAATACGTGGGACAAACGATACCTGATTGACTGATCAGTCAATAGAGCCTTTCCCAGACCTTTTGGATGGAAAATCAATGATCGAAAACCCGTATTCAACGCTGGCCATCGCCGGAACCGGCGCCATCGCAACCGGCCTCGCAGCCCTCGCTTCGAAGAGCTCTGACCAGGTGTGGATGCTGGCCAGGAGCGACTCTTCCGCCGAGCGGGCCATGGCCGCGATCGAGAAGACTTCAAAGCGAATCGAAGGTGCCGATCCATCCAGGGTGAAAACCACCACTGACCCGGCGGACCTCACCGAAGCCGACCTGGTCGTCGAAGCGATCATCGAAGACCTCGAGACCAAAGTCGAACTGCTCGCGCGGATTGGTGACATCGCCGGGAAGGCCGACCTCTCGACCACGACCTCTTCGCTTTCGGTCACCGATATCGGTTCCGCATCCGGCCATGCGGAAAGACTTATCGGCCTCCACGTTTTCAACCCGGTGCCGGTGATGAACCTGGTCGAACTGGTCGTGCCGGACCAGGTCACCCCGGAAGTCGGCACCCGGGCCGCCAGCTGGTGCGAAGCGATCGGCAAGACCCCGGTGACCGTGCCCGACACCCCGGGTTTCGTGGTCAACCGCCTGCTTTTCCCTTACCTCTTTGACGCGGTGCGTTTCCAGGAGCGCAGCGGCATGCCGTCGGCTGACGTCGACACCTGCATGACGCTCGGAGTCGCCCATCCGATGGGTCCGCTGGCCCTGCTCGATCTGGTCGGTCTCGATGTGGCCAACGCCATCGGCAGTGCGCTCTTTTCCGATTCGGGAAACGAAGACCACCGCCCCCCGGTTTCACTCGTGGAAAAACTCGCCGCCGGCGACCTTGGTCGAAAGACCGGCCGCGGTTTCTACGACTACTACTAGAGGAGTCCCTCAGGCCAGCTGGTCGATCTCCCCTGCCAGTTCGAAATCGGCAGCGGTCAGTCCTCCTTCGGAGTGCGTGGAAATCACCACCTCGACCTTGTTCCAGGAGATCGAAACATCCGGGTGATGTCCCATCCGCTCGGCCGGAGCGACCAGGCTGTCGACGAAAGCGACCGAGCCGACGAAATCCGCCAGTTCGAATTCGCGAACGATCTCATTCCCACGCCGGCTCCATTCGTGAAGCCCGGCGAGCTTCTGCTCAATCTCTGAATCACTCAAAAGTGCCATATTGCCTTCCTATGCGCATTGCCAGCCTTGTTCCTTCTTCAACCGAGATGGTTTTCGCCCTCGGCCTCGGCGATCAGGTCGTTGCCGTTACCCATGAGTGTGACTACCCGCCCGAAGCGGCGGCTAAGCCCCACCTGAGTGACACGGTGATCGCACCCGGCCTCTCCCCAGGCGAAATCGACGCTGAAGTCAAACACGTCGTGGGCCTCGGCGAACCTCTCTACTCACTCAAGGCCGAAGTCCTGGAAGCAGCGGCACCCGACCTGATCATCGCCCAGGACGTCTGCGCGGTCTGCGCCGTCTCTTACGACGACGTGGTGGAGATCGCCAGCCGGATGCCGAACCAGCCAAAGGTCCTGAAGCAGGACCCGTTGGACCTGGCCGGAGTGATGGAGAACGCAGTTGAGGTCGCCACGGCAGCGGGTGTGCCCGAAAACGGTGAGAGGTTGAAGCGGAAGATGCAGCAGCGGATCGACGCGGTCAGGGACGCGGTCTCCGGCGAAACTCCGAAAACCGTGCTCGCCCTCGAATGGCTGGATCCGCCATTCACCGGTGGCCATTGGGTGCCGGAGATGATCTCTCTGGCCGGTGGCATTGATCTGGTCGGCCAGGCCGGCCACAAGTCGACAGAGACGACCTGGGACCTGCTCGAGCCCCTGAATCCCGACGTCGTGGTGGTCATGCCCTGTGGCTTCTATGCAGATGAGGCCGAAAAGCAGGCCCGGGACTTCATCGACCGGATCGGGTCCCTTTCACCCGGGGCCGTTTTCGCCGTTGACGCGGCGGCATCGTTCTCCCGCCCCGGACCCCGCCTGGCCGATGGTGTCGAACTACTGGGTCACCTGCTTCATCCCGACCGCGTGCCGGCACCGGACGGGCTTGCTTCAGTGCCGGTCAGCCTCGGCTGACCCGCAAGCCGACTCAGGACCCGAACAGACTCAGGATTCCGAAGGTAACGCTCCGAACCGGATCGAACGGCTCGGAGATCATGATCGCGGCCACCACCGAGATCGCGCCGATCGCGACGATTCCGCCCATCTCGATGAGCCTCGCATTGGCACCAAGGCGGCCACGCTCGCCGGCAATTACCAGAAGGCCACAAAGCAGCCCGGCCACGACACCACCGAGGTGGCCGCCGATGCTGATGCCGGGAATCGAGAAAGTGAGGACCAGGTTGATGCCGAGGATCAGGCCTACTTCGCGGGCCAGGTCATTCAGGCCCCGGCCCTGGGCGATCACGAAGACCGCTCCGAAGATTCCGAAGACCGCTCCCGATGCGCCGACCGTCGGCACTGAACTCCCGGAGATCAGGATCGCGCCGAAAGAGCCGGCCAGCAGGCAGGCGAAATACACGAGCGTGAAACGCAGGGTGCCGATCGACGGTTCGAGGATCCGCCCGAGGAAGTACAGGGCGAACATGTTGAAGGCGATGTGGAGGAAACCGGCATGGAGGAAGCCACCGGTCACCAGGCGATACCACTCCCCATCGGCCACGGCATGACCCTGGAGTGCAAGGTCGTTGAAGATCGTCCCGCCGACCGAACTGAGTCCGCCGGATCCGGTCGCGATGGCCAGAAGGAAGAGGACGGCGTTGGCCCCGATCAGGGCAAAGGTCGCGGGAGTGCCGTTCGACGCGCTGATTGCCGCCGGTCCGCTGCGGACCCGGGTCTTCTCCTGGGCACATTCCGGGCAGCGGAAACCGACCGGGGTCTGGATCATGCAGTCCGGGCAGATTGGTCGTCCGCAACTCGAGCAGGAAACTCCGGTCTCGACCCGCGGGTGGCGGTAACAGGTAGGCAAGGGAATGAAGCCTAATCGAAGGGGACTGCGGCGATAGTTGACAGTCGGGACAATGGGGCCGTGGAGAGGATTGGATACACCCGTCTTTACGCCACGGCAAGCGGCGTTCTGCTCGTGCTGCTCGGCCTTTTCGGCTTCTTGGCGAGCGGGGAGTTCGAAGTGCCGGAACTCTCGGCGCGTCTGCTTGGCATCTACACGGTCAACGGCTGGGCGAATGCTTTCCACGTCGTGATCGGCCTGATCGCCCTGATCATGTCCCGGCGCCTCTCCCGTCCTTACGCCCTGATGGCCGCGATCCTCTTCCTGTTCCTCGGCTTCTGGGGTATCGCCGCCACCAATGGCGACCTGCTGCTCTCCAAACTGCCGGCCCAGCGATCGGTGAACCTGCTCAACCTTGCGCTCGGATTCACCGCGCTCGCCTGTTTCATCGCCGGCACCTGGCAGCCGATCAGGACCTGGATGGCCGCACGCCTGGAGAAACGCCGGACCAGGACAAGCTGGCGGGAACGCCGCCGGAGGAAACGCCGGACCAGAGAACGGGTCAGCTCAAAGACCGGTGCGTGAGCGTACGTCCTTGATCACCGCATCGATCTTCGAAGTGCGCTGACGCCCGCGGCGCCGGAACTCGAATACCACCAGAGCCCCGGTGGCAACGCCCCCCGCGGCAACCGCGACGACCGGTCGGACCCAGTTGCGAGGGTCGCGGAGGGATTGCATTTCGGTTTCGGTGAGCTCATCCGCCCAGTCACTCAGGTCCGTGGCTGCCGCGTCCGAGATCGCCGAGAACGTCTTGTGGAGACGGCTGGAAAGCCGCTCGGGCGGTTCGATCGGAGTCAGGACATCAGCCAGCAGATTTTCTAGGTGAATTTCATCCATGACCGGCCTCCTCCATTTTCTCCTGAAGCTGTTTGATCGCCCGGTGAAGCAGGACCTTGGTTGCTCCGTCGGACTTGCCCATGGCACGAGCTATCTCGCGGTTGTCCATGCCCAGCGCGAACCGCATCACGAGTGCTTCGCGCCTTTCGTCCGGCAGTTTCTGAAGGTGCTCCATGACCGCACGAAGTTCTTCCCTGCCTTCGACGACGGCCTCCGTCGTGTGTTTCGCGGCTGGCGGCTCGATGTTGTCGAGCGAGGTCTGGGGTTTGCGCGAACGGTCGCGGTAATAGTTCGCGGCAAGGTTGTGGGCGATCCGGATCAGCCACGGCCGCAGTGGTCGGCCATCTGATTCCCGCCTGGCCCGGGCGTAGTGCCGATAGGCCTGGAGAAAGGTCTGTTCGGTCAGGTCCTCGGCGTCGTGGTGGTTGCCGATCCGGTAGTACGCGTAGGAATAGACGTCGCGCAGATGGTCCCGATAGAGCTGCTCGAAGCCGCGATCGACTTCTGCTTTGCTCTCCACTCCTGGTTCGGCTTGCTCCACCCGGCCACCCTATCCCGAACCCTCCACAGTCAGCGGCAGCATTCAACATCAGGCGGCCCGCTTCGAGTAGCCGACCCTCCTGAGGGCGGCGACCCATTCGTCCGAGGTGATCTTGCCGGTGGCCAGATCCGCCAGGCCCTGGAGGGCGACGGCCTGACCGCCGGAAGCCGCGACGGTCGCCGCGATCTGCGGGACGGAGTCCATTGCTTCGGAAGCCTGGCCAATTAATTCGCGGATCTGGTCCGGCGGCGTTCCCCGCCCGAGCAGTTCACCGGCACGGCGGTTGCGACTGCCCTGGGCCATGACCGTGGCGAGCAGGTCGCCAACTCCGGCAAGGCCGTTGAAAGTGTCGAGCTCGGCGCCTTTGCCGACCGCATAGTCAACGCACTCATGCCAGACGGAAGCGGCGGCGATGCCGGCAGCATTCAGCCCGTGAGGCTCCGCGGCGGCGGCGGCCAGCACAGCGGCGTTCTTGGCGGCACCCGACATCTCGACCCCGACCACGTCACGGGACCTTTCGCAGACCAGGCCAGCCCGGTCGAAAACTTCGCCGAGCTGGGCCCGCAGATCGGCGTCAGCCGTTCCCAGGACCAGGGCGGCCGAACCGGAAACCGCTTCGCGGGCATGAGCCGGTCCGCCGAGACAGGAAACCCCTCGCGAATGAATGCGCTCGGTCACGTACTCGGATGGAAGCTGACCTTTAGGGGCAACCAGGCCTTTGGCCAGCAGCAGGATTCCGGCCCTGCGGCCGACCCGGTCGGCGACCGCACCAACCGCCTGCGGATAGGAGGCCGAAGGTACGGCAAGGCAGAGCAGGTCGACACCACCCAGCTCGATCTGGCTGGAGCTACGGATCTCGATTGCATCGGGCAGCCTCACACCCGGCAGGTATCGCTCGTTCTCGCGGGCGAGTGACATCTTCGCGGCCTGTTCTTCGGTCCTGGTTCCGAGCTGGACCTCGAGGCCGCCGCGGGCCAGCAGCACGGCGACGGCGGTGCCCCAGCTTCCGGCCCCGATCACGGCAGCCCTCCGCATCGGCGGCAGCCCACCGATGTCTTCCCACTGAAGTTCGACGTTCGGCCAGATCCGCGAGGTGACCGATGCGGCAAGTGCGGGTGAAGGATTCTCGGACTGCGGGAAGGACATCGGCCGGCCCATGCGGATGTTGACCTTCCTGGGCCGGATCTTGAATCCACGACGCACGTTTTCACTGCCACTGACCGCGACCGGCAGTACCTGCGCCCCACTTCTCAGGGCCAGACGTCCCACACCACGTTTCGGGGTGCCGAGAGAACCTTTGCGGTGCCTGGTGCCCTCGGGAAAAATGCAGATCGTGCCGCCACGGGCCAGAACCGTCTCAGCGGTTTCGATTGCGGCCTCATCGGCCTCGCCCCGGCGGATCGGGAAAGCCCCGACCCGGCAAAGGATGAATCCCTGCCAGCGTTTCTCGAAAAGCTCGACCTTGGCCACGTAGTTCATCGGTTTGCCCCACGGCAGGCAGGTTCCGATCACGAACGGATCGAGGAAGCTGCGGTGGTTGGCGGCGACGATCGTGCCGCCCTTGATCTTGGCGTTCTTCCGTCCCTGACGGGAAAGCCGGAAATAAACGAGAAAGAGCGGTTGGAGGACGCAGCGCGCGACGATGTAGAAGGCACGGTTGACACCGTGCTTCCTCGTGAAATCGTGGTATTCGGCCAGCTGCTCGGAAGTCACAGTTTTGTTACACGGAAGGTCGAGACGCGTTACAGGTGAACGCGTTATGCACTGCCAACCTATCTGGCCGGGCGAACGACCAACGGTGAGGAAACCAGGCTGCCACCCTGGGCGACCAGGCGATAGATCGCGTACGGCTCGCCCCTGGCCGGCCTCGGCAGAGGGACCACGGCCTGGCCATCGGGCAAGGTAGACGTAAGCCGCAGTGCCCTGGCCTCCCGCTTCCTGCAGCCGAACTGGCGGGTCAGGACAAGATCAGGAACTCCCCCTGCTCTAACCGAAACGGTGATGCGCGGGTTCTCGCCCGTGAGCCGGGAGCCCCAGGGTGATCGCTGATTGACCGTCACTGACTGACCCAGCCTGCGGGTCCACGAGCGATGTCCGTTGGCTATGGCCTGGAATCTCGTGCGGCCACCGAAATCACCTTCCGCATCCGCAGCCCGGCCCCAGAAGGTTCCGTCAAGGAGCACTTCTGCTTCGGCCACCGTCCGGCCGCCCGTCCGGATCTTCACCGTCTCCCCGCGGAGCGAAAAGCGGGCCACACCTTCAAACCGGATCGAGCTGCCTTGACGATATGCCGCAGTAAGGACAAGCGGACGATCGGCGCAGGGAAGAATTCCTTCCGGGCCCGGGGCCCTTGGTTCGAGGTTCGCGGTCGGAGAGTCTGCCGAAGTTGACTGGCCCGCAAACACGGCGAGTCCGGCCATCACGAACAGCGCCACGGCTGCGGCGCGACTTCGTCTCGAGATTCGGCTTCCCCCATTTGACATCCCGAGGAGAGTAGCGACAATTGCTCTCCTTTCCCAATGGCAGAGGGAACCGCGCGCAATCAGCAAGTACCAACTGACCATTTGATCAGGACACTGGCCTGGTATATACCTGACCTATTCGACGCCATCTGGCTTCGGGGATGAGGAAGGAAGAGAGTGTCTGACACGACCGATCCACGGGCGCACGAACGGTGGGTCCGAAGTTTCCGCCGCAAGCACGCGATCCGGCTGCTGACCGTGATCCGGTTCCTGCCGACCCGCACCAAGGCACCGACTGTGCCTCCCCCCTGGGCTGCCCTCAAAAACGAGATCCCGGATGACCTCAAGACTTACCCCGGAGAAATCCGTGACTTTGATGAAGAAAAACGATGCGCTGAAAAGGAGCCGCTGAAGGAGTTCTTCACGCTCCATCCCGAAGCCAGCGAGTTCATCGTCGGCCACGGCCGTGGTTTCCTCGCTTCGACCGTCACCTACCTCGCTGAAGGAATCCACCAGATTCGCAAAGCAACCCGGCTGCGACCTGCGGCGGCACCCAGACCAGCCGAGCCGGCCCAGATGACTGGAGCACTCCGGGCAGAGGCCGAGCGCATCGGCCTGAGCCGGATCGGTGTTGCCGCGAACGACCCCAAGTACAGCTTCTCCGTTTCCGACGCTGAACAGCTACCGAACGTGGTGGTTTGCCTGGTTGAGCAGGACTGGGAGCTCACCCAGCAGATCCCCAGTGATGAAGCTGAAAAATCAGCGATGTTTGGTTACGCCGAGGGGATGAAACGGACTGCCCTCCTGGCTGAATTCCTGAAGAAGCAGGGATATCGTGCCGCTCCACAGGGTTTAACCGGGGACGGAATCACGATCCACTATGGAGTTGCCGCCGGACTCGGGCAGCTTGGTCTGAACGGTCAGTTGCTCACACCGGAGGCCGGCTCGCGCTGCCGCATCCTGCTGCTGACCACCGACGCGCCTCTGACTCTTGACAAGCCGGTTGATTACGGCCTCCACAAAGTCTGTGACGAGTGCAAAGCCTGTGTGCGCAACTGCCCGGTCGGGGCGATCCCCCAGACCCGCAAGCCGTATCGCGGGGTGACCAAAGCCAAGCTGAATACGGTCCGCTGCCTGCCGGTTGTGGCTCAGGCCGCCGGCTGCGCGATCTGTATGAAGGTCTGCCCGGTCCAGCGGTACGGACTCGACGCAATCCTCGAACATCGCAGTGAAACCGGGGAGATCCTCGGGGTCGGCAGCGACGAACTTGAAGGTTACGACTGGCCGCTCGACGGAAAGCACTACGGCCCGGGAGAAACCCCGAAAGTCGGGGACGACGTGATGAAGAACCGCGACCTGGTTTTCGACTTCTACCGCAAGGAACCACCACCGGGAGTGGAACCAATCAGGTTCGTCGGCGGCTTCAAGCCGCCGCGTCCCTGACGGGAAAAACCCGGATTCAGCGCAGCGGCCTGGTCCCGCAGCACGGTGACCCCGGTGGCCGCGCCAGCTGCCTGGGGACCGGCCGCGGCCGAAAGCGTGGCAATCAGCAGCACCGCGAGCAGGGCTGGACGGAGCCGAAATCCCACGGCGATCGCGCCCTTCTTTTTGAGTGGTCCCGGGTTCATCTCCTGCCCAAACACACTGCCCGGGGGACTGCGGCGGTTTCCTACATGTTGAAAGCTTCGTGGATGTCGATCCCGGCTCCATCGACGCCGGCCATCGGGTGGTTCTCGAGCAGACAACCCTCTGATACTTTCGCCTCATGCAGAGCACGTCCCGGTGGGTCGAAGGATGAGTTCCAGATCGTCCGGTCCTGATTTCGACTGCGACGTCGCCATCATCGGCAGTGGATTCGGTGGTGCTGTCAGCGCCCTGCGACTGGCCGAGAAGGGTTACGACGTCCTGGTGCTTGAACAGGGTCGACGGGTTGATTCGTCCGACATCCTGCGGGCCAGAAAGGACATCCGGGCTCACCTCTGGGAGCCGGAACTGGGCCTCCAGGGATTCTTCTGGCAGAGAGTCTTCCGCGACGTCGGAATCATCGGCGCGTCGGGCGTTGGTGGTGGCTCGATCGTCTGGGGAGCCGTGCTGCTCGAACCGCCGGACCGGATTTTCGCCGACCCGGCCTGGGGACGGGGAGAGGAAGACTGGGCAAAAGCAATGTCCCCCCACTTCGATGAAGCGGCCCGCATGCTGGGACGGGTCACCAGTCCATTCACCGGTGAGATGGACGATCACCTGCGGGCCACGGCCGATGCAGTCGGTGGCAGCGAGAACTTCGGGCCGGTTCCCCTGGCCATCCACTTCGGCGAGGAGGGGGTCACCGGCCCGGATCCGTTTTTCGGGGGCGACGGCCCGGAGCGCACCGGGTGCCGGCTCTGCGGCGGCTGCCTGAGCGGCTGTCCGTACGGCTCGAAGAACACGCTCGACCTGAATTACCTTCACCTTGCCGAGAAGCGCGGGGCCCGCATTCTGGCCGAGCACCGGGTACGCCTGATCTCGCCACTTCCGGACGGCGGCTTTGAACTGAAGGTCGATCGTCCGGGGCAACCGGCCGGAAAGCGCGCGCCGATTCGGGCTCGCCGGGTCGTGCTTGCGGCCGGAGTCCTCGGGACGCTTGAGCTTCTGCTCCGCTGTCGGGACGAGTTCGGAACGCTTCCCCGGATATCGAGCAGGCTTGGCCAGCAGGTGCGCACCAACTCGGAAGCCGTCAGCATCGTGCTCAGCGACCAACCCGGGGATGACCTGACCCGGGGGCCGGCGATCTCGACTGACTTTCATCCCGATTCACGAACCCACGCCACCCAGAACAGATACGTCGGCGGTGGCAAGTTCCTCCGGCTTCAGATGGGCCCACTGGTCGATGGGACCAACCCCGGTCGACGGGCGGCGGAGACGATCCTGACCATCCTCCGGCACCCCGTCACCTTTCTGAGGGCGATCACGGCTCGAAACTTCGAGCAGAGGCTGACCGCGCTCACGGTGATGCAGGACATCGAAAGCGAGATCGGTTTCGACCTTCGCCGCTCGCCACTCCGCCCCTGGCGCCGGGTCCTGCGTTCCCGTTCCGTGGCGGGCAAAAAGGCTCCCAGCTACCTGCCGGTTGCGAATGAAGCCGCCCGGGCTTTTGCCCGGTCATCAGGCGGCACGCCGCACAACCTCCTGGTGGAAAGCGCCGGCGGGCGTTCCTTCACCGCGCACATCCTCGGCGGTGCGGTGATCGGGGAAAGCTACGATGAAGGTGTGATCGACTCCAATCATGAGGTTCACGGCCATCCTGGACTCTTCGTAGCCGACGCTTCGGCGATTCCGGTGAACCTCGGCGTAAACCCGAGCCTGACCATCACCGCCATGGCCGAGCGTTTCGCCAGCCGCTGGCCGCAGCGACCGCGGAAGCAACCGTGGAAATAGCCGGCAGCCGCTTTCTGGTTGCTGGAGCAACCGGCTTTCTCGGAAACCTGATCGCCCGTGCCCTGACCGACGCCGGTGGCACTGTCGCCGCTGCCGGTCGTGACCCGGAGGCACTGGAGCGGATTTCGGCGGATCTGGGTGCGGTGCCGGTGCCGCTTGACTATTCCGAAGCCGGTTCAGCCGAAAGAGCCGTTGCGCTGGCCGTCGAGGGACTTGGCGGTCTTGACGGAATCGTGATTGCCACCGGTGCCGTCGCTTTCGGCGCCGCGGGAGAGATCGACCCGGCGGTTGAGAGGGAGCTGATGCTCATCAACGCCACCGGCCCGATGGCGCTCATTTCGGCTGGCCTCGATCACCTTTCGCCGGGCGGGTCAGTGATTGCGCTCACCGCCGTGGTCGCCACTTTCCCGACGGCCGGTATGGCCGCCTATTCGGCTTCCAAGGCTGCATTGGCCGCATATCTGTCCGCCCTCCGGCGGGAACGGCGGAAGGATCTTGCCACCGTGCTCGAGGTCAGCCCGGGCCACATGGAAACCGGCTTCGCTGAACATGCGCTCGCCGGCTCGCCACCGAAGTTGCCCGAAGGCGCCGATCCCGGGCTTCTTGTGGACACCGTGATTGACGCAATCAGCAATGACCGTCGTGAAGTCAGGTACGACATGCGTGCCAACGAGCTCATCGTCAAGTGACCGCGGTCTTCGTCGCCAACGTGGCGGCAACATTTTTCATGGTCGGCCTGACCTGGTTCGTCCAGGTGGTGCACTACCCCCTGTTCGATGCGGTCGGGCAAGGCGATTTCGCCGAATACCATCGACTCCACTCCAAGCGGACAACCTGGGTCGTGCTGCCGCCGATGGCCATCGAACTTGTCACTTCGTTCATCCTGCTGTTTGATCCGCCGGCCGGAGAAACCGGCCTGGTTCTGGCCGGAGCCGCACTCGCCGCCATGACCTGGCTGCTGACCGCTGCCGGCGCCGCACCCGCGCATGGGCGGATCGGCAAAGAGGGCCTGGACCCGGTGTTGCTGAGAAGACTCACCAGGATCAGCTGGATCAGGACATTGACCTGGTCGGCCCACGGAGCGGTGCTGGTCGGCCTGCTCGCCGCGGCACTTACCGGCACAATCTGACCATGGAAGTTGACTGCTGCATCGTTGGAGCCGGCTTCGCCGGATTACGACTCGCCCGGCAACTCGAGGAGCAGGGCGCGAGCTACATCGTCCTCGACAAAGGGCGGAGTCCCGGTGGCCGTGCAGCGACAAGGCGGATGGCCGGCACCCGCTTCGACCACGGACTTCCCTGGCTGGAAGACCGCGGCAGGTTCACCGCCGGACTGATCGACTCACTTCGCGATTCTGGATTGATCCAACCGGTGAAACTGAATGAAGCGGGCGAACGGGCCTGGGTCAGCCCGGGCGGAATCACGGCAGTCACGAAACACCTCGCCAGCGGCATGAAAGTCGAGCACCAGCGCAAGGTGGCTTCCGTGGCACCGGCCGCCTCCGGTTCTTCGTTGATCCTTGAGGAGAATGCTCCCGCCGACCGATTGACGGCCAGGCACGTCGTGGTGACCGCACCCATCCCCCAGGCGGCGCAGCTCGTGCCCGAACTTTTCGCAGATGTCGTTACCCCGACCGGCGACGAAGCCTTTCGTAAGTCAGTGATCGCGCTCGTGGCAACTGATTCGGGTCAGGATCCCGGACAGCCGTTCCTCTTCGACAATCCGGTGCCAGGGATCGAACGAATCACCGTCGAAAGCCAAAAACGGGAGAGCTCGGTCGCGGCTTTCACCGTCCGTTCTGACGAGACCGCCAGTGAAACGCTCTGGGATCTGCCCGACGATGAAATCTGGAGCTGGATCAGCAGCCAGCTGACGGCTGGCGGGTTCGACTTTGGAACCCCGGGCGAACTCCAGATCAAGAAGTGGCGTTATTCGGAGTGCGCGCAACCGATCGGGGAACCTTTCCTCTCGATCGATCGTGGGGCAGGCCGACTGAGCGCCTGCGGCGACGGCTTCTCCGTTCCCGGATGCACACCCGGCCTCGAAACCTCGCTCGGTTCTGCCGAAGCTTTCGGCAGCCTGTTCCTGAGCTGACCCAGACAGACCGAAGCCCACCTCCGGACTTGAACCGGAAACCTCCTGTTTACAAGACAGGTGCTCTACCAATTGAGCTAGGCGGGCGCGAACCAGGGTTTCGCCACCTTGATCCGCGCAACGCGTGGTTCAAGGTGTCAGGACCCGTTCCTTGTTCTTCCAGAATATGACGAAGCAGGGACCGGTGGCTGGTCCCTGCTTCGTAGAATCCGGATTTGAGTTGAAGCTGGCCGTCCTGGGGCTACACGGCTACGTCGCGCGAGTCCAGGTGGCGGCTCACCTTGCGCTTGACGCGCTGGAGAGCGTTATCGACCGTCTTGGTTTCGCAACCGAGCAGATTTGCAACCTCTTCGTAAGAACGATCTTCGAGGTAGTAACCGAGCACGCTGCTCTCCATGTCGGAAAGTGACGCCCTCAGGCAGGACACGAGGCTGCCCAGCTCTTCGGAAGAGATCGCCTGGTTGACCGGATCGAAAGCGGTCGGACCGGGAAGGATCTCTTCCATGGTCGTATCGGACTCGCCGTTGGCGGCCGGCGACTGGCCGAACGAGACGTACTGGTTCAGCGGTGCGTGTTTGTTGCGGGTGGCGGTCTTGACCGCCGTGATGATCTGCCGGGTGATGCAGAGCTCGGCGAAATTGCGGAAGCTCGACTCGCGGTCGGTCCGGTAATCGCGGATCGCCTTGTAGAGGCCGACCAGTCCCTCCTGAATCAGGTCGTCGGAGTCTCCGCCGACCAGGAAATAAGACGATGCCTTGAGCCGGACGAAACCGTGGTACCGCTTGATCAGCTGGTCGGTCGCGTCCTTCTCGCCACGCTTCGAGAGCGCTACGAGATAGTGATCATCAGGCTGTACTCGAGCCTTAGGGTTGGCCGGGCCGCTTCTGCGAACCCGGGAAGAAACTCCTGCTATTGCCACACTTGAGGTTGGGGTAGCCACCGAACATTCTCCTTTGGAAGAGTCCTGTGGCGCCACTTACCTCCCCTGGACGCCAATGCACATACGGATGATTCTCACACTCAACTTGAGGTTCACCCTTTATCTTTGGATTAGTTTACGGCTTCGCAGAGTTCTGTCAACCCCTCGCCATGAATCCGTGCAACGGACCTTGCAGAAACAGGGTCGTCGAAACGGCCGGATCCGGCCGGATTCCGGGTATTCAGAGAGGGGGAATCAGGCTTTTGCGGAGCGCTGGCGCACTGCTTCAAAAAGCAGGACCGAGGCCGCCACCGAAACGTTCAGTGACTCGATCTTTCCCTGTTGAGGGATCGCGATCAGGCCGTCGCAACTCTCGGCCACCCTCGGCCGCAGGCCTTTGCCTTCGGTTCCCATGACGATCAGGGTCGATCCGGTGAGGTCGGTCTGCCAGGGAGTCGCTTTGGCTTCCCCGTCCGCCCCCCACACCCAGAACTCGGACTTCTTCGCGTCGGTGATGAAGTCGGAGATGTTCCGGACCCGGGCGATCTCGAGGTGTTCAACAGCGCCAGCCGACGCTTTGCAGGTCGCCGCCGTGACCGAGGCGGCACGACGATCAGGAATGACGACCCCGTCCGCCCCGGCCACTTCCGCCGAGCGACAGACGGCGCCGAGGTTCCTTGGATCCTGAATCTGGTCGAGGACCACGATCAGGGCATTCTTCTTGCGCAGGAGTTGCTCGCCGCCGACGTACGGATACGGATCCACCTCGGCAACGACACCCTGATGGTCTTCGCTGCCGGCCAACTCCGCCAGTTTCGCCGGAGGAGTCTCGGGTGCCCGCCAGACACGGTGAACCTTGCGCCGTCCCCGTTCGGCTTCGGCCACCGGCTGGCGTCCGTAGATCAGTTCATTCATGAGCCGGAGCGTGGCACCAGTGAAGCCCCGCCGGAGCCATCCCGGACTTCCCAGCCCAGACTCGCCAGTTCGTCCCGAATCCGGTCGGCCCGGGCGAAGTCCCGTTCAGTTCGCGCGGCTTCGCGCTGTTTCAGCAGTTCCAGGGCTTCCGGTGACGGGCCGTCGCTCAGTTCACCACCCAGGGACTCCAGGCCGACCAGGCCCAGCATCTCCAGAACGGCGGCCCCGGCACCCGGGACCTCCTCCTGGTTGGCCAGCCGAACCAGGTCGAACACCTCAACCACCGCGCGCGGCGTGTTGAAGTCGTCGGCCAGCGCGTCACGAAAGCGCTCGGTCGCGGCGGCGGCGGCTTCGCCCTGCGCCTCGGTGTTATCCGTCTGCCGGAGGAAGTTACGCAGCCGGTCAACCCGGGCCACGGCCTCTTCAAGCGGGCCTTCACCGAAGGCCAGTGGCTGGCGGTAATGGCCGGAGACAAGGTAGGAAACAACGGCTTCGGCACCATAAGCATCGATCGCTTCAGAGAGCTGGAAGATGTTGCCGTCCGACTTCGACATCTTGGCCGAGTCGGTCTCGATCATTCCGTTGTGCATCCAGACTTTGGCCAGCGGTTTGCCACGAGCCGCCTCGGACTGGGCGATCTCGTTCTCGTGATGCGGGAAAACCAGGTCTGATCCGCCGCCATGGATTGCGAACGGCAGCTCACCGAGCTCTGCTTCCGCCATCGCCGAGCACTCGATGTGCCAGCCGGGACGTCCCGGCCCCCAGGGAGAGTCCCAGAAGGTGTCTTCACCCTCCTTGTGGGTCTTCCAGAGCGCGAAATCCAGCTGGTCACGCTTGAGCGAGCCGGCGTCGTCCCCCTCGCCCTGCTCCATGTCGTCGAGCGAACGGTGAGAAAGCTTGCCGTAGCCGTCGAAGCCGCGGACCGAAAAGTACACATCACCGCCTGATTCATAGGCGTGGCCATCATCGACCAGGGTCTCGATCAGTTCGATGATCGGCGTCACCATCTCGGTCGCCAGCGGTTCGGCGTCGGGTCGGCCGAGGCCCAGTCGCCCGGTGTCTTCCACGTAAGCGGCGGTCATCTCGGCGGCGAGTTCCGAAGATTCCATGCCCCGCTCGGTTGCGGCGGTATAGATCTTGTCGTTGATGTCGGTGACGTTGATCGCCAGCCGCGTCTCGTACCCCTCGCTCTTCAGGAACCGTGAAAGCAGAGAGAAAACGACGAAGGGCCGGGCGTTGCCGATGTGAATCCGGCTGTAGACGGTCGGACCGCAGGCGTAAATGCCGACCTCGGAACCCGGGTCGATCACGCGGCGTTCGCCACTCATCGTGTCCCGGATGCTCACCTCACGCATGAAGGAACCCCGAACGGCCGGAACTAGAAGGTGCGGTAGCCACCGGCACCGGGTCCACCCCGGCGACGACGCGGTACCGGGCCGGACTCTCCGTCGCCTTCACGTCCGGATTCGCCGCGTTCCCAATCGGGCGCCGTGCTCGACGCGGCCGAGCGGGCTTCCTGGCGGGCACGGTCAGCCGCAGCGGCGACTTCGTCATCAGCCGACTGCTTGGCCAGCTCGGCGCGGCGCTCGGCTTCACGCTGGATGCGGGCATCTTCGTCACGAAGGCGCTCTTCCGCAAGCTCACGGGCTTCCTCTTCCCGCTCGCGGCCAAAGCGTTCCACCAGGGCGTCAACCCGCTCCGCGGCCTCACGGCGAACCTGCTCGGTTCCTTCCATGACCCGGCGGTCGATGTCGGCCTCGATCTCGGTGATGCGCTGACGCGCAAGCTGTTCGAATTCGTTGGCGTGAGCTTCGGCCTGACCGGCCCGGTCCTGCGCTTTCTGGGCGCGTCCGTCGGCAGCCTCGATGCGATTAACCGCTTCACGCTCAGCAGCCTGCCGGGCCTCCTTGGCCAAGCGCTCTGCTGTTTCTTCAAGATGTCTGGTTCGGGCGGCAAGACGCTCTTCGCCTTCGGCGGCGACTTTGCCAAGGGCCTCTTCGCGGGTGGCCCGCTCTTCTTTGAGCGTTCCTTCGACCCGCTGGAGGTCGGCCTCGACCTTGGCCTGGGCGTCGCGATGCTCGACTTCCTTCCTGGCGATCTCTTCCATCTTCTCTTCGGCTGCCTGTCGGGCGGTCTGGGCACCCTCGATCTTCTCGCGGGCCTCGGCACTCAGCTTGCGCAGGGTCTCGCGGGCTTTCGCCTTGATCTCTTCGCGGGCTTCGGCGGTTTCCCGCGCAGCTACGGTCTTGGCCTGCTCCACACGCTGGTCAGCGGTGGCAGCTTCAGCCCGGGCCTTTTCGGCATCCGCGGCAGAGGCTTTCGCCTGCGTGACTGTTTCGCGCGCGATCGCGAGGGCCTTGAGTTCAGAATCGCGGGCAGCCATTTCGGCTTCGCGGGCCTTGGATTCGCTTTCGTTTAGCTCTTTCGCAAAGGCTTCGATCCGGGCGTTCATTCGCGTCGCGGACTCACCCACAGAACTCAGTTCTGCAGGAAGGCCATTCGACTTACCCGTCTCGTCCTTTGACGGAGCTGGAGTTGGATCGCTCATCGTCAGTGAAAACTTACTACGCCAGCAAGCGTTTGAGAACCTTGCCGGTGGCGTTTCTCGGCAATTCGGCCAGGAAGACGATCTCTTTGGGCGCCTTGAACGAAGCGAGATTGGCCTTGACGTAGGCCCTCAGCTCGGGGCCCGTGACCGAATCACCTTTGCGCAGGACCACGTAAGCGTGGAGGACCTGCCCGTATGTGTCGTCGGCAACCCCGATCACGGCGACCTCGACGATCTCGTTGTGGCCCGCCAGGAGCTCTTCGATTTCACCCGGGTAGACGTTCTCCCCGCCGGAGATGATCATCTCGTCATCCCGGCCGTCGATGAAGAGCAGGCCGCGGTCATCGAAGTGGCCGACGTCGCCACTGGAGATGTAGTCGTCGAGGTGGTCTTTGCCACCACCACCGGTGTAGCCCTCGAACGTCATCTCGTTGTTGACGAAGATCCGGCCGGTCTCGCCGGGGTCGACGTCATTGCCGTCTTCGTCGACCAGCCGGATCGAAGTGCCGCGTGGCGGGCGGCCGGCAGTGGCCGCATCAACTCGCAGATCATCGGGTGTGGCAATCGAAGCGAAAGCGACCTCGGTCGAGCCGTAGAGGTTGTAAACGTTGTCACCGAAACGATCCATCCACGCGGTGGCCAGGCCGCCCGGCAGGGCTGACCCGGAAAGGGTGACGATGCTGAGGTTCTCCGCCTTGAGGTGGTCCTTCTGCTCGGGCGGGAGCTCGAGGATGCGCTGGAGCATGACTGGCACCGCGACCAGGACTTCGGCCGAATGCTCGTCGACCCTCTGCATCGTCAGCAAAGGATCGAAGCGGCGATCGAGGATGATCGTCGCCCCCAGGGTCAGGGCGAAGACCGAATTGATGAAACCCCACGAGTGGAAGAGCGGTGCCGCGATGACCATCTTCTCCCCACCACGGTGAGGAATCCTGTCGAGCAGGCCAACGATGCCGGAAAGACCTTTGGGACTGTTCCGCTGTGCTCCTTTTGGCGTGCCGGTGGTCCCCGAAGTCAGGATGATGAATTTGGACTGAACGGTCGGCAGCGGCAGCTCGGCGCTGTCGGCGGATGCGATCAGGCCTTCCAGCGTCAGCTGGCCGTCCTCGCCGTCACCCCATGCGAGGATGCGGATCACGTCATCCGGGACGTCGGAGAGCAGGCCTTCGAACTCTTCGTCATACACGAGGACTTTCGGGCCTTCGCGCTCGACGACTTCGGCCAGCTGCGGACCGGAGAACATCGTGTTGAGGAACAGCGCGGTCGCCCCGAGTTTGCTGGCGCCCAGGTTGGTTTCGATAAAACCGCGGTGGTTGCGGCACATGACGCCGATGCCGTCTTCCTCCTCGATGCCGAGGCGGGCCAGGGCCCGGGCCAGCGAAGTGGTCCGGTCGTGGACCTCTTTGAAACTGAGCGAGCCCTTTTCATCGATGATGAAAGTCGAATCCGGATGCTTGATCGCCGCGATGCGGATCGCGGTGGCCGGGGTGGTTCCGCCTTTGATCAGGGTCGAAACTACTTTCGCCGTGCGGTCAGGCCGCATGGGCGAGAGTATGCCGGTCTCAACCAGCACCTTCAGCTGGAATCCGGCGTCTTGGACCTTGGTGGCGATGCTTCCGAAAGGCATCGGGCTAGCCTAGTGATGGCGCGGGTATTTCGGCTATTCGCCGGAGATTGAAGCAACCGCCATGCACGCAATACCTTCGCCGCGACCGATCCAGCCCATGCCTTCGTTGGTCGTCGCCTTGATGTTGACCCTGGCCGAAGTGACATCACCGATCGACCGCACCATCTCTGCCCGGTAAGGGCCGAGTTTGGGCTGCTCGCAGATCACGGTCACGTCGATGTTCTCGACCCGACCACGGACCATGCCGATGACGGTGCGGAGCAGCTCGATTGAATCGGCACCCTTCCAGGCGGGGTCCGTATCGGGGAAAATCGCGCCGATGTCTTCCAGCCCGGCCGCCCCGAGGATCGCGTCGATCACCGCGTGGGTCACGACGTCAGCGTCGGAATGGCCAGTCAGGCCATGCGTGTGCGGGATCGTGATTCCGCCGAGGATCAGCGGGCGGTCTTCGGCGAAACGGTGGCTGTCATATCCAAGTCCGACACTCATCAGGAACCCAGCTTGCCATCGATCGGCACGAGCTGCCGGTTCCGGCCTTCGAAGACGGCCAGCTCGTCAACTCCGTGATCGGCCAGGAAAGCCAGAGCCTGTTCGTATTCAAAGCCGATCTGGTCGGCCCGATGCGCATCGGAGGAAAGGGCAAACGTTGCCCCGGCGTCCACACACATCGACATGAAACCGGGCGACGGATAGATCTCCCCCGCTCCTTTTCGCAGGCCGGCCGTGGAGACTTCAACCGTGATCCCGGTCTCGGCGATCGCCTCGATTGCCGGCTCGTAATAAAACTCGAGCTCGCGGGTCGGCATCTGCAGGGCCCGGCCCCAGACCTTGACCAGATCCGGGTGGGCGAGGATGTCAAAGAGCCCCGAGCGGGCCGCGTGGGCCAGCGTCTCGAAGTACCGGCGCCAGATCTCGTCGGGGTCGCTGCGTTCGCCCCAGACCGTGTAATTCTCGGTGTCCATCGATTTCTCGCCGATGAAGTGGACCGAACCGATGATGTATTCGAACGGCCGCGCCGAAAGCATGTTGTCGATTTTGTCTTCCGCACCGAGCACGAAGTCGGCTTCGATGCCGAGCTTGGCCGGGCTGCTGCCGACGGCTTCGCAGTATTCGTCGATGTCGTTCAGCGCCCATTCTTCCCAGAAGGGGTGACTCCAGACCGACAGGGCCTCGGTGAAGCGGTACATGTGCTCGGCGATTCCAAGGTCGGTGACGCCGGCTGCTTCAGCCGCGGATACGTAGCTCCCGATCTGCCCGGCGGTGAAGTACTCGTCCGGTGACGCGTTGATTTCATCCGGTCTCAGATGTACGTGGTAGTCGGTAAGCACGGTTCAGGTCCTGTTTCGAGGGGGTTGGGTTGTTCTAGCCGGATGCACGGGAAAGCAGCAGCTCGGCCGTGGCCAGATCAGCCCGGACCGTGACTTTCATGTTCGAAGCCGGAGCGTCCAGGACTTTCACGCGTCCACCCGCTGATTCGATCAGAAACGCGTCATCGGTGGCACTCTCGAGGTCACCCGAGGCGATTGCTTTCTTCAGTGCTTCGACTCGGAAAACCTGCGGGGTCTGGATCGAGCGCAGACCGTCGCGGTCCACGGTGCCGGTCACCTGACCGTCCGCATCGACGCTTTTGATCGTGTCGGTGACCGGGGCGGCAGCGATCACTGCATCGACTTCCGGGCTTGAGTCAAGTGCCATGATCGAACGGTCGATCAGGTCGGGAGTCACCAGCGGCCGGGCGGCATCATGGACCAGCACGAACTCGGTTTTGACCAGCTCAAGTCCGGCCGCTACCGAATGCGACCTGGCCTGCCCCCCGTCAACCAGAATGGCTTCGGCCTCGGGGAAGTCACCGGAACTACCCGGGGGAATCGCGATGATGACCTCGCCGACCAGGTCGGCAGCGAGGCAGGCTTCGAGCGACCATTCGTACATCGGCCGACCGGCCAGTTCGACCAGCGCCTTGGGCCCGCCGGCCCCGAGCCTTTGCCCGGAACCGGCGGCCACGATCAATGCCGTGGTTTTGATGGTCCCCAACCCGGGACCGTCAGCCAAAACGAACTACTTGGATCAGGCGGCTGCCGCAGCAGCGACCGAGGCTTCGAAACGTTCCTCGAGCAGGCCGTTGAGGTAATCCTCAGCGCCCTCTTCGTCCTTGTCCAGGGCGTACATGAACTCGGAAGCGAGGATCTTCTTGGCGCGGGTGTACATCTGCTTCTCGCCAGTCGAAAGCCCTTTTTCCATTTCGCGCAGGGCGAGGTTACGGACGACCTCAGCCAGCTCGAAGACGTTGCCGGTCTTGATCTTTTCCTTGTTGTACTTGAAGCGGCGGTTCCAGTTCTTGGGCATGTCGGAAACCTCGTCAGAGAGGACCGAGATGACCTTCTTGATCTCGTCTTCGTCGATCACCCGGCGGAGTCCGGCGATGCCGGCGTTCTCGGTCGGGACCTTGACGGTCAGATCGTTGTGGAGAATCTTGATCGTCAGGTACTCGCGGGTCTCGCCCATGAGCTCGGTGCTTTCCTTCTTGAGCACGACTCCGGCACCGTGGTGCGGGTAGACGACTTTGTCGCCTTCTTCGAAGTCGCAGACGTAGGGAACCACCTCAATGTCATCGAGTTCTTCTTCTGTCACTGCGTCTGAATCGGAAATCAGATTGCTCCTTTGCTTCGTCGCGACGGCATCAAGCCGTCATGTATTCAAAAAACGGTCGGGAAGGACGGACTCCTGGAGTCGCCGGACACCCTCACGAATCTCCTTCGCACGGGAGGGCCCGACGCCATCCACTGACGCCAGCTCTTCGTCGGGTGCACGCAATGCCTCTTCGAGGCTGCCGAACTGCTGGACGATCTTCTGGACGACGAGTCTGGGGAGGCGCGGCACCCGGCCGAGCAGGCGGTACCCGCGCGGCTCGATCGGGAAGTCAAGGGTGTTGAGCTTGCGGTCGTAACCGAGGATCTCGGCGAGGAGGCCGAAGTCGAGCACGTCCTGGTGCGAGAGCGCGGCGACCTGCTCGGTCACGTACTGGAGGCTCTCTTCGGTGTCTTCGATCGAGTAGTCGCGGATCAAGGCCGAACGCTCGGCGTTGACGCCAAGCATGGTCTCTTCGAGCTGCATCTCGATCAGGCGACCTTCGGTGCCGAGTTCGACGATGTAACGCTCGACTTCAACCGCCATGCGCGAAACGAGTTCGGAGCGCTGGAGAACGGCGAGGGCGTCGTAAAGCACCACGTTGCCGTTGAACTCGGATCGGGTCAGACGCTGTGAAAGTTCGTCCAGGCGCGAGCGGTACTTGTCGAGGGTCGCCAGGGCCTGGTTGGACTTGGCGAGCACGGACGGGATGTCCTGAAGCACGTACTTCATGCCATCGAGGTAGAGCGAAACGACATCGCGGCGCTGCGAGATGGCCACAACCAGAGCATCGACCTGTTTGGAGATGCGCTCTGCGGTGCGGTGGCGGGTGCCGGTTTCGGCCGAATGAATGGTCGGATCCGGCATCATCTGGACGTTGGCCCAGGTGATTTTGGTCGCGTCACTGTTGACCAGAATCGCGCCGTCCATCTTGGCCACCTGGTAGAGCATGGCCGGGCTGTAATCGATGTCCAGGCGGATGCCGCCGGAAAGCATGAATGCGAAGTCTTCAGTCTCACCAACAACGATCAGTCCACCGGTGCGGGCGTGGACAATCTGGTCGATACCTTCGCGAAGTGCGGTGCCCGGAGCTACAGCGTCAATGGCACGGAGCAGCCGGGGATCCTGACGTTCTGACAGATGTGGTAGATCACTTTCGACTGCTGGACTCACCACCACATTATGCCAGATTCGGCTTTCTAGTGCGGTCTGCTGTGTTTTCGGGCAGGAGCTTGCGAACCGTGGCGACAACCGGGGTCCGATGGAGCCGATATGCATCGAAGTCCGGGACGAAAATCAGCCTGTCCCGAGGCCGCGATTCTCAGGGCCGCGCGGACGTCAGGCGGCCATCGCCTGGCCGGCATTCTCGAAAGCCCGGCGGACCGCCTCACGAACCGAAGCACAGGAAAGAAGCCCGGGCAGACGTTCGGTGGAACGCGGTCCAATCACCGGATCGAGCCCGAATTTGACCGCTTCAGCCACCCGCCGGTCGGCGTGGCCGACGTAACGCAGGTCGCCGGTGAGGCCCAACTCGCCGAAGCAGGCCAGCGGTTTGCCGCCGCTGCCTTCCAGAGCCTGTCCGCGTTGTGCCGAAACCACAGCCAGGGCGACGGCCAGGTCCGCCCCGGGCTCGTCCACCCTGACTCCTCCGACGACGTTCACGAAGACGTCTGAAGTACCGAGGCCGACGCCGGCGTGGCGGGCCAGCACCGCGAGGATCATGCTCAGACGGTTGCGGTCGATTCCGGTGACTACCCGGCGGGGTATCTCCAGTTCCGACGGGGAGACCAGTGCCTGAACTTCGACCAGCACCGGCCGGGTTCCTTCCATCGAAGCGAGCACGACCGAACCGAGGGCGCCGGTCGCTTCCTCGACGAACCGGGCGGAGGGATCGGTGACTTCGGTCAGGCCGCCGGAGCGCATCTCGAAGACCCCGACTTCGCTGGTGGCACCGAAACGGTTTTTGATCGCGCGGAGGGTGCGGTAGGTGCGTTCCCTTTCGCCTTCGAACTGGAGGACGCAGTCGACCAGATGCTCGAGGACCCGGGGACCGGCCAGGCTGCCCTCTTTGGTCACATGGCCAACCAGAATCACGGCGATTTCCAGGCGTTTTGCGACTTCCGCCAGCGAGTTGGCCGCTTCGCGGACCTGTCCGACCGATCCCGGGGCGCCGGTCAGTTCGGCGCTGTGCATCGTCTGGATCGAATCGATGACGCAGACTTTCGGCTTCTCGGTCTCGATCGTCGCGAGGATCGTTTCGAGCGAGTTCTCGGCCATTGCCTTGACCTCCAGCGCGGCCGGGCCGAGCCGTTCGGCGCGCAGCCGCACCTGGGCGGTCGATTCTTCGCCGGAAACGTAAAGGGTCTCGATGCCGTTGGCCTGCAGATTTGCCGTGGCCATGCCGGTCAGGGTGCTCTTGCCGATGCCAGGCGAGCCACCGAGCAGGACCAGTGAGCCGGGCACGATGCCGCCGCCAAGAACCCGGTCGAGTTCACCAATACCGGTTATGTAGCGGGCGGTTTCGAGGGCAACCACGTCGCGCAGGACCACCGGCTTGCCGGTCGGACCCCGGGCCGAACCTTTCCTGGCTGGGGCAGTACCGGAATTCACCCTTGGCGGAGCGACCGACTCGACCAGCGAGTTCCATTCACCACAGTCGGGGCAGCGGCCGGTCCAGGCCATGGCCACATGGCCACAGTTCTGGCAGACGTGTTGGGATCGGATTTTTGCCACCACGTCAGGGTAAGGATCGGGCAGGACGTAATGGACCCCCTATCGGCCCTAATATGACTCCATGCAGGTACTTGTTTTCTTCCACGTCGTCGCAATGGCCTTCTTTCTCGGGGGCCAGCTCATGCTTGCTGGCACCGTGGTCCCGGTCGAACGCTCGAATCCGGACCCGGAACGCATGCGCGCGATCGCCCGCAGATTCGGGGCGGGCTCCCTGATCGCCCTCGCCGTTCTGCTGGTGACCGGTATGGGAATGGCCTCCCACTACGACCTCTGGAGCAACGGCGAGTTCCAGCTGAAGATGGGCCTGGTGGTGGCCCTGATCGTCTCGGTACTCGCCCACATGCAGCTGCCCAAAGCCCACTGGCTGATGGGCCTGACCTTCGTGTTGACCCTGGGCATCGTCTGGATCGGGCTCGATCTGCCGGTGTAGATGCGCAGAACGCGGCACGCGGGGCGGTCTACCGAATTGGCGACCGGAATCTGATTCGGGTTCGGTCTACCGCGGTGGCTCCCGGACCACGATGCTGCCTGCCGCCTTGGCGCCGGGAATCTGATTCGGGTTCGGTCTACCGCGGTGGCGCAGGGACCACTATCCGGTTTACCGCTTTGGCGCCCAAAATCTAATTCGGAACCACCTGTTTGTTTTGGGCTGTCCGCGACTTCACGGTTCTGAATAAGGATTTCAAGTGACATTCCCGACCTGGGAGCTGATCAGCGCCCAAGGTGGACGGTATTCGGGAAAGCCCCTGGAAATTCGAAGTAACCGCCAAGTGGTCGAGAGCCGTATTGCCTCTCACATTGCCTCCCGCGTGGTCAGGTTCGTGGAGGGCTGAAACTTTGGTTGGTGGCCGGTTCTCCTCCCCGGCCCCGGGATTCCGGGTCGACCTCGCCCCCTTTGCCACCGGGTTGTCCTCCTTTGGACTCGGGATTAGGACAATCCGCAAGACAGGCATCGCTCCTCCTTTGCAGCTCCCAGAGCAGCCAAGGAGGAGCGATGGCCCGGGACCGGGGCGACAAAACAGGCATCGCTCCTTGTTGGCTTCTCCCAGAGCAGCCAACAAGGAGCGATGCCTGTTCTGGAGCCTGCCCTGCTGCCTGCCCTGCTGCCTGCCCTGAGGCCTGCCTCGAGGCTGGTCCTTCGGCTTTTTGCTGTCGGATCCCCGACACCTGGATCACTTGACCACCGTTGGTATTGAGGACGGTGGTGGCGGAAAACTTCCGAGTCGGATTGCGCAGGCAAGTTTTGCGCCACCGCCGTCCTCATTAACCATCCGCGCCGCTGTTTCAGGCTTTGACCAGGTCCCGAGCCGGATCGATTCCGTGGCGCTCTGCGAGCGCCTGTAGCTCCGGGGACATTGCCCATCCATCCGGCTTCTCTTCCCCTTCGAAGACCGGTGACGCGCCTTTGAGGGCCATTGAGCCGTGGTTGTCGCCGATCGCGGCGATTTCTGCCACCTCTTCCGGGCTGAGCCGGTTATCAGCCGGCAGGCCGGCCAGTTCCTGTCGCATGTCTTCGATCGGCCTGGCACCCGGTCCGATCTCCTGGATCAGGGTCGGCGCCACACATTCGATTGCCGGATGGGCGAGGTTCCACTGGCAGGCGAGCTGCATCAGGGTCAGGTCGTGCCGTTCGGCGATCGGACGGACCTGGTCAATGCGCGCCAACCCGGCTTCGATCCAGCCGTCCGGCCGGTAGCCACGATGATCGGTGGGCCCAAGTTCGGCCCCCGGCCGCAGGATGTCCCAGAACAGTCCGCCGTAGTCAACCACCCTGGTCAGCACCTTGACGTCCTTTCCGGCCGCTGCGTCGAGCACGTAGCTGGCGGGCCAGGGCTCGAAAGGGTTGAGGATCAGCATCGCCCAGTCGATCCGGTCGCCGAAACGTTCAAAGGAATCGAGCAGGTCGAGCGTGAAGCCATTGGCCGGACCGGGTGCGATGCCGATGCCGTTGGCCAGTCCCTGGTCGCGCAGATCGGCCATCGCATCCCAGACGACCTCCGAGGTGTACCCGATGCGATCCGGGTTGTGGAGAAGCAGCAGGTCAAGATGGTCTACCCCGAGCCGCTCGAGCTGCTTTTCAGTCGCCATCTTCAGGTAGTCGGCATAGGCCTCGGGACCACGAAGAGCCGGTGAAGTGAACCGCGGGAACCCCCGGGGTCCGTCGCGCTCGGCGTTGTAGAAATCGTGGCCAACCGAACCGACCAGTCTGTATTCGTCGCGCGGCACGCCACTGATCGCCTTGCCGAGGACAAGGTCGGCGTCCCCGGTCCCGTAGGCATCAGCCGTGATTACGGTCGAGATCCCTTTCCCCGGGGTGAGCAGCCGGACCAGACGGTCTTCGTCGATCGCTTCACCGAAGTGGAGGTAACGCCCTCCGCTCCAGGTTCCGATCGCGGCCCGGTCGAGTTCAGGCGGATTCTTGCTCATACCATGACGGTAGCGGAAGCCAACCCTCCTCCGGTGGCCCGGCACTGCTCCCTGATAGCTTGGGAACTCAACATGAGCACCCCTGAGAAGTCCCCCTCGACGGACGCCGGAAACGTGCGTGAAATCCGCTTCCTCAACATCATCGCCGCGGTCGCGATCCTCGACTTCGTGTTGTTG
>Ga0105046_10001038_pt1 | contig 41662 bp, 36 predicted proteins | sample MAT03_FD_78385 | JGI IMG/M metagenome (GOLD analysis project Ga0105046, IMG submission 78385) | Freshwater microbial communities from Lake Fryxell liftoff mats and glacier meltwater in Antarctica - MAT-03 (megahit assembly) | ecosystem: Environmental > Aquatic > Freshwater > Ice > Liftoff... | reverse complement strand
GTCCTCGCCTGTGCCAGCGGGCGATCTATCCAAAGGCCCCCACATGAACTTCAAGTATCGCGGCTCGTTCGTGTTGGCAGTTACGCTCGCCTGGTGCGCGTCGGCTCACGCGATCGATACGCCGCCCAAACCATTTCCCGTACCTGCCCCCCTTGGCCCGGCAGCCGCTGTCAACGCACCCGAGCTTGCACCGCATCTGGCTCCGGCGACACAGTCCGACAACCAGTGGCGTTTCAAGTACTACAACGGACGGTGGTGGTACTGGATGCCCGATGAGACCTGGGTCTATTGGCAAGACGGACGCTGGCTGCACTACGACCCGTCTAGCTTCACCCCCGCTGCCACGCAGCCGCAACTTGCCGCCTCGACGCCCGCCCGGGGCAACTCGGGCTACCGCACGTTCTCGCGAGGTCGCGGAAACACCTACTACGGCAACTCGTCCAACCGTCCGGTATTCGTGCCGATGCTGGGCTATCCGGGGATCTCGCCCTACGTCGGTCGACCGCGCGGCTTTGTCCCCATGATGATGAATTAGCCGAAGCGCAAGCCTGTCTGTTCCTCACTTCACCCGCATTGCTTTTCAACCCCCCAAATGCTCTAACTTTCAGACGGCCCCACACGGCAAGGCCGCATGCACTGGGTGCAGTTTTACCGCACGAAACCAGGATTCCGGCGGTTGGCATGTTGCGCGTCTACGTGATCAATCAACACGAGAGCCGGGATTTCGAACACAAGGAAGGTCCCTTGGAGTTCGGCCGCGGGCCCGAGCGCCAGGCCGCCCGCTGCGTGATCAACGATCCCTTCGTGTCGAAAGATCAGCTCCGCATCAGCACTCCGATGCCAGGGCGGATCAAGCTCGAGAACCTGAGCGGCCGCAATCCTCTGCGCCTGGGCGAAGACCAGCTCATTGCGCCGGGCGAGGTGATGGACACCCGGCTTCCCGCCCGCATCACCATCGGCAAGACGCTGATCGAACTCTCCGAAGATACCGGCGAGGTCCGCGATTCCAGCCTGCTGCGGACCATCGACCAGCCGATCCGCCACACGATCGCCGCCGGCTCGCAGTCGCTGCAATCCTTGCAGGCCCTGATCAGCCAAGGCCGATCTCCGACCCCCGAAGTGCTGGCCCAGTGGTTCGAGACGCTGGTCACGGTGCAACGGGCCGCGGCTACCAGCGCGCAGTTCTATAGCCACACCGCGCGGGCCATGGTGGATCTGGTCGGCCTGGACATGGGCCTGGTGCTGCTGCGCGACGAAGGCAAATGGAAGATCGCCGCCGAGTTCAAGAAGGACGCGCGGCACGAGACAGTCTTCAGCGAGCGGATTCTGAAGCGCGTGGTCGACGAGAAGCGGACCTTCTTCCAGGCGCTCGGCACGGACATGCTGACCCGCAGCCTGATGGAAGTCGAAGCCGTGGTCGTCTCGCCCATCTTCGGCGACGAGCCGACCGACGTGGTCGGCGCGGTCTACGGCACGCGCTATCACCGGCTGTCGGGTTCGACGGTCGAGATCCGCCCGCTCGAAGCACAGGTGGTGCAGGTGCTGGCCGCCGCGGTCGGGTCGGGCATGGCCCGCGAAGAACGCATGGCGGAAGCGACGCGGCGCTACGTGCAGTTGGAGCAGACCTTCACGCCCGAGTTGGCCCGCGAGCTGGATCGCGACCCCAGCCTGCTGGAAGGCCGCAGCCGCGAAGTGACGATCCTGTTCGGCGATATCCGCAACTTCTCGCGGCTTTCGGAAAAGCTCGGCCCGGCCGACACCTGCCGCTTGGTGCAAGACGTGCTGGAGAAGCTGACCGCCCGCATCCGCGAGTTCCAAGGGGTGCTGGTCGACTACATGGGCGACGGTTTCATGGCCATGTGGAACGCCCCGCAGGATCAACCGAAGCACGCCGAGCTGGCCTGCCGTGCGGCGCTGGCCATGACCGGCGACTTGCCCGAGTTGAGCGCCAAGTGGCAGCCGATCGTGGGGCAGCAACTCCGCCTGGGGTTGGGCATCAACACCGGCCCGGCAATGGTGGGGAACACGGGAACGGCCTACAAGCTGAAGTACGGGCCGCTGGGACACACGGTCAACTTGGCCAGCCGGGTGGAAGGGGCCACCAAGCATCTGGAAGTCGCGGTGCTGATCACGGGCTCGACACAGGCCCAGCTTTGCGAAGGCTTCGCCACGCGGCGGCTCTGCAAGGTGCGCGTGGTGGGCATCGAGGGGAAAGTCGATCTCTACGAGCTGTGCCCGACCACGGCCGATGACGCCTGGACCGCGCGACGCACGGCCTACGAGACGGCCCTGCAACAGTACGAATCGAAGAACTGGGCAGACGCCTGCCGCTCCCTCTATCCGCTGTTGGTGCAGCGTGCAGGGGCCGACGGCATGGACATCCCCAGCTTGAATCTGCTGGCCCGGGCGGTCGACTGCCTGAAAGATCCGCCGAAAGAGTTCGACCCGGTGATCGAGTTCCGCCAGAAGTAGAGCTAAGCCGTCCGTTCTTTCCGCGACTCCGCCAGCGCCGGGGCCAGGAACTGCCCGGTGACACTCTCCGGACATTCGGCGACAAGCTCGGGCGGACCTTGCGCCACGATCTGCCCTCCTTCTTCCGCAGCGCCCGGCCCCAGATCGATCAGCCAGTCGGCACACTGAATGATCGACAGATTGTGCTCGACCACGATCAGCGAATGCCCGACCGCCAGCAAGGCGTCGAAGCAATCGAGCAACTGCACGATGTCAGTGAAGTGCAGTCCGGTGGTCGGCTCGTCGAGAATGAACAGACAGCGCTCGCGTTTGGCGGCCGACATGTAGCCGGCCAGCTTGAGCCGCTGGGCCTCTCCGCCCGAGAGCGTATTGGCTGGCTGGCCTAGGGCGACGTACTCCAGCCCCACGTCGATCAGCCGTTTTAGCCGGGCCTGCACTTTGGGTCGGCCGCGGAAAAAAGTGAAGGCCTCGCGGACGGTCATCTGCAGGACCTCGGCGATGTTCCGACCTCGATAGGTGACGTCCAGGATCTCGTCGCGGTAACGCGTGCCGTTGCACTGCGGGCATTTGATGAAAACGTCGGGCAGAAACTGCATGTCGATCTTCTGGCTGCCGTCTCCTTCGCAGGCGCTGCAACGACCCTCTACGGCATTGAAGCTGAAGTGGCTGGCCGTGTAGTTGCGCATGCGGCTGTCGACCGTCTCGGCGAACGTGGCGCGGATCTCGTCGAAGGCCTTCAGATAGGTTACGGGATTGGATCGCGGCGAGCGGCCAATCGGATTCTGATCGACCAGGATGCAATCGCCGAGCTGCCCGTCTCCCAGCACGTCGTCGTAGGGCTCGGCCTTGGTCGTCTCCTTGCGGAGCCGACGGCACAGAGCCGGAAAGAGCGTGTCCTCGACCAGCGTGCTTTTGCCTGCGCCGCTGACGCCGGTCACAACGCACAGCACGCCCAGCGGGAACTCGACCGTCAGATTCTTGAGGTTGTTTCCCCGCGCACCGGAGAGCCTTATCCAGCCATGGTTGGGCGAGCGTCGCCGCTCGGGGACGCGGATCGCCCGGCGGCCCGAGAGGAAGTCGCCGGTCGGGCTTTGCAGGCAGGCTTCGATATCAGCCGGCGCCCCTTGATACACCACGCGACCGCCGGCCGAGCCCGCCCCGGGGCCGATCTCCACGATCTGATCGGCCGAGCGGATCACCGCCTCGTCATGCTCCACCACCACCACCGTGTTACCTCGGTCGCGGAGCTGATGCATCGAATCGATCAGCCGACTGGTGTCGCGGGGGTGCAGCCCGATGGAGGGCTCGTCGAGCACATAGAGCGTATCGACCAGGCTGGAACCCAGCGCCGTCGTCAGGGCGACACGCTGCGCCTCTCCGCCCGAGAGGGTCCGCATGGTGCGATCGAGGGACAGGTACGACAGGCCCACGGTCTCCAGGTACTTGAGCCGCGACTCGACCTGATCCAGCATCGTGCGGCCGACAGCCCGCTCCCAGTCCGAGAGAGACAGTTCGCGAAAGAACTGCGCGGCGTCGCGGATCTTCAGGGCGTTCACCTCGGCCAGGTTCTTCGTCCCCAATCGCCAGGCCAGCGCTTCGGGCCGCAGCCGCAGGCCGTGACACTCCGGACAAGGGCGGTAGCTTCTCCAGCGGCTCAAGAAGACGCGGATGTGCATCTTGTACTTGCGGCGCTCGAGCCAGGCAAAGAAGCCGGCCAGCCCGCCGAACTTGCGCTCGGGGACTCCGTCGTGGACCAGCCGCTTCTGCTCGGGCGTCAGATCTGCGTAAGGGATCTCCGTCGGCAGACCGTAATCGTCGGCCAGGGCCAGCAGCTCTTCCAACTCGTGCGAGTAGGCCGGCGTGTTCCACGGCGCGATCGCCCCCTGCCGCAGCGACTTGTGCGGATCGGGCACGACCAGGTCCATGTCCAGGTCGATGGTGTTGCCGAAGCCCTCGCAGGCCGGACATGCCCCCAGGGGACTGTTGAAGCTGAAGAGCCGGGGCTCGGGATCGGGGAAGTCGCGTCCACAAGGTTCGCAGCGCCAACGAGAGTTCCAGGCGAGCCGTCGCCAGGGTTGGCCGTCGATGATGGGAAGGGAGGAAGGATCGAGAGGAGGGGATCGAGGATTGAGGATCGAGGATTGAGGGGAAGAAGGAGCGTGAGAAGCGGGTGCCTCCCCTCGATCCCCCGCATCTGCTTCCCCTCGATCCTCGATCCTCGCCCCTTCCTCCCTTTCCCTCACAAACAACACCGCCCGGCCTTCCCCCTTGGCAAACGCGATCTCCACCGAGTCCGCCAGCCGGTCCTGGTTCGTGCCGCCGGCCGTCAGGCGGTCGACGATCACGTACATGGGCGAAGTGGGCAGCGGATTGGGGAGCGCACCTTCGCTCAGGTTGATGGTCCGCTCGTCGGCCAACACCCGCACAAAGCCGTCCTCCTTCAGGGAGGCCGTCAGGTCCTCGGCGTCGGTCTCAGGCGTGACCACCAGTGGATAACCAACCAGCAGCTTAGCCCCCTCGGGAAGCGATGCGGCCAGCGTGGCGGCCGTTTGCGGGTTGTCGCGGCGGATCTCGCTGCCGCAACTGGGGCAGAAGAGTCGGCCGATCTTGGCGAACAGCAGCCGCAGGTAGTCGGTTGTTTCGGTGACCGTGCCGATCGTCGAACGGCTCGAGCGGCTGCCGCTCTGCTGCGCGATGGCGATGGCCGGGCGGATCCCTTCAATCCGTTCGGCGGCCGGCTTTTCCAGTCGGGCGAGGAACTGCCGCGTGTAGGGAGAAAAGCTCTCGATGTACCGGCGTTGCCCTTCGGCATAGAGCGTATCGAAGGCCAGGCTGCTCTTGCCCGATCCGCTGGCGCCGCAAAAGACGATCATCTTGCGGGGGGGCAGGTCGAGATCGATCGACCGCAGGTTATGAACACTGACTCCGCGCAGCTTGATCGGACGGCCGGAACTCATCGCAAGGAATCTCCGCACGCACAGCGGTCACGGGAGGGCGGACCCTAATCGGTCCATGATACCCCGGCGGGCGGAGAGGGGGGAGAGGAGCGAGCGGCCGGGCACGATCGTGCGGGAGAGCGCGGTTTCGGCCCGAGAAACAGGCGAATCAACACGTTCTTCATGTGTCATGGGGGTAAGCGAGGCCAGATTCTACTTGGAAAGGCCCACCGGATATCGGTAGACTATCCTTCATCACCTCATGCGCTGCGGCTCATCTCGCTACGGACGATTCTATGTCTGCCATGGACTCGACACATACGGCCCCTATTCGGATGTCGTGCCAGCCGTTTTTCAACCCGCTGGTCGATGCCCTGCTGATATCCGGTCTTCTTTCACTCCCGTTGGTGGCCTGGAGTCTTCTGGGGCCGCCGTATGAGATCAGCCCTCTCACCCTGATGATGATCTTCATCATCTTCAACTGGGCCCATTTTGCTTCCTCGACGGTCCGGTTTTACACCAAGACGGGCGAGGTTTCGCGGCATCGATTTCTGGCCTTCGGTCTGCCCCTGTTGATGCTGGCCGCGGTGCTGGCGGGCATCGCAGCCCCCGATTGGTTCGGAAAGAATCTAACGGCCCTGTTCCTGACATGGTCTCCCTACCACTATGCCGCGCAAGCGTTTGGCATCTCGATGATTTACGTCTATCGATCCGGGATCGCTCCCTCGGTGATGGAGAAGCGCTGGATCTGGTGGACCTGCATGCTTCCGTTTCTGACAGCCCTGATCGATCTCAGGGACCGCTCGATTTCAACGGCGATGGGGGTCGGGGGTATCCGCTGGATCCTGCCCGAGCACGTCATTCTGGCCTCCGCGGACTGGATCCATGGCGCGCGGATGGTGCTCATTCCCTTCATCTTCGTCTTGCCCCTGTGGCTGATGCTGCGGGGTCGATTGCCCTGGCTGGCGGGCACGTTGATCATGACCAATGGGCTATGGCTTGTGGCTCTACCGTACTACAGCGCATCCATTTGGATCACGGTAGCGCACTCGATCCAGTACTTGTGCCTGGTAACGTACGTGCATGCCAAAGACAACCGTGCGCAGGCTGAAGCGAGCAAGAGTCCGAGCTATTACATTACGACGTTCTATATTTTGTCGGCTTTGGTGGGGTTCCTGCTGTTCATGGGATTACCGCAGGTGATTGGCTGGACCGGCGCCTTGTCGGGCGGGGAAATGAACATGGCGCAAACCGCCTGGATGGTGGTGGTCGCGATCAACCTGCACCACTTTATTGTGGATGGGTACATCTGGCGCTCGAAGAAGCCCGCACCGCGTGCGAAGCCGGTCGTTGAAACGCCGGCAGAAGCGCATCTGTCGCAGATGGTGTGAACGACGACACCGGTCGCGGCAAGCACTGCGTGAGGCCCACCGGCGGCGAGCGCCATGCCGCTCAGTTTTGGATTGGCACACAGAATCGCTGTCAGCTAGCCCAACAACTCAGGCGGATCGAACGCTAGCAAAGCCGCGAAGGGCTACGCGTGAACGACTAGGCAGACTGCGCCCTCTCGGCACGCTCCGTATTCTGCCCTGAAGAAAACGAGCTCATGATCCCGGCTGACTTTTCCGATTATAGGGATCGTAACGCCTGGCTTCGTTTCTTTGGCGAGCGCGTCCCATGTCGCAAATTCACTTCCATTCAAGTTTCTCAGCCCGCGTCTCTCTGCTGGCAGTAGCCCTGCTGGCGGTCTCGACGTCGGGCTGCGAAGTGCTTCATCGTCCCGAGAACCCGCTGTACCAGGCCACCGTGCCGTCCAGCATTCCCCGCGAGAAGTGCAAGGCAATTCTGCCCGACTACACGATCGAGCCGCCCGACGTGCTGACGATCGACGCCATTAACCTGGTGCCGCGTTCACCCTACAAGCTCAGCACGCTGGACGTGATTGTGGTGCAGGTCGAAGGGACGCTCCCCGATCAGCCGATCTCGGGCCCGATGCCGATCGAGCCGGGGGGCATCGTCCGACTGGGGCCCACCTATGGCGCGGTGAAGGTCACCGGCATGACCATCGACGACGCCAGCGTGGCCATCGAGAAACAATTGAAGAAAACGCTGCTCGATCCCAAAGTCACCGTCTCATTGGGCGAGATCGGCGGCAAGCAGCAGATCGCGGGCGAGCATCTGGTCTCGCCGGACGGCAAGGTGAATCTGGGGAGCTACGGCCGGGTGTCGGTAGTCGGCATGACGGTCGAGCAAGCCACCCGTGCCATCGAGGAGCATCTGTCGCAGCATCTGGAAGAGCCCAAGATCTCGCTCGATGTGTTCGGCTACAACAGCAAAGTCTACTACGTGATTACGCAGGGGGCCGGTCTGGGCGACGGTGTGGCCCGCTTTCCGGTGACGGGGAACGAGACGGTGCTGGATGCGATCACGCAGATCAACGGCTTAACGCAGTTCTCTTCGAAGCGGATCTGGATCGCCCGGCCCGGCCACAATGCCGACGGCTGCGATCAGATTCTGCCGGTCGACTGGACGGCTGTGTCGCAGTTTGGCGCGGTCGATACGAATTATCAGTTGCTCCCCGGCGATCGCGTCTACGTGGCCGAGGATAAGCTGGTGGCCTTCGACACCGCGTTGGGAAAGCTGATCTCGCCGGTCGAGCGTGTGTTCGGCGTCACGCTGTTGGGAACCAACACGGTCAAGGCCGTGAAGTTTGTGAACACCCCGCCTAACAACCAGGCAGTGGGCCCGTAGCCAACTCTTGTCCGTTCACTTCTTGCGATCGATCTTGCGGATTTCGGAGCACTTCACCATGCGTTCACCAATGTCCATGCTGCTGGGTCTGGCGCTGCTGGCGGTTGTGCCGGGCTGCTTGCACCCCTGCTGCGACGTAGGGCGAGGCTGCGACATGGGCCAAGTCTGCTCGCAGGATCTGGATTGCGGCGAAACGCAGCCTCTCTGCTGCCCGCGCGGTCCCGATGCCGAGTGCCACGGTTTCAAGCGAACCGAGTGGCAGCCTTGGCCCTGCGATGACGGCTACGCGATGCACGAGACTTACTCTTTGCCCAACATGGCGCCTGCGCCGGCCGAGCCGATGGATGCGCCGCCCACGCCCAAGCAGGTCCGCCGGGAACCGAAGCTCAAGAGGACCGCGGCCAAGTCGAAGGGGAACGCTCGCCCGGCCGCGCCGCGCACCACGAACCGACAGCCGCAGCAACAGGCCACTGGGCCGAAGAAGCCGCAGCCCGTCGTGCAGGTCGCCGGCGTGAAGGAATCGCCGGCCGCCACGACGACTGCTCATTCCAAAACGATGGTCGATTCGGCCGTGCAGCCGGTTGGCTTTCTCGAACCGGTTGCCGCGGGTGCGGTTGAGAAGTCCGCCGTGCGTGTCCCACTGCAGATTTTCAAGGCGGGAGCGGACGTCGCTGCCTTGGCGACGACCGCGAGTGAGCGTGTCGAAGCGAAGCACCCGGATGCGTTTCTGGACGCCGACGAATCGGACGACCTGCCTCCGGCGTTGCCTTCGCTGCCGCAGCGGGTCGAGGCCGAAGAGGAATCGGACGATCCCGCCCCCGTGCCGGCTCCGGCCGTTCGTCCGGTCCCGCAATCGACGGGTGGCTGGAAGGCGCGGTCTTAGAAGTTCGACAGGGCTGCCGGGCAGTCCCGAAGGATGGGCTGTGCCCACCATCGCCCCTTCGACGATCCCGCTTCAACGGATCTCGGGCAATTTTCCGGGAGAATCGCACACCTACTGAACTTCGTAAACGGTCTCGCATCGCCTTGGTGGGCACAGCCCACCCTGCAAGAATTCGCGGCCAGGCTATTCGCTCTTCGCGGCGGCCTTCTTGCCGTTCTCGAAGGTGTCTTCGCCTAGCTTCTGCCCGGCGTTGTCCCAACGGGTCCACAGGCCGTGTCGTTCGCCGGCTTTCATCGGGCCCTCTTCGGATTTCTGTCCGTTGGGGTGAAAGTAGCTCCAGACCCCTTCGGCCTTGTTCTTGATAAAGGAGCCCTGCTTGAGCAACTGGCCTTCATCGTTCCAATAGGTCCAGGCGACCGGTTCGTCACGCTGGCCGTAGCGAGCGACTGCGGACTTTTTGCCCTGCTTGGACCACAACGTCCACTCGCCGATCTCGCGGCCATCGCGCTCGTGCCCTTCGGACATCTTCTGGCCGTTCTCGTGCCAATAGATCCAATCGGCGTCGCGGCCCTCGACGTCGTAGCGACCCTCGCCATGCTTGTTTCCGGATGCATACCACATGCGAAAGGCTCCCACGCGCATGCCGTCGCGCAGCACTCCTTGCTGGCTCTTCTGTCCGTTGGGATGCCAATAAGTCCAAGGCCCTTCGGCCTTGCCGCCGCGGTATTCGCCCTGCCGCGCCTGCTGGCCATTGGGATGCCAATAGTTCCAGACGCCCTCGGCATCGCTGCTCTTGTAGTCTCCTTCGGCTTCGATCTGTCCGTTGGGATGCCACTGCTTCCAGGGCCCGACGGCTTTTCCCTTTTCGAACTTGCCTTGCTTGGCCAACTGCCCGTTGGCGTGCCAGTAGTTCCAGACTCCGTCGGCCTGACCGGAATCGAACAGCCCCTTCTCGGCGGGCTGGGCGTTGGCATGAAAGCGGGTCCACGGCCCATGATTGATCGGCTTGCCCTGCGGGCCCACCTTGACCTGACGCTCCAGCTTCAGGGTGCCGTCCGGGTAGTTCTCCTTCAGGATCTGCGGCGCGTTGTCTTGCGATTTCGCGGGATCCTCAGTATCCGGCTTCTTGGTCTCCTGCGAGAGAGCCTGAAAGGCAGGCGTCGCGCCCATCGCCAGAGCGACTACGCAGGGCATGACAAACCGGCGGCGCGAGTCGAGAGCGTTCGATCGAATCATGGCGCGTGCTGAGCTTCGAGGAAGAGGGCCAAGTGCGGGGGGCGCGACATATCGCTGCAATATACCAAAGGGGAGGGGCACGCCGATCAAGAACTTGCTCAGCGACGTTCCAGAAGTTCCGCCAGGTGCAGCACCTCGACCTTGTGCTGCAATCGCCGCGACCGACCGCCGATGTTCATCAGGCAGCCGGTGTCGGTGGAAACGACCACATCGGCCTCGGTCTCGACGATGCATTTCACTTTGTCGCTGACCATCGCGCCAGAGATCTCCGGGTATCGAACGGAGAATGAGCCGCCAAAGCCGCAGCACTGGTCGGCCAACCGCAACGGCACGATCGTGGCGCCGGCCACCCGGGCCAGCAGGCGCTCGACCTCGCCCTGGGCTCCCAAGGCCCGCAAATGGCAAGCCGGGTGATAGGTGATTCGGCCGTTGTAGCGCGCGCCGACATCTTCGATTCCCAGTTTTTTGACCAGGAACTCGGCCAGTTCAAAGGTCCTCGCTGCCAGTGCTTCGGCCTGCGCGTGCCGCGCGGGATCGTCGGCGAACAGGTGCGCGTACTCTGCTTTGACCATCGCGCCGCACGAGCCCGACGGGATGACGACGGGGATCTCTTCGTGAAAGACGTCCAGGGTGTGTTCGGCCTGCCTGCGGGCGAGGTCGAGGAAGCCGCTGTTGTAGAACGGTTGACCACAGCAGGTCTGGTCCGCGGGAAAGACTACTTCGTGCCCCAAGCGGCGCAGCAGGCGCACGGTGGCCTGGCCCACTTCGGGGCGCAACACATCTCCCAGGCAGGTGATCATCAGGGCAACTTTCACGCGGATATTCTACTGCCCCTGCGAGTGAGAACAACGGCCGATGCTTGCGTCGAGCCGGCAGCCCGGCGACGATCAAGGTATGGTTGCCGTCTCTCCTACCGCGAATCATGCTGCCGAAGCATGCCTGGCCGACGAGGCCCGACGCGTCCTTGCGCCACGTCTGGTGGGCGTGGTAAAGCTTCTGCGTAGCGCGGCCCTCGAGAGCCGTCGGGATGTCGAGCATGTCCACCGACTGCGCGTCGCGGCGCGCCGGACGCTGGCTGCGCTCAAGGTGTTCGCCGAGGTCCTGCCTGAAAAGCACTACCGATGGTGGCGCAAGCGCGTCCGGCAGATTCGCCGGGCCGCCGGCGAGGCGCGCGACCATGACGTGCTGGCGGCGCTCTTGAAAGAGCAAGCCCGCAGCCAGGCAGGGCAAGCCTGGGGGCCGCTGTTGAAGGAGGTCGCCGCCGAGCGCCGCAAGGCTCAGGAGCCGATCGTGCGCCTGCACAAGAAGCTCCCTCAGAGTAAGCTGCGCCGACATGCGCGGCGATTGCTGGCCGGGATCTCGGACCGCAAGGCTTCTACACTGTCGGCGGCCGCGCAGGAGCAGCTCCGCCCGCTGGTCAGTGCGGTGGTCGGCGAGGATCGCGAGCGATTGGAAGACGACGCAGCGCTACACCGCTTGCGCATTCGGGTGAAGCAACTGCGATACGTTCTGGAAATTCTGGCGGGAGCCTGGAGCGACGAGGCGGCGGTGACGCTGGCAGGCGTGCAAGCGTCGGTGGAAAAGCTCCAGAAGCTGCTGGGGGACCACAATGACTGTGTTTCGTTGGTGAAGCGGCTGGAGCCTTGGCGCGAACGCACCACCGATGCCTCGTCGGCCAAGCTGCTGGATGCGCTGGCCCACCACGAGCGCGAGGCGGCCGTGGCCGGCCGGCGCCAGTTTCTGGCCTGGTGGAACACGCAGGAACGGGCCCGACTGGCTGCCGAGTTCGCGACGCTGCTGGGTGTTGGAAAGCTGGCCGCGAGTTGAAGGGCCCCGCTTCAAGGCAATCGCTTGTTTCCGTGAGCGGCAGGGCGCTAGCCGCCGGTAGTACGCGGGAAGATTCAGCCCGCGCGAACTCTCGCTTCGACTCAGGGGCGATCCGACCGAGGACTTCGTACACGCAAGCGATTTGCAAGGCATCGCGCGGGGTCAACGGCGGCTAGCGCCGTGCCGCTCAGTGAGGTGAGGGGCCCGCTCACATTCGACCGATCGCCCCTGTCCCCTCCGTGGGATCGAGCTATACTCCAAGAGTGGGGGTATTGAGCGGTGTGTGGGCATCAATTTGGGGATTGCGATGCAGATTCGTTGTCGCTGTTCCAAGTGCGAGTCCAAATTCAAAGCCGATGAGGTCTCGGCGGGCTTGAAGATCGCCTGCCCCCGTTGCGGCGGCGTGGTGATGGTTCCACCCATGGCTCAGGCGATTGAGGATCCCACCACGACGGCGATCCCTCGGGTGGCGTCGCATACGCCGCCGATTTCAGCCGGCCCTCCCGACGAGATCGCTCCGCCTGGCAATCCCTGGCCCCTGCGCGTCGGGCTTGCGGCGCTTGGGTTGGTGGCCATCGCGGCGGCACTCTTTGTTGTCTATCTGGTGAACCGCCCCGCGCCTCCCACCGCGATTGAGCTGCGCTGGCCGTTGGCGGATCGCAAGGATGCGTTCCTGGAGATCAGCGGGAACTCGATCGATCTGGTCAAGCGCGACCCGCTGCTGGTCCATGTCGCGCCGGGTCCCCATCGGGTGACTATCCGTCGGAAAGGCTTCGAGCCGGTCATCTGGAACTTCACGCTGATCAAGGGGGAGCAGAAGCATCTCACTCCCGAGTGGCAAGCGGTTCCCTGAGTGAGCTGCGAGCCAGTGCCGAGGAGGAGTCGCGGGAAGGCTACTTCCGCAACTGTGCCACGATTTTTTCCAGAGCGCAGGTCGTCTCATAGAACGCACTGGCGCGCTGGGCGTAAGCTGCCCGCAATGCGTCGTCGGCCAACAGCATCGTGACGGCGGCCACATAGTCGTTGGGGTCCATCGAGGCCGCCAGCGCGACGAGTTGCTGCTCGCTCCACAACGATTCGGTGTTGTGTCCCGAGTGGCTCACGATCGCCCGGCCGACCTTCATGGCGCTCAAGGCACTGGTGCGGCGAAAGTTGATGCCGTCAGGAAACGGTTGCAGCATCATGTCGCAGGCGGCGATATGCGTCGCCACTTGTTCGGGCGTCAGGTCGTCGGCCACGACAACCCGCTCCACGCCCGGGCAGCCTGCCAGATCGGCGATCGCCCGCTGGCTTCCGCGGCCGATCAGATGGATCACCACCTGCGGCATCTTGCGCAGGATCGCCGCCAATACGGGGCGAAGCACGCCCCAGACCAACGAGCCGAACGTGCCGAAGTGACCGACGATCGCTGGGTTGTCTTGCCCACGTCTGGTCAATTCGGCGCGGATCGATTGCACCGCATCGACTGCCGAAGGGGCTGGGATGCTGCTGGGAATCGGCAGCCATTCGAGTTCGGGACCCGACACGCCCAGCCCGCGCAGCAACGGGCTCCAGGCCGGTGTGGAGACGAACACTCGCTGACTGGCGTTGCCGATGCGGCGGGCAATCCGCTGGCTGACGGCTGTGAGGATGCGGTGCTTCCAGGTGTCGGTGTCGAAGAAGGCGATCTCGTGGAAGATCGTCCAGACCGGTTCGCGCGCAGCCTGCCGCTGGATCCAACGGCAGAAGGCGAAGTTCATGGCCTTCCAGCCGAAGCCGTGCGGAACGTACTGCACCAGAATGCGGCGCGGGCCAGGACTCGCGGCCAGACCGGCCGAGAGGGCGCGCAATCCGCTCAGGCCATAACCGCCTGGCAGGCGATGCACGACGAGCGACTCGGAGGAATGGCTCGCGCTGTGGCACTCCGGTGCCCAGACATGGACGCGATCCCCGGCATCGACCAGCGCCTGGGCGAGCGTGCGGTTGTAGTCGCTCACTCCGCCTGCTTGCGGAGGGTACTCGCCCGTGATGAAGTGCCAGTCGAGCATGCGGCCCGTTCGAAGAAGATCAGGGTTGCAGCGACGAGCCTACCTGGAACCGCCGATCGGTGATAGTTCGCGGGCTCGTTCCGGCCTCAATCCACCACCAGGCAGGCGACTTGCCTGGCGGTGGAGATGCGCACGATTGTGCCGCTGGTGAAGGCTCGCCGTGTCGATGAAAGGCCACATCGATCTAACGAATAGCCTTCAGTTTCGCCTGAAACGTCGCGACCATTCCTCATGCCAGGGTAAGGGCTTGTCTTCAGTGGTCAACGGGAACGCAGGACCGGACGACTCTTCGGATTGCTCCCGAATCTTTCGACGCATGGCCTTATCTCGCAGATTCAAGTAATTTCCGAGCGTTAGCATGGAAAGGAAGATCACCACCCCGACCACAATCAGGGTCACAAACCACGAGAACAGATAGAGCAGCCAAGAAACGGCAAGTCGGAACTCGGCGTCGGTGAAATTCATGGACTACTTTCATGGCCGAAGGCGCCGTCAATCCACCACCAGTCGGGCGACTTGCTTGGCCGTGGAGATTCGCACGATCGTACCGCTGGTGAAGGGGAGAAAGTCCTGCTCGATGCCGTCCGAGAAGATCACGCCGCCCGAGGGCATGAGCGACTCCAGGACCAGTTGCCGCCCTTCACTCAGATACCCGGCTACCATATCGGCACGCGAGTGCTTGGAAGCGAACGGCTCGCGAACGGCCCACATCAGCCGGCGGTCTTCCCATTCCAGCCGCAGCGGATCGCCCGGCGACACGCCCTGCCATTGCGAGATGCCGGCGGTCATCTTGAAGACGCTCGACAGCCAGCCTGTCGAACCGGCACCGGTCGAGACCAGCACGCCGGAGGAAGACTGCGGCTCGCTCCGCCCTTCCAGTTCCAGCGTATAGCGGGCCGAGACATGCGTGGCTGCGCCGATGAAAAAGTCGTTGAAGGCCAGCATGCGTTGGCCATCGTTCAGTTGCGCTTCGGCCAGCGTCACCTTGCGAACCTGATAACGGTTGTCGAGCACGCGACGAACGGCGTGGCGGGCCCCGGCGACTTGAAACGGCAGCAACACGCCGTCGATGCGGGCCGGGTCGGGGTTTACGGCCACGATGGGCACGTCGCCGACGTACTTGGCGGTGTTGGCCACCAGGCCGTCGGGGCCGACAACGACCACCACCGCGGTGTTCCAAAAGTCGTAATTGGGGACCAACTCGCGGCTGAGCCGCGTGATCGGCAGGCCGAAGTCCAGCTCCTTCTCCAGCGTGTCGAGCGTCCGCTGCCAGGCGGTGTCTTCATCTTCGTAGGCATCGAAATCGGCCGCGGCCGTGTCGTAGTTTACCGCGACCTGCTGCTGGGCCTGCTGAGCCTGCTGCACCGGCCCTCGCGACTTGCTCTGGGGCACGACGTTTTGCTGCACGTTCGGCTGGACATTCTGCTGCACGCTCTGCTGCCGGCGGGCCCGTTCGTGCTGGTGCGCCATGTTCAAGCGAAACTTCGCTTGGCCGGCCGTTCCCCAGCGGGCCTTCAGAGCTTGCAGCCGTGTCTCTCGCGTGACCAGCGCGATACTGGGTGCTCGCATGCCCATGGCTAACCCTTCTTCTCGCGGCCGACGAGCGAGTTGAGCAGGTCGGGCGTGATGTTGAGTTGGCCGATTTTCTCGGCTTTTTCGGCCAGATTCTGGAAGGCCAGGGCGATGAGCTGCCGCGAGTCGGTCCCGCCCGAGGCGGCCATCAGCGTGCGCCAGTCGACCGTCTTGAGCGGCTCGAGCGTGGTCGCCAAGGCATGGGCCCGCGCGTCGGCCTCTTTGCGTTCGTTGGCCACCTTCTGGTCAACCAGCGTGGCCCGTTCCTGCTCCACGGCGATCTCTGCCCGCATCTGGGTTTCGCGCACCTGCCGGCGTTTGTGTTCGACGGCCACTTCGGTATCGAGTTCGTTCTCCTTGATCTTCCGCTCCAGATCGACGGCCGCATTGCGGCGGGCGAAGATCGCTTCGTCGGCACGCTGCAGCAGATTCTCGCGCGCGTCGGCCTGCAGTGCCTTGGCGATCTCCGGCGCGGCCTTGATCGAGAGGATCGACAGCCCCAGGATCTCGATTCCCAGCATCGTCACGGCCGGGGCCTTCTGCACGGCCGTCAGCACTTCCGTCACCAGCCCCTCGGAGCCGACCAGCAGCTCGCGGAGCTTCATCCGCTGCGTGTAGCCTCGGGCGGGAATCTGCACGGCATGCACCAGTCGCTCGCCGAGTTGGGCGGGATCTTCGCTGCGATAACGGCCATTGGGCAAGATGCTGTAGTCCAACTCGCCGGCCACCTGCGTGGGATTGGTGATCCGGTAGGTCAGTTCGCCCTGGATGGTGACATCCTGAAAGTCGGCCGTGACTTCGCTGAAGGCAAACGGGATATCGGTGCGGCCCAGGGGAACCTGCACGATGACCGAGCTGGGCACGAAGTAGAAGAACGAAAGGCCCGCCCCTTTCTGCACGACTTTGCCGTTCTTGTAGTGCAGCACGAAGGTGGTCGGCGGGACCTTGACGTACCCGATGCCAAACATGGGCGGTTTTCCCCTGAGATAGACGGGCGGCGAATGGAGTTGAGCGTAGTTGGGCGGTGGGAGGGCGTCCAGGTTTTGTATGGATTTAGTGTAATATGGACACTAACTGATTGCGAATGGTTCGCGCGAGATTTGAGATTTGAGATTTGAGATTTGAGATTTGAGATACGGAGATACCGGTGTGGCTTCGCTACTCGGGAACGCGTGCGGTGACAGTCGTCCCGTGGCCTGCGCGGCCGATGATCTCTAGAACGCCGCCGAAGGGGCCGACCCGCTCGCGCATGCCGAGCAGTCCAAGCGACTGCGTATGGCGCTGGGCGTCTGTGGAGATGCCGCGGCCGTCGTCGGCGATCTCAAGTACGAGTTCGCCCGGCTCGCGCCGCAACGCGACCCGCACGTTGCCGGCGCCGGAATGCCGCGCCACGTTGGTCAGCGATTCCTGCCCGATGCGGAACAGCGCCGCGGCGCGCGAGCGCTCCACAGGCTCGGCTCCGACAGAGGACTCGAAGCGGCAGTTAATGCCGAACCTTTCCTGAAACTCGCGCGCATGCGAGGCCAGCGCTTCGACCAGGCCCAGATCCTCCAGCACTTCCTGCCGCAGCTCGCGCGAGACGCGCCGCATCGATTGGATGGTGTCGTCAATCAGGAGGTTCATCTGCGCCGTGTGCTGCGCGATCCAATCGGCCGAATCGCCCGACGGTGGCAGGCGGCGGCGGAGCAGGGCGACATCCATCTTGAGCGCCGTCAGCGATTGCCCCAGCACGTCGTGCAGTTCGCGCGCAATGCGGGTTCGTTCCTGTTCGCGTACCGTCTCCTGATAGGCCACCAGGGCCCGGACCTGCCTGAGCGATTCGCGGAGCGCCTCCTCCGACAGGCGGCGCTGGTGGATATCGCGACAGATGGACAGAACCGAGACTCGCTCTCCGTCGCGCACCACGGCGGCGTTCACTTCGATCGGAATGATCTTGCCGCTGGGACTTATATAGTCGACTTCAAGGCTCACGACCGAGCCAAGTGCGAGGCAGCTGGCGAGTTCAGCCTGGTTCCGCTGGCGGTCATAGGGAGCGGTCCATTCCCAGACCGATCGCCCTATGACCTCTTCGCGTGTTCGTCCGGTCAAGCGGACGTACTCCGCATTGCAATCGCGCACTTGTCCTTGCGGGTCGACGTCGACAAAGCCCGTGCGGGTGGTGTCGATCAGCGTGCGATAGCGATCTTCCATAGAGACTTACGGTAACGAGAGTGGTCTTTTGCTAGGGATTAGTTTAGCCAGATTGTGTCGTGGGCGCGACAAGATTCTCATTTGTGTGACAGTTTCCGGCCTGAGGACGTGGATCGGCACGATGCCGAAGCTTGTTGAATCGACGTAAAATATTTATTCATATGCAATTACATGGATCAACACAGGTTCCACCTGACTGGATTTCAGACTGTGGCGCGACCTTTGCATTTGAATTGACCCACCAAGAGGGGTGGGGAGAAAGAGTGAGGCATGCTATATGGTTGACGCGATCGATAACGACCTCTTTACAAGTGCCGCGATGCAAGCCTATCTGCTGGTACGCGAACCGCATCGCTGGTTGGACGTCATTCCCTTGGCGCCCGAAACTCCTGTTTCGATCGGGCGAGATCCTGTCAATCGGGTCATGATTGCCGATTCCAGCGCCAGTCGGATGCATGCCGAGATCTATTACGCCGAGAATCGCTGGCGTCTTCGCGACTTGGGGAGCCTGAATGGCACCCTGGTGAACTCCATCAAGATCGGGTCCGAGCATTCGCTGGTGCCGGGCGAGGCGATTCTGATCGGCGGCACGCAGTTGTTTTTTGTTGATGATCCGCGAGCCATGCCCGCTTCTGCCGGTCCCCCTTCGGTCGACTTTGAAGTGCTGGACGAAGATGAGGGGCGGTTCAATCCCACGGCGACCATCGTTCTGCGTCAGGGGCAAAGCCGCTTCCATGCCAAAGAGAAGGAGACCGCCTCGGTCACGCTCAAGGCTGATCATTCGGCCACGCGACTTTGCCGACTGGCTTTTGAGATCGCGCGGTCGCCCAACCGCGACGCGTTGGCCCAGCTTGCCTTGCGAGGGATGCTGGAAGGAACGGGCGCCGATTGCGGGGCGGTGCTGCTCTCGGACCAAGAGGCCAGCGACGCGGGCGAGCCCAAGCTCACGTCGCTGGCCTGGCAGGGCGCCGCATCCATTGGCTATCAGGCGATCTCGCCCAGTCTGGCTTCGGTCGTGCTGCGCGAAGGGGACGCGATTCTGGCACGGATGGTCAATAACGACAGCCAGATTGCCAATCGCGACGAACAGGGCAAGATTCATGCGCAGAGCATGATCGCCGCGCCGATCCGCGTGGGGGAACAGACGCTGGGCTTGGTGCATCTTTACACCACCGTGCCCGACCGGGAGTTCACCCGCGACCATGTCGACTTCTGCCTGGCCGTCGCGCAGACCATGGGTGTGGCCATGCACACGCTGACGGCGCTGGCGCAGGCTGAAGTGGATCGCAAGAACGCGGAAGAGTTCATGCGCAAGAACGCCGACCGTCTGGCCGAAGCCGACAAACTGCGGGCCGTGGCCCAACTGGCGGGCGGAGTAGCCCACAACTTCAATAATCAGTTGCAGACGATTCTGGGCTACACCAATCTGGCGCAGGACGGCTTGCCGGCCGAGGACCGTCGCTTCCAGGATCTGGAGCAAGTTAAGCAAGCCGCGCAATCGGCTGCTTCGCTGACGCGGCAGCTTTCCTCCTTCGGCCAGATCCAGGTGCTGGAGCCAGTGGACGTCGACCTGAATCAGATGATTGCCGGCTCGATGCGGGTGCTGGCCGCCAACGTCGGCGACGGTTGTCGCCTGGAGTTCGAAGCCGGCATCGACCTGTGGAACGTGAAGGCTGATCGAACGCTGCTTGAGCAGGTGCTGCTGAATCTGGGCGTACACGCCTGCGAGGCCTCGGCCGGCGGCGTCTTGCGGCTGGCCACCCGCAATGTTTCGCTGGCAGATTGCGAGGTCGAGTACCCCTCGGCTCCGGCTGGGCGTTATGTACTGTTCTCGCTGGCGTATGAGGGGCCGCAGATCGCCCAAGAGGCATTGGACCGCATCTTCGAGCCGTTCTATTCCGCGGCCGGCATGGCCCGCAGCAAGGGGCTGGGTCTGGCCATGGTGTATGGCATTGTGAAGCAGCACAGCGGCCATATTCGGGCGACCAGTTCCCCGAGTGGAGGCGCGACGATCTCGATTCTGCTGCCGGCTGTCGAGCGAGCCAGCCGCAAGACAGCGCGGGTCTTCGCCCAGGCCGCGCCGGGCGGGGACGAGATGATCCTGGTGGCCGACGACGAACCGGCCGTGTTGGAACTGGCCAGTCGCGTGCTAAGTAGTGCGGGTTATCGCGTTATCACGGCCACCAATGGGGCCGAAGCGCTGGAGGCCATCGACAAACATCGCCAGGAGATCCGGGCGATCGTGCTCGACGTCGTGATGCCGGGCATGGGGGGGCTTTCGGCCTTTGAGCGAATCCGGGCGCTCGACGACAAGGTGCCCGTGCTCTTCATCACGGGCTTCAGTCCCGAGATGCTCTCCGGGAGCATTGCCGAACAAGTATTGGTCAAGCCGTTTGCCCCGGAGTCTTTGTTGTGTAAGATTCGAGAGTCCCTCGATCGGGTGGCCGAAACCGCGCCATAGGATTGACGGTCGATTTCGCACGAGTCTTCCACACGTATTCGGCCGGCAACGACCCGCACTGGCTGTGCACCTTGTTCCCCCCTCAATCCCTCAGGCTTTGCTATGAAGAAAGCACGCATTCTCGTCGTCGATGACGAACCCGGCGTGCGCCGTCTGTGTGTCGACACCCTGGAGCGTTTCGGTGGTTTCGAGCTGGTCTCGGACCCCGATGGCGAACGAGCGGCCGAGCGTCTGCAGGGGGAGCAGTTCGATCTGATCATCACCGACGTCTCGATGCCCGGCATGTCGGGCGTCGATCTGCTGCGTAAAGCGCGCGAGCGCGACCCCGATGCGCAGGTGCTGGTGATGACCGGCTTCCCCACGGTCGAGACGGCCGTGGAGAGCATGAAGCTGGGGGCGGCCGACTACATCACCAAGCCGTTCTTGCCCGATGATCTGCTGGCCAACGTGCGTCGCCTGCTGGAGTCGCGCCGCTTGCGGGAAGAGAACCGCATTCTGACGCGGCAGGTCGAACGCCCTTACATGTTCGAGGAGATCCTGGGGGCGAGCCCGGCCATGCAGAAGGTGTTCACGCTGATTCAGCGTGCCGCCGAATCGACGTTTGATGTGCTGGTGCTGGGCGAGACCGGAACCGGCAAAGAGTTGGTGGCGCGAGCCCTGCACAATCGAGGCAAGCGGGCCAAGGAGCGGTTCGTACCGGTCAACAGCGGCGCGATCCCCGATAATCTGTTGGAGAGTGAACTCTTTGGCCACGAGCGCGGCGCCTTTACGGGGGCGGACTCGCGGACCGTGGGGCTGATGGAGTTCGCCGACAAGGGGACGTTCTTCCTCGACGAAATCGGCGAGCTGCCGATGGCCCTGCAGGCCAAGCTGCTGCGCACGCTGCAGGAGCGCAAAATCCGCCGCGTGGGAGGCAAAGAGGAGATCAACATCGATGTGCGGTTCGTGGCGGCCACGGCGGTCGATCTGGAAGCAGCCGTGAAGCAGAAGCACTTTCGCGAAGACCTGTTCTATCGCGTGAATGTGCTGCGGATCGATCTGCCTCCTTTGCGCGAACGAGGGGACGACGTGGTCCGCCTGGCCGAGCACTTTGTGTCTCGGTATAGCGTCGAGTGCGACAAGAAGGTGGAGGGGATCAGCCCCGAAGCTCGCGAGGTGCTGATGCAGTACCGCTGGCCGGGGAATATCCGCGAGTTGCAGAACATCGTTCGACGCGCGATTGCCGTGACGGACCGTGCGCAGATCGGGCTGGAGGATCTGCCCGATTCCGTAGTCGTGGCTGCGGGCGGACCGCAGGGAGGGCCGAAGTCCGGCTTCTTCGAGCTGCGCGAAGAGCGGATCAACGCCTTCGAACGAGAGTATCTCTCGAACCTGCTGAATCATCACCACGGCGATGTCACCACCGCGGCCGAAGAAGCGCAGATTCCGCGCGGCACGTACTATCGGCTGATGAAGAAGTACGGACTGAACGCCGCGAATTTCAAGTAAGGCTGGGGTTTTTGTGGTGCAGGCGTCCCGCCTGCTTTGAGGTGCGCTCGAGTGCCAGCAGGCGGGACGCCTGCACCACAAGCCGTAGGGTGGGCAGAGGGCCGCGAGGCCCACCGCTTCGGCCAGAAGCTTCCGTCCTGAAGCGAATCACGAGCCGATCTCGTCCAGGGGTAGGAGCCTGCTGGCCAGAGCGGTGGGCCTCGCGGCCCTCTGCCCACCCTACGGCCTTCCACCCCGAATGGAGACGCTCATACGGGATAGGGTGGGGATATCGCTCAGGGCGAAGCTGCCGGTACCGAAGCCTTTAGCGTCGCCTGCATGTAATCGCGGAACTGCTTGTCGAGCTCCTCGAGCTTCACCCCGGTCAGCTTGCCGAGGGTGTCGGCGCCGTCTTTGCCCAGGTAGACGGCCAACAGATAGTCGGTGAGCGCGTCGCGGTAACGACCGTTGTCGTAGTGCATCAGAAAGCTGACGACTGCCGCCGATTGGCCATAGACCGAGGCGATGTCTTTGCGCCCTTGCAGGTTCTCCATGTTCAGGTCGACCAGCTCCGCGAGCGGGACCTGGTAGTTGTCGCGGAACAGGCGGATCAGGGCGCTCTGCATGCGCGGGTCGGTCCCTCCGCCCAAGGCGAACTGGCCTTCGCGCTCGGTCAGGCTCTCCATGTAGCAGGCGATTCCTTCCACGAGCCAGAAGTTGTGCTTCTTGCGCAGCCAGAAGAAATTCTGCGAACTGCGGCGCTGCACTTCGGCGTTGGTCTCGCTGAAGAGCTGATGCGTGGCTTCGTGCACCACGGTGCTGGGATCGGACTCCGGACCCGCGAAGAAGTAGGCCGTCTGCTGGTCGCCGTGGTAGAAGCCGGCCGTAATGGACAGATCGTTGGGAACCGAGTGCTGCAGGTAGCGGATGTATTCCGGCTTGCTGCGGAAGTAGAAAACTTTATGCCGGATCGGTTTGCGGGTGGTTCCCGCGCGGCCGGCGAAGAGGTTCGTCAGGTCGCCCGACGTGGCATAAAACTTGACGAACGTGTGCTGCCAGACGCGATAGAGCGCTTCGAGCTGCTGGCCAAGCTGCACCCCTTCGGCCAGGCCTTTGTTGGTGGTGACCAGGTAGTGATCGGTCTCGATCTGCCAGCCATCGGCAATCTCGGAATGAAGCTGCGCGTCCTCATTGGCCGAGATCCACTTGCCGTCGTTGAACCGCTCTCCCTGGTTGTAGCGGGCAACATGATCCTTGCGGATCCAACCAAACTGCTCGTGCCAGGTTTTGTTCTCTTTGAGCTGACGGATCTCGAAGTCGGTGCGCCAGTGGTCCAGGTACTGCTTATAGCCCAACAGGCGACGCGCATCGGCGTGATCGGGATTCTGCCGCGCGGCGGCCAGCACCAGTTCGTAGGCGAGCGAGGCCTTGCGATCCTTGATGGCCTGGCGGGCGAGTGTGAAGAGGTCGTCCGCATAGGAGGTTCGCAATGCCCAGAACTGCTTGTCCCACTCGGCCGAAGCCGCGGGAGTATCCGCTGGCGGCGCGGAGGGGCGGACAGCTACGGGGAGCTTAGGCGAGTAGAGCAGCAGCGGATTGCGGGGTTTGATCCACTCGCGGGCGGTCTTGGCTTCGGCGTCGAGCCCCTTGCCCGCGGCCTCCGTGGCGAGCTTCTCCACGGCCGTCGTGAACTCGGCATCGCGGGCCGCGCGCTGTTCCACGATGCCCGCCGGCGGATCGGCCAGCAGGGCCAGCGCGGCGGCAGCAGCCAGAACAACCGTGGCTAGAGAGGAAGGCATCGTCGCGTCGCAGAGGGAAGGGAATCTCAAGCCAAGCCGCCGCAGAACCTGCAATACCTGCCCGATCGGACGGGGGCGCTGGCGAAACGGCGCGCACCGACGGCATCTATCTTCTCCAATTTAACACACGATTCAGGGGCAGGGGAGAAACGGGGCAGATTTACCAAGGGCGTGCGGATCGCTGGTCTCACGCCGGCAATATTTCCTGACATTATTTCTATTTTAGTTTGATGTCAGACTGGTTGGCGTGCTATACTGCGGATGGCATCGCGATTATCGCACTTCGCCAGCATCCTGCCTCGCACGATCAATCGGAACAGGCGGACCCCGCACCACTGGGTACGGTCCGCCATGCACGATTCGATTGCCACTTCTCAGTCCTCTCTCTTTCTCGACACGGTAGACAAGGTGTCGGTCGACCCCGAGTGCTCGCTCGGACTGGTCGATGCGCACGCCCTGTGGAAACGCTTCCTCGCAGCCCTGGTGGCTGAGGTGGGGGAAGCGGCAGCTCGGCTTCTGTTGGCCGACATTCCGCACGGGCCCCTTCGCGCTATCCCCGCTTGTCTGGATCGCGTTGCCATGCCCGGTTGGCGGTTCCGGTCGGTCCTGGAGGCGGAAGCGGCTTCGATGCCCGACGCCTTCGAGGCCGGTCCGGTCCACCAATCGACGCAGGCTCGTCCCGGCTCGGCCCAGAAGCTCGCAGCCCTGAGCGAGCGGGCCGAGCGGGGCGAGGACCTGTGGCACCCCGACGACGCTGTACTTCGGCCTGAAATCGGCGAGCGTTCCTCGCGCTCGTCCCCCTTCTATTCGATGCATGCGGCGGACCCGCCGCGCGAGACGACCCTGGAAGACCTGATCGATCAGAGCCAGGAGTGCGACTAATGCCCCGCACCCTGATCCACTTGATGCGTTTCATTCTGCCGTTGCTGTTTGCCTGGTCCCTTGCCGCGCGCGTCGGGGCCGACGAGTTCTCTCTGCCGCTGGTGGAGGAACGCGTCGATGGGGTGGTGCTGGTTCACGCGGCCGACAGCGATTCGGTGCGCGTGGTCTTTCTGCGAAACGGAAAGATCGTGGCCGACCGCTGGCTGAGCGACGAGATGCGCTGGCTGACGCTCCCCGACGATCCCGGCGGCTTCGCCTTGGCCTGGAGCGACTGCGGCATTGCTGAGCGTGTGGTTCGCTTTCGTGCGATCGCGGTGCTGGTCTTCGACCACGATCCGCTGGCCGACGACGGCGGCCCCTGGTGGGGCTGGAACCGCCGCATGACGGACCTCAAACCGCCGCCGTAGCCGGGCTGCCTCCCCTTCCTGACTCCCCCCTTTTTCCTCGAACCCCTCATTGCCTCATGGACTGGATTCAAGCCACGCAACTCGTCGGTGTTCCGGTGGTGATTCTGATGGGAATCGCCGCTGGGTTTGTCCGGGCCTGTCGCTGGTGCGCGCCGCGCATCGATCGTTTTCTCGACGGGCATCAACAGCTCCTCGCCAAGACCGCGGAGATCCAAGAGGAGATTCGCTTACTGGTGATCGCGCTCGGTCGGCGCGTGGAGGAGCACGACACGCTGGAGATCCGCCGGCTCGATGTACTGCAGTCCGGACTGGATCAGCTTACGGAGTTTTTCGATTCCTCGTTTCAACACAGAAAGGGCGCCTGATGGAAAGTCTTTTGAATCTCGGAGCGTGGGTGCGGAATCACTGGGTCGAGTTGGGCGTGGCGGCGGGCTACGCCGTGGCGACCGCGCGGCTGATCGTGAAGCTGACCCCCTCTCCGGCCGACGACACGGCGCTGGCCGCGGCGTTGGCCGTCTTGAAGCACTTGGGCCTGCACTTGCCCTCGAACGCCAAGTCGGAAAAGGAGGACGCATGAGCCGTACACTTGCGACCTGTCTGTCGTTGGCGGTTGCGGCACTGCTGGCGGCCTTGGGCATGACCTTGCCCGAGGCTCGCCTGCGGCAAGGCCTGGCGGTGAAGATTGAAGCCCCGGCTTCGATCGCGCCGGGCGAGTTGGCGGTGTTGACCGTGGCGGGGGACGCTTCGCTGCTGGCCTGGCAGGTGGTTCCCGCGACGCCGAATTTTCTGGCGATCGACGGGGGCCGACGGGCGGTCTTCACGAGTCCTGAAGCCGGCTCCTGGACCTTTGTGTTGGCGGCCAGCGACGGCCAGGAACTGGTCCAGACGACGCATGCGGTGACGGTTTCGGGCCCAAGTCCGCCGGGACCGATTCCACCGCCAGGTCCGGATTCGCTCGCGCAACGGGTTCGCGGGTGGAGAGCCCGCGTGACGAGCGCGACCGCGGCCGCTGAGGCCGAGCGCCTGGCGTACTCGTTCGAGAGCATTGCGGCGCAGATCGCGGCCGGAGCACTCAAGACGCCGGAGGCCGTGATTCAGGCCACGATGATCGGCAATCAAGGGGCGCTGGGGCCGGCAATCGATGCCTGGCGGCCGTTCTTCGAAAGTCTGCGGGCTGAACTGAATCGCCGCGAAGAGGCGGGACCGCTCGACTACGCCGCACTGTGGCGCGAGATCGCCGGAGGGCTGCGCTCATGAGCACTAGTGACGGAGTCACGCTGCGCGATCAGTACGAGAATGGCCTGCCCGGCTGGCAGCCCGACTACGACGGCATCGACGGATTCTTGGCCACGTTGGCCCGTCCGACGCTGGTGGAAGCCGCCCCACAATTAATGGCGGCCGAGAAGCGCGACGCCTTTTTGTGGGAGCCGCTGTTGTCACTCCATCCTGCCTGGAATCGGGGTGCGCAGGGCATCGGCGACTGCGTCTCGTGGGGCTGGGAACTGGGGGCGCTGCTGACGATGTGCGCCGACATTGTCTTTCGTAAGGAAGCGGAGAGCTTTGCCGGCGAGATCGCAACGGAGCCGATCTATGGCGGCTCCCGGGTCGAAGCCCGCGGCGGTCGCCTGGCCGGCTATAGCGATGGCTCGTACGGAGCGGCGGCCGCCCGCTGGGTGAAGGAGTGGGGCGTGCTGCTCCGCAAGAACTACGCGGGCGAGACGCAGAACACTGACCATGACCTGACGACCTACAGCGCCAAGCGGGCGAAGGAGTGGGGGAACTTTGGCTGCGGGGGCCCGCGCGATTCGCGCGGCGACGGACCGCTCGACAAGCTGGCTCGCGAGCATCCGGTCACCGAAGTGGCGCTGGTCCGCACCGTGGAAGAGGCCGCCGCGGCCCTGTCGGCCTTCAAGCCGGTGGTGGTCTGCTCGAACGTCGGCTACGGCTTGATGCGCCGCAACGCCGAAGGGATCGTGCGGGCTCAAGGTTCGTGGTCGCACTGCATGCTGTTTGGCGGCGTGAAGTGGACCTCGGCCGGGCCGCTGCTACGGCAGTTTCAATCGTGGGGGCAATCGGCCAGCGGCCCCGATCCCGACATCTCGCACGAGGCCGTGAGTTGGTGCTCGTGGTGGACGCGGCCGGAAGACGCGGACCGGCAGCTGCGGCAGGGAGATTCGTTTGCGCTGGCCGGGCTGACCGGTTGGAAGAGGCCGAAGCATGACCATGTGCTGGCGTAGAGGAGGGAGTTTGAAGCGGGAGATTTGAGATTTGAGATTTGAGATTTGAGATTAAGGATCCACGATGACTCGAAGTCTATACCTGTTGCTGGTGATGCTCTCCGTGTTTTGGACGACAAACCTCTGGGGCGCTGACAACGCGCTGTTGCCCAGTCGACCAGCGCCGTCGGCCACATCGGTCCCTGTTTACGTCCCCGCGTGCGGTCCCGGGGGTTGCCGCCCCATTTCTGCCACGGCCAGTAAGGCCAGACCGCAGCCTGCCCAAGCGTGCTCGTGTACCGCTTGCGGTTGTTCGCGCTCCGCAGCCACGACGACACCCGTCAGTCACTTCCATTACTCTCGTCCCCTTCAAGCCTTCCTTTCGCGACTTCGTCGCTGATCCCTGACCCCTGCCCCCCCTCCCTTTCTCACGAGGAACCTCATGTCCGCACTCTCTGTTTCTGAAGTCAACGAGTGGCTCGAACTACTGAACACGAATGACGCTTCCTCTTCGTTTGCCAGCACCGTGCCGACCGCTACCGAGCCGACCGGCGACAACGTGATTGAACTTTCGCGACTGGGGACGACGGTCTGCCAGAACCTGATGCTCGCCTTCTTCGGCGCGGGGAGCGACAACCAGACGTTCGACGCCCGCGTTTATGGCTGGCAGCAAGTGGCCGGCTTGTGGGTTCCCACGCTGCTCGCCCAGCTTTCGTGCACGCTTTCCAGCGTCGTCGGCGTGGCGGGCTATGCGGTCATCAACACCGAGCGGTTCGTCGACACCTACACGCTGGCCAGCGGCTTCAACTCGAATGTGAGCGTCGAGGTCGTCTCGCCCGCCAGCAACACGGTCGGCCATGTGCTGATCGACGTGCGGGGCTTCTCGAAGATCCAAATCGACTTCGACATGACCGGCGCTACCAGCGGCAACGCCTTGTACAAGGGACTCTAAGATGCCACGAGATCGAACTTGCGGCTCGCGACTGCGGCCGTTGGCCGCGCGCCGCTTGCGGGCCTTTGCCTCGGCGGGCGATTCGCTGCTGACGACAGGGCTGATCGGCCGGTACGACTGCCAGCAGGGAGCCGACCCTGACGTGGTCTATGACCTGCTCGGCAACTACAACGCCGCGCGTGGGAATGGCGGCAGTTACAAGCCGGCATGGACCGCGCAGGGACTGAACTTCGCCGGTCCGGTGCAGTTGGTCAATTTCCCGGTCGGGCTGTCGAATGCACTCAGGACCGACATGTGGTGCCTGAAGGTCGTGCGGGGGACTGGCGACTACCAGAACATCTCGGCCGACTGGCATATCCATACAGATGGTCGAATTGTATCGGGCTCCATTGGGGGCTTCACGTTTTCACCGAGCGAAGTGCAGCTTGGAAACATCATCGTCACCACGACCCATTCGGGGTCCGCGACCAAGATGTACTTTGGCACGCGCGAAGCCGTGAGCTATCAGAACGCCGGCAACGTCAATCCCGCGGGCCAGACATGGTGGGGTTACCACAACTACGGTGCAGGCTTTCAGGGCTACCTGTACTATCGGCTCTGTTGGGATGTGGAGCTGACGGCCGCGCAAGTCGCTTCGCAGGCCCGCTGGATGGCCCAGCAAGTCACGCCGCGCAGCGTGGCGATCGGCGACACGGCAAGCGGTCCCTACATTGCCTGCTGCGGCGACTCCATCACTTCGGGTCAGCCCGGCGCCGTGGACAACGACTGGCCCAAGAAGCTGCTGGGGCTGCTCTCGAATCCAAGCCGTATCGTGTGCTACGGAGAGTCCGGCAGCACGCTCGCCAACCTGGCGACCGCAATCGGGGCCAGCGTCGGCGGGATCTTCTCGCTGAACTCCGGCGGGACGAATGTGGCTATTATCGCCAGGGGTACCAACGATATTCTGGTCAGCGGAACTCCGGCGGCGACGATCGTCTCCACGATCACCACGGCGGTGTCCAATGCGCGCGCTGCCGGCGCCACCCATGTGATCGTACGGACGATTCCGCGGGCCAATTGGACATCGTATCGCACCCAGATCAGCGGCGATGCCATTCTGGTGGCTGCGAACGACGCTATTGTGGCCGGCGCCACGGGGGCAGACGTGGTGGCCGACACATGGACATCCGGTCCCTTGGGTGTCGGCGGCGACACCACGGATACAAGCTACTATTTCGGCGACGGCATTCACCTGAGCTCGGGTGGGCACACGGTCACCGCGCAGGCGGTTGAAACGGCGCTGGGAACGGTGGGCATCACCTGAACAGCGATGCCGACCGCGTCTTGTGCCCTCCACCTCCTGCGGACCGTTCTTCATGCGCAAGCACCTTCCCCTGTCCCCCGCGAGGTTCGCGATCCAAGCCAGCCGAGACCGTTGGCATCACGCCCGGCACTTGCAGGTTCTGGATGATGAACTGATGGCGATGTTTCGGGGCGAGTTTGACCGGCTGCTGGTGGCCATGCCGCCGCGGCATGGCAAGAGCGAACTCTGCTCGAAGTATCTGCCGGCCTGGTTCGTCGGAACGCATCCCGAGCGGCGGGTGATTCTGACCAGCTACGAATCGGACTTTGCCGAAAGCTGGGGCCGCAAAGCACGCGGGCTGCTGGCCGAACACGGCAAGGCTTTCGGCGTCTCGCTTTCAAGCGGTTCGCAGGCGGCGCATCGCTGGGACCTGGAAGGACACGCCGGGGGCATGGTCTCCGTGGGCGTTGGGGGCGCCATCACCGGACGAGGGGCGGACTTGTTGATCGTGGACGATCCGGTGAAGAACGCCGAACAGGCGCTGAGCCGCAAGCGGCACGAGAACACCTGGGACTGGTGGGAGTCGACGGCGCTCTCGCGACTGGAGCCCGAGGCGCACGTGGTGGTGATGCAGACTCGCTGGCACGAAGACGATCTGGCAGGCCGACTGGTGGCGCATAGCCAGCGCGACGAAGCGCAACGAAGCGCCGCGGAGCAGGCCGAAGGGGCAAGTTCGAGCGGCCCGACGTGGCGGATCCTTTCCTTTCCCGCGTTGGCGGAACAGGCCGAACCCTGCGGCCGGAAAGAGGGCGAGGCCCTGTGGCCGGAACGCTGGCCGCGGACTGAGCTGGAAGAGGTGCGCGAACACCGCCGGCCCACCTGGTGGAGCGCCCTCTATCAGCAACGGCCGGTGCCGCCCGGCGGATTGATGTTCCGGCGCGACGCGTTCCCCATCCTCACCAAGATTCCCTTCGAGGTCCGCCGCGCCGTGCGATTCTGGGACAAGGCCTCGAGCGAAGGGGCGGGTGACTACACGGTGGGCGTCCTGATGCTGGCCTGCGAAGAAGGGTTCATCGTGGCCGATGTGACGCGCGTGCAGATGAGCGCGGGCGAACGAGACAAACTGATCGTGCAAAAAGCCGCCGAAGACGAGCAAGCCTATCCGGCAAAGATCGAGACCTGGATCGAGCAGGAACCGGGCGGTGGCGGGAAAGACTCTGCCCAGGCCACGCTTCGCAAGCTGCAAGGGTATCGGGCTCGGGCCCAGCGTCCTTCGGGGAACAAGACCGCACGCGCCGACCCGTTGGCGGCGCAGGTCGAGGCCGGAAACGTCTGGCTGCTCCATGGAACGTGGAACCAGGCGTATCTGGAAGAGTTGGCGCACTTTCCTTTCGGCCGGCACGACGACCAGGTCGATGCCAGCTCCGGGGCATTCAACCGACTGGCCGCTCCGCAGAAGGAGTTTAAAGTCTGGACGTCCGCAGCTCTTCAATCCGATCGCTCTTCAGCGGATGAAAGAAGTGAGACCTGAGACCTCGCTGCCGCAACTCGCAAAGTTACAAAGGTCCCAGCCGCAACCCGCAAAGTTACAGTTATTGCGCGCGGGCCTGAATCGCGAACAACGCCGCGCACTCTCTTGCTGCTCCCTCCCACTTGTGGGGAGGGCTGGGGAGGGGGGCGGTCGCTCGTTCAACGCTCGCCTCTAGTTCTTTGATTGAACAGGAGGAAACAGAAGTAACAGGAGAAATCCTCTCCGTTATCTCCCTTTCCTCCTGTTCAAAAAAGCATCGCGCAGCCAACCCGCAAAGTTACAAGGGTAGGGGACCTCTTTTCACTCTGCCGACCTTACGACCTCGCTTCAGCGGATGAAAGAAAAGAGGAGAATCTAAGTCCTTGAGAACCGTCGTGGCGTGAAGCCGCCAAAGAGTTGCCATCTCAGATCTCAAATTTGAGATCTCAGATTTGAGATTGGAAACGAAGCCGGTCGAACTCCGCGCGCTACCGGCGGAAGCTCGGCCCCGTCGGCGCGTCGACCACGGTCGGTCGCTTGGGCCATTTGGGGATGGCGACGCTGGCCGTGGTCGTTCGACGCGGTGCAACCGAGCCGGGCGAGAAATCGGTCGGAGTCGCCCGAGCAGTCGAGATGGCGGGTCGGCTCCATTCCAGCAGGACTTCGAGCTCTTCGGGATCGGCGTCCGTGGCCGGGGTAATGTCGGCCAGGGCCGTCGCCGGCGGGGCTGGCGGGGCCGGTACGCCGCGTGGCGCTTCGGCAACGGCCATCGAACGGGCCGGGCCGGTGGGACGCCAGCCGGTGGAGTCAACTTCTTCTTCTGCGGCGCTGACCGGATCGTTCGGTTGCGGAGGCTCCGAGGGAACTGGCGGGGAGTATGGGGGCGCTTCGCCCGGATTCGACTCGGCCGCTTCGAACAGTTCCGTGCGGCGCTCCACGTTCGGTCCGGCGGTGGCGCTCTTGGCGGGCCATTGCAGGGCGACCATCCGCTGGGTCTCTTCCGGCGTAGGATCGGAATTCTGAGCCCGATAGGTCGGGCCACGGGAATAGGGAGGCGGCTCGTTGGAGTTCGCCCGACGCGGCTTGGGAGCGGCGGCCAACGCAGCGCTGGCGGGACGAACCTGCGGGTCGAGGCGGGCTTCGTTAGCGTCCGAGGCCGGCGCGGTTTCTGCCGAAGCCAGGACCGTGGCTGGCTCCTTGTTCATCGGGCTTCCCTGCCGGACCCACTCCAGCCAAGTGTCTTGCAACTGACGGAGATCCTCGAAGCCGTAGTGCTGCTTCGTGACGCCGATCCAGTTTTCGGTTTCCATTCCCTCGCCCAAGTAGGTGATGAACTTCCGTCGGCCACCTTTTTGAATCAGGTAGCGGGCGAGCGAGTAGCCCTGAGAGTAGAGGGGCAGGATGTCGCGCGGGTAGTCCTTCATGGCGAACATCCGCGAGAAGGCGATGCCGCGATCGGTGTGCAGGTACTGAATCAGATTGTGCTCTTGCTTGGCCCGTTCGCTTTCGTGCTCGACCGTGGTGCAGGCCCCTTCATCGGCCCAGCGCGGCAAAGGCCGGCGGAAGTGCGTCGCGAAGATCGTGTGCGTCACTTCGTGCGGCAACACGGCGTCGACCACGCGGTCGGGCGGTCCCTCGATGGCCATCTCCCAGCCGAAGACCTGGCCACGGTCGAAGCTGAAGGTCGTTACGCCGCCGGCGCCCAGATTGGCTCCGACCTTGACGCTGATCGGACAGGGCTGGCCCCAGGCGGGCAGTTCGTAGCCCAGCCACTCCAGGGCGAGCTCTTTGCGGAAGCGCTCGGCCTCGTCGCCGACGAGCTTGGCGAACTCGGGCGTGGGGGCTGTGATCAGAAAGTTTTGTGTGCGATAGTTCGCGGCCCAAGCCGAGGCCGGAATCAGGGCCATCACAAACGTGATGGTGCGAAGGATGCGAGCGTCCATGCTCAGTGGGTTCTCCTCGAACTGCCGCCGACATCATGTCGGGGCTGGGTCGTTCGCGGGACTAAAGCAAACGGTGGGCCGGTGAGTGAGGGCTCTCCGGTTTTCCTGGCGGCGTGGGCGTAACTTCCGGCGTGATCGTGGTTGCGGTCACTCGGGGGTTGGCCAGCCTCGCTCGTCCTGCTCGGTAAGGATTACAAACGCCAGAGAAAGAGGATGTCGGGTCCTGCTAGCGATGCAGGCATCTTCTGGCTCGGGGTGCGGGAAGATAGTGGATTTAGCTCAGGGGACCTATGGCAGTTTTTGAGGGAGAGGGCGCTGGGCGCTGGCAGTTGGCCGATCAGAGGCAGTGCAAGCGGCAAGTTTGAGAGCATGGCTAGGAAGGCGCGTAGGCCGCGCAAGCGGAGGTGCGCAGCGCAAGGAAGCGGAAGGCAACAGTTCACGAGAGGCAAGCCTCTGCTCGGCTCGGCAAAAGGGGGCCGCCCCTACCACCTTCGCCTTCGCATCGGCCCCCAAGCCGCTCCGCGGTCGTGGACGAGGGGCCGATGCGAAAGCGAAGGCGGAAGGGGCTCGCGGGAACCACTTCGTTGAAAGGTTGTCTGGCAAAGGAAGGCCACCCAGCAGGTTGCGTCCCCCAACGGAAGCAACATCCAGTAGGCTCATTGCAGGTGCTACTTCCCCTGAATGAGGCTCCGCGAGCCCCTTCCACCTTCGCTGTCGCATCGGCCCCTCGTCCACGACCGCGGAGCGGCGTGGGGGCCAATGCGACGAGAAGGGGGATAGGGGCGCCCCCTTCTATCGAGCTTGAGCAGAGGTCTCCGGCACCGCCAGCGAGATTTGCTTTCTCATGGAGTAGCGTTCCCTGCAAGCTTCACGCGCCGGCAAGCGCGTCGCTAGCGTCTCTTGCATCCCGACCCTGCCGGCCCCATCGTCGATAGATCACCAGTGCCAGCGCCAACCCGCACAAGATGCCCAGGATGTCGGCCACCCAATCCATCAAGTCCGCGTTGCGATTCACGCCTGGCAGTTGCTGCGTCCACTCGTCCAGCGCTCCCAGCACCGCCAGGACAATTGCAGCCACCAGCAACTCGCGCCGATGGATCGTCCGCACCGTGCTCCACGAGAGCGTCACCAGCGTCGCCAGTCCCGCATAGGCCACGAAATGAATCAGCTTGTCCCAGATCGAAAGATCCGCGGTCAACGCCTTGGCCACTCGCGGTGGGAGATGCGTCCCGACAAACAGCGCGAGCCCATACAGCACGGTAAGAACGCGCAGTATCAGCCGGGCCCGAGGCCGACGATGAAAGAAAGCTTCCGCCACGAGGAATACATCCGCCTGAGGAGAGAGAGGCTGTTCGTCACGAACTTCGCTTGCGATAGACCGTCCCGCCATCGGTCTGCAGAAAACCCAATTTCTGATACAGGGCCAGCGCCGCCGTGTTGCGCTGCATGGTCTGCACCTGCACCATCATCACCCCCTGCTCGTGCAGCCGACGGAAGGCCTCGCCCAGCAGGAAGCTCGCATGCCCCTGCCGCTGCGCGGATTCCTCGACCTGCAGGTCGACCAGCCCCACCGCCCGTACACCCCAGGTGCGTGCGATGGGATCGAGCATCCAGCCAGTGGTGCGGGCAATCCGTTTCCCCTCGCGGGTTTTGAGATCGAAGCGGACGCGGTCGAAGCAGCCAAAGTTGCAGGCCTCCCACCAGGTGGACGAAGAGGGATCGAACTGCGCGTCGACGTTCGTCCTTCGACGGATCTGCATCTGGTTCCGATCGACCAAGGGGCGGAACTCGGCCAGGTCGCGCTCCAGCACGACCACGCGGTCCACTTCGTCGTAGCCGCGGTTGATCAGAAAGGGGTGCGCCGCCTGCAGCGAGTCGAGCACGCCCGGCAGTTCGCTGCCTCCGTACAAACCCAGGTAGAACGGATCGAGCGGATGAACCGCGCCAGCATAAATGACTTGGCTGCCGGCTTGCCGGAGGTAGGCTTCGGCCCGCGCCAGCAGTTCGCTTCCCACGCCCGTCCGCTGCCCTTCGGGGCGGACCATGATCAGGCAGACCACGCCAAACTGGGTGGAGAGCGTCGAAAGGTCCTCGCTGGCTCCAAAGCCCGCGTGCGCGAAACCCAGCACGCGGCCGTCGCGTTCAGCCACAATCAGGCCGTGCCGGTCGAAGTAGGGCTTGGAGAGGACATGCCGCTCGAAGACCTCGACCGACATCGGCTGCATGAAGCCGCGCTCGGGGGCGCTCAGTCGCCAGACTTCGGCCAGCCCGGGAGGGTCGGTATTGCGAAATGAGCGGTAGACAGTCAAGGCGTGGTCATGCTCCCGGGCTCGACGTCGACCAGGATCGCGTCCCCTTCGATGCGGACCTCGAAACGGGGCTGCACGACCGACGCGCTGAACTGGTGCTGGCCTGTGCGCACGTCGAACTGCCATCCGTGCCAGGGGCATGTCACAACAGCGCCCTTCAAGCAGCCCTTGCCAAGCGGACCTCCTTGATGGGGGCAGACGCCGTCCAGCGCGAAGATGGCGCCGTCGACGTTGTAGAGAGCCACAATCCGCTCGCCCACCACGACCTCGTGGGAACTTCCCACGGGGCAGTCAGCTAGTGCCAAGGCTCGCTGGAAATTGGGCATGAAGGACGCATCCGGACCATCACAGGGCGACAAGGCGTGTCACACCCCTAGATTGGCAGGATTCGACGCTCTCGACAACCACTACAGGGCGAGGCAGGGATACTTTCCTGCCGTATCACCAATCTGCCTTCAGCAGACTACCCTGCAAGCGCCCCCGCTGACCAGAGGTTTTTAATACCACAGGCCAATCGAAGTGGCAGCTGCAGATCAGGCTGCGCGTTTCTGGACCGTGCGCTGGGGCGGTTCTCGCCAGCGGTCGTGCAGCCACCAGTATTGCTCGGGGGCTCCACGGATTATCTCTTCCCAGCAATCGGTATAGAACTGCGTGAGTTTGCGAACGTTCGAGACTTCATCCCCTCCGGAGCGGGGGTCAATCACATGCGTCACGCACAACTCATAGTCGAGAGCTCGCTCGCTTAACCGCTGTGCGTAACCCACAATCAACGGCGCGTCGTGCGAGATGGTGAATACCGCTACGGCCTTATGTGCCGAAGCCGGCCTGCCGAAGAAATCGACCCAACAGCCTTTGGGGCCGGCGTGTTGGTCCGCCAGAAGCGCCATCGTTCCGTTGTTCGACAGCACCTCGGCAATCTGTTCGGCGCCGCCCTTCTTGGGGATCATCCGCTGCCCCTTCTTGCCCCGAAACTCGTTCAACCAGGCGTCGAGGTAGGGGTTGTCGAGCTTGCGAGCCACCGAATAGGTGGGAAATCCGAACAGCCCCAGCACGTAACCTGCCAGCTCGAAGTTTCCAAAATGGGCGCTGCCGATCACCACCGCCCGATCGGCGATCATGGCTTCCATCAGCACGCGGACGTTCTTCAGGCGAACATAACGCCGCCAAGTCGTCTCGCGAACTTTTCGCTGCAATTGGGCGATCTCGAAGACCAGCAGGATCAGGTGCCGCCACATCTGTCGGCTCAACTTGCGACGCTGTTTCTCGGTGGCCTCGGGGAAGGCATGCAGCAGGTTCTTCTGCGTGATGCCATCGCGGATCTTCAGGACCTCGGAAGCCAGCCATCCCAGAAAATAAGCCAGCTGCTGGCACTGCTTCAGAGAGAGGGCCTGAATGACGCACAGAAAGAACCGAACCACGACGTATTCAGCCCGGTGACGCAGCCGCAACCAGCGCGGTGAGATTCTCGAATGATTGGATGCCATGGTGCACGTGCGGGTGGGAATCGAGGGGGCAGGGATTCTGGCTCAAGCAACGAACGGGGGCAAGATCAATCGGCGGGCTTCAGGTGGGATGGGCTGGATGGAAAATCTGGCCGGCCAAAGATTCCCTGTTTAAGGCCGAATCGGTTAGCCGAAGTATCGTGTGGATCAGCCGCGCTACGTTCGGCCGCCCGCAATCGCGTGGCGACCGCTCTCGGTGGGTAGTGGTCCGCGATCTCGGGGGGGAGAGCATGGATTTGGGACACTGCCCGGCATGGCCGGCGCGGCCTTCCGCACTGCGCGCGGGGGCGCATCTATTGGCCTGGCTGGTCTGCCTGGGCTCGGCGCTGCCGGCTCAGGCGGCGTCGCCGGCGGTCGAAGGGAGCTCCAGCCGCGAGGATCGCCAGACGGCGATCGACTCGATCCCGCTCGACAAGCTCGAAGAGACCGCTAAGACCAAGGTCAATCAAGTCCTGAAGGACGTCTCCATCTATCGCCGGATGCCGGTGGAAGTGGTCCGCTGCAATCCCGAACTCTATCTGTTCCTGGTCAACCGCCCCGACGCGGTGGTGAATCTGTGGGAAGTGCTGGGCATCAGCGAAGTCCATCTGCGGCAGGTGGGCAAGAACACCTATCGCGCGGATGACGGCCACGGCACGCTTTGCGATTTCGAGTTCCTGTACCGCAGTCACGACTTCCATGTGATCCATGCCGAAGGCTCCTACGTCGGGCCACTCTTCAACCGGCAGATCAAGGGCAAGTGTCTGATGACGCTGCGCTCGGGCTTTGTGAAAGAGACAGACGGCAACTACTACGTGACGCATCGGCTGGATGCCTTCTGCAAGCTCGACAACGTCGGCGCCGACCTGCTGGCCAAAACGATCCACCCTCTGGTAGGCAAAGTCTGCGACCGCAATTTCACCGAGATCTCGGCCTTCATGGGGAGCATCTCGCGAAAGGTGGAGCACGACGAGGACTGGGGCCATCAGATTGCCGCGAAGCTGGAGAATGTCCATCCCTCGGTGCGCGAGGCCCTGACGAAGCTGATCACCAAGCTGGCCAGGCAGACGGAAGAGCGGGAAGCCCGCGAAGGGGTGAAGACAGCCGCCCGAGATCGCGACTCGGGTCCCAAGGGGAAGCCCGTGCCACCGCGGAGCGAAGAGAAGTCGGCGACCGAGAAGTCTCCGTCGAAGCCGACCAAGACCGAGACCAAATAACTCTCTCGAGACCTGCAGTCGCTTACGGCATCCACATCTTCTTGCGCGGCGGGTCGTTGGCCGAACTGGCCCCGGTACGGCGGGCCTTCATGCGAACATACGGCGGCACATAGCGGCTACGATGCGCAAACGTGCCGCTGGCCGGCGCGGTGTCGCCGCCGTGATACGGTTCGCTCAGGGCTTCGAGCACAAAGCCGGCCAGCAGCATCTCGCCGATCAGCTCGTCCCAGCGATGCAGGAACTCCATCGTGCCCGGCTCGCGGTGCATGCTCCCCGTGACGGCCGGCAGCGGCCCCGTGCGAAAGTACGGCTCGGTGATCTCGTAGCCTCGCGCCCCGGGCGTCGGTTCGGTCTGCATGCTGACCGGCTGCTTGTGCTGGCTGATGTACATGCCGCCGGCGGTCGTCACCCGGGCGACCTCGCGATAGACCGGGCGGATGTCAGGGATGTAGCAGGTACTGACCGGGTGGATCACGATGTCGAAGCTGCCGCTGTCGAGGACCGACAGGTCGTCCATCGAGGCTTCGATCACGCGGATCTCTAGACCGCGCTCGCGGGCGACTTCGCGATCCAGGGCCAGCATGGCCGGGCTGAGATCGACCACGGTCACGAGCGCGCCGGCCGCCGCGTAGAGGGCGCTCTGGCGACCTCCGCCTGCGGCCAGGCAGAGCAAGCGCTTGCCGACCACGCTTCCGCCCAGCCAGCCGCGGATATCGAGGACCGGGAGCGGATTATTGAACTCGTCGTCTTTGGCGGGACGGGTATGCCGCTGGTTCTTGGCGACGAAGGAATCCCAGGCGCGGCGGTTGTGGTCGTGGATGGACACGGGAGAGTCGTAGTTCAAGGACGGGGCGTGCGTACAGCGACGACAGGATTCTCGCAAAAGGGGGCGGGGAAATGAATGGCCGCGACGCCGATCAGGAAGCAGAACGAGTCGAGAAGTAGGGAGCATTGAAGCGAGGGGCATCCTCCGCTCGGACTCGATAGAAGGGGTCCGCCCCGTTCCACCCTCATCATCGCATCGGCCCCCAAGCCGCTCCGCGGTCGGTGCGAGGGGCCGATGCGACGACGAAGGTGGAAGGGGCTCGCGGGAACTCATTCTGGGGAGGAGGGCCGCGATGCGCGCAGCGCGTATGCTCCGATGCGCGAGTCCCTGGGCACGACGGCACCAGTTGGCGAAGCATCGGCTTGCGGTGGTACGCAGTGCCTGGGGCATGCGCAGGACCAGTCGCCGGCCAAGGCCCGTCGGTAAGCGTGAAACGCTACCCACCAAACCGCGCCGAAGACAGCCGCTGGAAGACCGCGACGATCTGCTCGCACTCAATCCCACAGTAGCCAGCCCGCTCGGGGATGCCGGGGGAGCTGATGGCGAAGTAGTCGCACAGGATGAAGGGCGACATCCCGCACTTGTCGCCCTGTTCGATGTACCGGCGGAGCGCGGCCTCGATGCGCTCGCGGTCCCCGTCCGCGGCTTTCAGCCGGGCGACGGTGTCCTCGACGAGCTTGCGGAACTTCGCCCACTCCATTGCTGACGCATCCCGGTCCAACTGATTCTTAGGCCCGCCGATCAGCCTAGGCTAGGCCACGAATTAATCATTGTTTGGATACAGAGTCCCGATTTCAACAGCCGCATCACAAATTAGGTCCATCTCTGCGAGCGGTATATTCTTGAGATTATAGTATTTACCGTAGTCGCTCTTTGTTGCCTTGCCGCACCGATAATCCTGATAAAACGCCTCAAAAACCGCTTCCGCGACCGATCCGCTCCCACATTTCTCCCGAATCATCGCTTTCATCTTTCTAATCTTGACACACAGCGGGTCGCCTTTCGGAACATTCATCCACCATGGTGAATCCGCAGTCGCCTCCTCGAACGAGCATTCGTAGACAATTGGATTCTCAATGCGGCACTGGCTCCAGGCTGTATACCTGAAATAACAGGCTTCAAATGTCGGAGAATCCATGATGCATCTGTCAAAGAATACAGACACGCCTTTGGATCCAATGCGAACTGCGTGCTTTCCTCCCGCCCATTTCGGCTCGAACCCCGACAGGGTGCAGTTCTCGAGGACGCATTCTTCAAAACGGGTGCCATGGGGTCGATAGCCGAGGAGGAAAACATTACTAAACTTGCACTCACGAAATGCGCACGCTGGGGAAAGCATTTCCTTCAGCACAAGGTTTGAGAAGACGCATTTCTCCCAGGTATTACCAGTATTCCAGAAATGCTGCTGGGAAGAGAAATATTCGAAAGAACAGTTTTGAAACACGCACTCTGCAAAATCTGTCGCCAGGATCTTGCCTCGAAATCGGAAGCGATCAAAATGCACGCGTTGAATTAGGCCTCGTGTTTTGAGGTCTGTTGGCCCAAAATCGTGCACGTCGGCGCCAATGCCCAGCAGTTCGCGGGCGTTTCCAGATGAATTGAAAAGCCTTCTCATAATTGGTTACCACAAACGATAATAGTATGGAACTGGGAGCGAGCCGGTTGTGGCATTTATGTCCTTTGTGCCCCTCACGAAATGTTCGCCACTTTCTCGCCAAGAATTGGTAGAGAAGCGCCCCGAGTTTAACCCGCCAGCCCGAGCATTTCACTTCAAGAGGCCGGGCGGGGCCTCTGCTCGGGCTCGATAGAAGGGGGCCGCCCCTGTCCACGCGTCTTGTCGCATCGGCCCCCAAGCCGCTTCGCGGTCGGTGCGAGGGGCCGATGCGACGGCGACGGTGGAAGGGGCTCGCGGGATCTCATTCCGGGGATGAGGGACGAGCGCCCCGTCAAGGCTTGCATTTGGGGTTAAACACTGGCCCGACGGGCCAGCGCGCGAGCGAGGGGAAACAGGTGGCAACGTGGCCTTGAGATTCCCCCCGATTGCGCGTTTTGAAGTTCCGTATTTGACCTGAGCGGCAAGGCGCTAGCCGCCGGTGGCAGGAGAGCGGGGCCACCGGCGGCTAGCGCCTTGCCGCTCAGTTTTTATTTTGCCTCGTTATCTCTCGGCGTTCTTCCTCGTTTACGCGCTGGCGCGTCGGACTAGTGAATGCCGGCATCCTCCGTGAGACCTAAATCTAAGCGTTGACGAGGCACCAGGGTTCACGCAGTTCCTGAGTGGGCATATGCCTCGGAATGCGCAAGACTCTCGCTTCAGGCGTCTCGTCGCCTTCCTTCTTTCCTGAATGAGGGTCTCGCGAGCCCCTTCCACCTTCGTCGTCGCATCGGCCCCTCGCGGGCGACCGCGGAGCGGCTTTGAGGCCGATGCGAAGATGAGGGTGGAACGGGGCGGCACCCCTTCTATCGAGTCCGAGCGGAGGTCGTCCCGCGAGAAAGCTTCGCCTCGCGATTCCCATTGAGCAGCTCCTCTTCGCGTCTTTCTCTCGCAGTCCCGGATATACAGTGCATTAGCGTGTTAATGCAAATTTTCAGGTTGTTATCAGTGTAATGATAATGCGATACTGATCTGTACTGTATTGCGGGAAGTGGGGCAAGTAATCGACACAATACCAGAAATGAAGGTGGCGAGATTTTCCGGAAGGAGCACGCGAGGCCGAGCTTGAGCGGTTACGGGCGTCGGGTAAAGTGCAAAGCAATAGTCCGCACAGGGGAATGTCCGGTACAACCATTCGTCCCTTGGTATGCATATTAGGTGGAACGTGTTCAAAACAGTTGTTTTCTGCATTATCGCGATCGTCTGTATCGCAACGTTTGCTTTCATTGCACAAAGTCGAAGGAAGAGGGTGCATTCCCGTTTTTCCGACGAATGCCAGCATCACTCTGCTAGCGTGGCTTGGGTTTTGATTTCTGGTTGAAGCCAATGAGCGAGGTTGCCGCTATCGTGTTCCCATCGGGTTTC